>Ga0247742_10000382_pt1 | contig 37274 bp, 48 predicted proteins | sample UWRJL208509C2_FD_180944 | JGI IMG/M metagenome (GOLD analysis project Ga0247742, IMG submission 180944) | Plant litter microbial communities from Arlington Agricultural Research Station in Wisconsin, United States - UWRJ-L208-509C-2 | ecosystem: Environmental > Terrestrial > Plant litter >...
ATCGTCGCCAACGCTTGCCGCAACGCGTACCAAATACCACAAAGTCATATCTGACAAGCACGAAGACCCCATGGCTCGCTTTGGTGCTACCATTGGCCAGGGCTTCATCGATGCTGGAGGCAGGAATGTCACCATCAGTCTGCAAAGCCGAGCTGGAAGCACGAACACCAGCGCTATCGTTGGAATGGTTTTGTTCTGTCAATTCTGGTACTGGTATCCCCTCGCACATTGTGCATGCTTGTCTTTCTCTCCCACTGGAATCATCGGTTTGAATGGAGATCTTAAGGTAATGTTTACCGACTTGATCTCTGAATTTTACTAACCTTCTTTAACAGGCTCCTAAGTTTGAGTATACATCAAACGCCAAGCCAAGTCTTTTCGCATATCCTTCGACAACGAAACCTCCTAAGAAAGAGACGGTTGGGAAGGTTGCGACTGCTGTTCTGTCAACGACAGCAAAGGTCAAAGCCAGAGAAAAGAAGAAGGCGGCTGCTGAGGGAGAAATGATGGACTTGGTGAGTCTATTTCTCTCCTGTATACGTGTTTGTACTTAACGAAGGTTTCAGGACACGAAAGCTGAGGACGGAGATGTTGAGATGAAGGCGGAGGAAGGTTCTCCGAAGGATGGGGATGTTTCACCCATCACCCAGTCCATATCAAATCTTGCAGACGAGAGCAAACCTTCGTCTTCAAAGAAGAAAGCAGAGCCATCTTCTGAGGCCCGTCCCAACTTCTCAAGAGTTACTCCTGCCCAGCTAGGATACATCTCTTTCCCGACTGATGGGCGGTATCAGCCTGTGAGAGCAGTCTCGACGAAAACGACGCTATCAAAGAGCGGAAAGGCGGTAGCTGCGTCGCCATCATCTTCAGCGTTAGGTCTAGGTTCAGAGAAGTATGCAGGTGGCGGCGGCATCCTCATCCTGACCGATCTGCGGCCAAGCGAGGACGCTGAGTTCATCGAGGTCGAAACTGCACCGGCCCCGGCCCCGCCTGCTCCTGTTGATCCAATAGGCGGCAATCAGGCTGCAGCTGCGCCGCCAACAGGTCGCCACATTGCTCTAGATGAGAGTGCACCAGAGGCCGAGCCTCCGGAAGCATTTGAGGTGTGTTCTTGATCTTATCTTTCATTCAATGACGTTTCGCTCATGCATTTATTTTAGTACCCCTTCGACAATGATACATAGACACCCGCTGTACATAAGACGCAATCACGGATGTTGTTTTATAATCACGCTTCTTTCTTTCCTTCTTTATGCACACGCCTGCTCGCTGTTAGTCTCAAGGTTACCATTGAGATCCATCCACACTGTGCTTGACGCAGACTTTTCTTTCGTAGTATGGCTCGTCCTCGCGTCGTGATCATTGATGACTATCTAGGCATCGGCCTTAGCTCCGCTGACTGGTCTCCTCTGGAGGATAGAGTCGCTATTGATGTTTTCAAGGACACCCTAAGCAAGGAGGACGAATTGGTTGAGCGATTGGAACCATACGCTATTATATGCGCTATGCGGGAACGAACTAAGTTTCCGCGCACGTTGCTGGATAGGCTCCCCAATCTCAAGTAAGTTGCACTGTATTGCTTTAAAAGGATGGCTCATGGTGATATTTTGGATTTAAGGATGATTGCCACTACCGGGATGAGAAACCTCGGGATCGACGCCACATATGCAAAACAGAAAGGCGTTGTGGTATCTGGGACAGGGGCAAAGGATGTGACCATTGAACATATATGGGCCTTACTTCTTTCCACAGTGAGGCACGTCGCTGCGGACGATGCGAATATCAAAGCCGGAGATCCCCAGTGGCAAACTACACTTCCGCTCGGATAGAACCCTTGGGTTGGTGGGCCTTGGAAGATTGGGCACGAAAACAGCCAAGGTAAGTTAGCGTTCCCACTCGACAACCTCAGCTTGTACAAGCAATAAAGTTTCAAAGAGATTTCTCCTCTCTGATATTGATCTAATTGTTTCCCCTCTTAGATCGCCAAAGCCTTTGATATGAAGGTCATCGGCTGGTCCCCGAACTTGACACCAGAACGGGCAGAAGCCGCTGGAGTTGGCTTTATAGCCACCAAAGAAGAGCTCTTCAGGAAGAGCGATATAGTTTCACTGCACCTCGTTCTTTCCGAGTCGACGAGGCACATTGTGACAAAGGATGATCTCTTGCATATGAAGCCGACAGCGTTCCTTATCAATACTTCAAGAGGCCCTCTGGTGGATGAGACAGCACTCCTTGAAGTCTTGGAAGAAGAGCGCATTGCAGGTGCTGGACTGGACGTCTTCGACATAGAGCCATTACCACTTGACCATCCCATCCGAAAAGCAAAAAGGGTTACTTTGACCCCGCATACAGGATATCTAGCGGATACGAGCTTCGAAGTGAGGATTCCTTGCTAGGGCTAAGAAGTCTTTCTTATTTGACTTTTATCAAGGTCTTCTGGACTCAGACCGTCGAGAACATCGTGGCATTCCTAGACGGGAAACCGTTGAGGGTGTTGGACTGACAATACAACTATTTCGGTGGTGATTCAATAAAATAGGTAGTCTCTGTAAGATATAGATTACACATCCGGTCCCGACTGTACATCCTCGATAAAATCACGAGTTCGGTCGTTTCGAATTCCGAATTTTACTTTGAATGGTTTAGGGTGACTGGGATCGAGAGGGTGAGTAGTCATGAAAACTAAAACAGGATCCAGCTGCTTCTCACCTAACAACTCCAGTGGTAAACTCAAGTGCAGGCTCGACAACATTCCCATCAGCGTCCACAAACTTCGAGATTGTGAAGGTGGACAGTATGTATACCATAGCTATCCAGGTAGAACTCATCGCAAAGTGGCGTCCAGGGCATATTCTGTTACGGTCAGTATACCATCATAAAATATGACTATCTACTGACTATCTACATACCTTCTACCAAAACCAAATGCACCCATAGCGATAGGATCTGGATTGATGCCAACGTCTTTACCATCACCAACTTGCAAAAACCGTTCTGGTTTGAATTTGAACGGCTCGGGATATGCTTTTTCGTCGTGCAGGATTGCCCTTCGATGGGTTAGACTCCCTCTCACGCAGCCAGATGAATATCCTACCAAGTGTTTGGTGTTACAGTTGTACCTAATGTACGAGGATGTCAGACTGGGCGCTCAACAATGACACAAGTCACCCACCAGCAGGAATTCGAAATCCCTTATATACGTCCTCCTCTGTTGAGGAATGAGGTACGGCTAAAGGTACCACAGAGGCCCAACGCAACGTCTCCAAGAGCGTAGCATCAAGGTAGGGAGTGGAAGGTTTATCTTTGAAGTTCGGTAACCTTATCCTATATGTCAAGGCGTCGATTTCAGCCTGGGCTTTTGCTTGAACGTCTGGGAAATGAGCCATGGCCAGGATAAAGGAATTGAGAACCGCCGCTGTCTGAAGCGTGTCAGCACTGTAGCCGTTAGTCGTCTATCACTCCATTTAAACTTACAGTATCCGATCCAGCTGCTCAGACATGAACTGTGAATTTTGCGAATAGATAAGATAAATGGGGACTATTCACCAAAATAGGCGATGGCTGCGCAATTCTTCACCACATTCTCCTCTGTGATATCCGCATTACCTTGGATTTTAAGATTGTGCAGGTTGTCGGAAACGAAAGATTGCTCTGCAGTTCCTTCCTCCTGTAAAAGACGTCAGGACTATTCACAAATGACGAAGTACGCAGGATTTTACCATTGCTCTCTTGACTGCGTCGAAGGGAACATCGCACAATTCTCGTACTTCCTTGTACCAGACCTCAGCATCCCTCTTGAACTTCGCGCCAGGAAACCAGGCTGTACGGAGATGGGTTATAAAGAATATACGACCAATTAAGGAGCTCACTCGGAATATGTTTCAGCGACGGGATATATTCCACCATATACGCTCCCGCGTGGACAACGTGAAGAAGAGGTTTAACGGCTTTATGAACCAAGGAGACGTAATGGTCTTGTTGAGACTGGACTTCGTGGCCGTACGTAGCTCGAATGAGAGAGGCAGCAAAGTATCTGAAAATGCATTAGAGTTGATGAGCTTTTGCAGGGGAGCTAGACCTACAGCCGAACGTGGGCGATAAAATCCACTGGCGAATCCAATAGGTTTTCCAAAAGTTTTATAGCCATTCTTGTGTGCAAAGGGGTCTGTTGTTCGATATTTCGTTGTTGGAAATACTGATGAAACAATCGTCTGTGGCGCCTGGAACAAGACAAGTCCTGATCAGGGTGGGTCAATGAGCCTAATATTGTGACATACCGCCAAAGATCTGACTGGCTCATATGGACAAAATCCCAGTCCCACCCCATTAATTCATTAGCCATGACCTAAATGATGTTAGATTCATGGGTGTCAAACAGAAATGAAGAATAGTACCATCCTGGGCCGGTCAGAATAGTTGACCGAACGCTTTTCTAGGAGTTCGAAGGCAGCCTCGGCTGAATTGAGGATAACGGTGCTGGTACCCAAAACGGAGACATGCATAACATCACCATACTTCTTTGCCCATTCAGCATAGGTGAGCCAAGCGTGCTTGTGAGGGAGATCATTGATATTGCCTATGAGTGGATATCCTTTTGGTCCAGGAGGCAGCGGTAGTAGGTTTCGGCGACGGTGGCGAAGAATCGACACCAAAAGAACAGAGACGCCGACGACTAGAGAAGTCAAAAGAGACGTCGCGGTAATCATGGAATGTTGCGCGTTTGGTCATCTGAGGGCTGCCTTATGTATGATGCACAAACAGATGTTGCGGTCATTGCAATCATGGTTTGATAGTAGAACCTTTGTTACCGAATGAAACTGAATAGAGAAACGGACCGACGAGGCGATAAGTAAATAGGTCTAGACCGCTTGCAAGTGAACTCAATTGCACTGTAGGCATGCCCGTGGAGATGCGTATGCGTCGGACCACCTTGATTAAATAGAACATAAGTTTCGAGAATGGATTGATAATCTGTGCTGTCGCGGTGGCAGACGGGAGAGTATGTCTTGGGCTTATCCCCATAGAGCAGGCGTGAACTCCCAGTTGATTGCTTGGGGGGCGGTAACAACAACCATTTGTAGACGCCAATGCGACTTCAATGTTCACATTTTCCAATGATATGGAATGACAATGTACGTTATATCTGACTGCTGGGTTTATAAATTTAGGATGCAAAGAGAAATCTACTCACAGGATCTCTCAGATCTCCAGGTATGGTTCAATCAAGGTTGGACTTGGATGATGCGTGGATAAAACGACGAGATGACATCTTTCGAAAACACTTAATAAATGGAGGTTGGGGCATGCCGTGACAAGTTTCTGGGGGGGTAAAGTCGCTTGAAGACGACGAAGCTGATCCAACATTGCGTAGGAGAAATTTGACTTTCTGATACGAGGCCTCGTACTTAATCCGAATTCCAAGACAGGAGAAGTTGAGGCTATAGACAGTCTAAGTAGTCAATGAGGAATGACTGTCCTTTTGAAATTTGGAGGCGAAGAATCTCGAGTTTCTACCTGCTCCAATCAGATATCCAATTCCAACTTCGCATTCTCGATGAAACCACGAGATCGGGAATCTCGAAGCGCGATTTTCACTTTAAATGGCTTCGGGTGACTGGTCAAGTGCGATGAGCAATTTAGCAAAGCCGTCGGAATATAAATGCTTCTCACCTGACAACTCCGTCCGTAAATTCAATCGCGGGCTCGACGATAGTCCCATCAGCATCCACAAACTTAGAAATTGTGAAGGCGGAGAGTATATGTGTCATAGCGATCCAGGCAGAGCTCATTGCAAGGGCCCGTCCGGGACATACCCTATTTAATATAAGTATGTTCCCATGAAGTTCCAATGTCCTCCATACCTTCTGCCAAAACCAAATGCACCCGTAGTGATAGGATCTGGACAGACGTTGTTGTCATCGCCTGGCAAGAATCGTTCTGGTTTGAACTTGAATGGCTCGGGGTATGCTTCTTCGTCGTGCAGGATTGCCCTTCAAGGTGTCAGCCCCTCTTTGGCTACAACCTAGTGAACAATTTACCATGCATTTGATGTTACGGTTGCACCTATATGTCGAAGGCAGTTAGTCTGGGCTCGGAATGATCGAAAAGCACCTACCAGCAGGAATTCGAAATCCCTCATATTCATCCTCCTTCAACGAGCGATGGGGTAAAGATAAAGGTGCGGGAGTCCCCCAGCGCAAGGCCTCCGAGAGTATAGCAGCAAGATAGGGAAGGGAAGGCCTATCATTGAAGTCGGGTAGCCTTGTTCCACGTGTCAATGCGTCAATCTCAGCTTGTGCCTTTGCTTGAACATCTGGGAAATGAACCATGGCCAGAATAAAGGAACGGAGAAGCGACGCTGTCTGGGCCATATCAGTATCGTAATTAGTTATTGGTTCACTTGGACCTACTGTATCGGATCCAGCTGCTCGGAGATGTGCATGAGCTCTAAACTGCGTGAAAAAAGTGAGACAAAAGTGGATTATTCACCTATATATACAATTGCCGCGCAATTTTTCACAATCTCTTCCTCAGTAGGATCTGTATTTCCCAGTGCTTTAAGTCTTTGTAAGTTATCTGAGACAAAAGATGGCTCTGCGATTCCCTCCTCCTGTAAATAACATGAGGCAAATGCACAAAAATGAACAAATTCGAAATTACCATTGATTTCTTAACTGCTTCGAAAGGAACATTGCACATTTCTCCTACTTCCTTGTAAGAAACCTCGGCGTCCCTCTTGAACTTTGCACCAGGGAACCAGGCTGCAAGGAGGTGGTTCTTGGAGGATCTGACATCTGGTTCAAGAGGGCTCACCTGGGATGTGTTTCAGCCATGGGATAAATTCTACCAAATAAGATCCCGCGTGGATGACACGAAGAAGAGGTTGAATGGCTTTGTGAACCAATCCGACATAGTGATCATCCTGAGCTTTGACCTTGTAACCATACGCGGCTAGAAGGACGGAACCGGAAACATATCTGAGAACGCATTATTGAGGATAGAATTCTTTGAAGAGCTGGAACATACAGTCGAATGTGGGAGGAGAAATCGGCTGGCGAATGCAATAAGTTTTCCAACAGCTTTACGGCCATTCTAGTTTGTCCTGGTTGTTGCTTGTCGATATTCTGGGATTGAAAATACTGATGAAATACCCGTCTATGGCGTCTTGACCAGAATCAATTAGGATGTGATGAACAGGCAGATAAAGGGGATTACCGCCAGAGGTCCGAGTAGTGCATATGAGCGAAATCCCAATCCCATCCCATCAGTTCATTAGCCATGATCTGGATTATGTTAGATTCATAGTGCAAGGGAGAAGATAAAGAATATTACCATCCTGGGGCGATCGGAGTAGTTGGCCGAACGCTTTTCCAGGAGTTCGAGGGCGGCCTTGGCTGAGTTGAGAATAATGGTGCTGGTACCGAAGACAGAGACGTGTATAACATCGCCATACTTCTTCGACCATTCGGCGTAGGTTACCCAGGCATTCTCGTGAGGAATATCATATAAGTTGCCTATGAGAGGATATCCTTTTGGTCCAGGAGGTAGCGGTAGTAGGTTTCGGCGACGGAGACGGAGACGAAGAATCGATAGCAAAAGAGTAGAGACGACAAGAGAAGTCAAAAGAGACGTGGCAGTGACCATGGGATATTGCTCTGCCTTCAGTCATCTGAGGGCTGCCTTATGTATGATGCACAGACAGGTGTTACAGACATTGCAAACATGGTTTGATAGAACCTTCGTCATAGAATAAGGTCGAATAGAGAACGGTGATAAGGTCTGGACCGCTTCGAATTGCACTGCAGACACATCCGCGGAGATGCCTTGATTGCATATCAATAGACTCATTTCTGAAAATACTAGTCTTTATTTATATTTGGGGCGGTACAAACAGGATCTTACTGCTTAAGACGATGGTGGGGTCGGCAGAGGCACATTGGAGTAGGCCCCAAACGTGAACAAAGATGCTAAACACTACAAAATTAGGGTGAGCGACAAATATTTCGGCAATGGCTGAGCTCACACTTCCAAGTGAGCTGAAATTTGAGAGGAGGATGGATTAGCTGAATTTAACTTACTCTGAAAATTAGAGTTCAGCTTAGACGACGCGGGGTTTAGTGACTGGTTGTGGATAAGATGATGAAATGTGATCTCTCGAAAATACTTGCTAAAGGTGGGAGGTTTGGGCATGTCGTGATAACTTTCTGGGGGGTTGAAGCTGTAACATTGCGTAGTTGAAATTTGTCTTTTTGATATGACTTCATACTTGATCTGAATTCCAAGACAGAAGAAGTTGAAACTATAGACAGTCTAAGTAGTCAACGAGGAATGACTGTCCTTTTGAAACTTGGGGCCGAAGAATCTGGAGTTTCTACCTACCCTAATCACATATCTAATTCCAACTTTGCATTCTCGATGAAACCACGAGATCGGGAATCTCGAAGCGCGATTTTCACTTTAAATGGCTTTGGGTGACTGGTCAAATGCGATGAGTAATTGTGCAAAGCCGTCGGAACATAGATGCATCTCACCTGACAAGTCCGTCCGTAAATTCAATCGCAGGCTCGACGATAGTCCCATCAGCATCCACAAACTTAGAAATTGTGAAGGTGGAGAGTATATGTGCCATGGCGATCCAGGCAGAGCTCATTGCGAGGGCCCGTCCGGGACATACCCTGTTTGATATAAGTATATTCCCATGAAGTTTCAATATGCTCCATACCTTCTACCGAAACCAAATGCGCCAGTGGTGATAGGATCTGGGCAGATGTTGTTGTCATCACCTGGCAAGAATCTTTCTGGTTTGAACTTGAATGGCTCGGGATATGCTTCTTCGTCGTGCAGGATTGCCCTTCGAGGCGTCAGCCCCTCTTTTCTACAGCCTGGCGAATATCTTACCATGCGTTTGGTGTTATAGTTGCACCTGTATGTCGAAGACCGTCAGTCTGGGCTCAAATTGATTGAAAGTACCTACCGGCTGGAATTCGAAATCCCTCATATTCATCCTCCTTCAACGAGCGATGGGGCACAGATAAAGGTGCGGCAGTGCCCCAGCGCAAGGCCTCCGAAAGCATAGCAGCAACATAGGGAAGGGAGGGCCTATCACTGAAATCAGGTAGCCTTGTTCCACGTGTCAATGCGTCAATCTCAGCTTGTGCTTTTGCTTGAACATCTGGGAAATGAGCCATGGCCAGGATGAACGAGCGGAGAAGCGACGCTGTCTGGGCCATATCAGTATCGTAATTAGTTATTGGTTCACTTGGACCTACTGTATCGGATCCAGCTACGGATATATGCATGAGCTCTAAACTACGTGAAACAAAGTGGATTATTCACCTATATATACAATTGCTGCGCAATTTTTCACAATCTCTTCCTCAGTAGGATCTGTATTTCCAAGCGCTTTAAGTCTTTGTAAGTTATCCGAGACAAAAGATGGCTCTGCAGTTCCCTCCTCCTGTAAATAACATGAGGGAAATGCATAAAAACGAACAAATTCAAAAATTACCATTGATCTCTTGACTGCTTCGAAAGGAACATCGCACATTTCTCGTGCTTCCTTGTACCAGACCTCGGCGTCCCTCTTGAACCCTGCGCCAGGAAACCAGGCTGCAAGGAGGTGAGTCTTGGAACATCTGACATCTGGTTCAAGAGGGCTCACCTGGGATGTGTTTCAACCACGGGATAAATTCTACCAAATAAGACCCCGCATGGACGACGCGAAGAAGAGGTTGAATAGCTTTTTGAACCAATCCGACATAGTAATCATCCTGAGCCTTCACCTCGTAACCATATGCGGCTTGAAGGACGGAGCCAGAAACATATCTGAGAACGCATTATTGAGGATGAAATTTTTCAAAGAGCTGGAACATACAGTCGAATGTGGGAGGAGAAATCGGCTGGCGAATGTAATAAGTTTTCCAACAGCTTTACAGCCATTTTAGTTTGCACAGGCTGTTGCTTGTCGATATTCAGTGACTGAAAATACTGATGGAATACCCTTCTGTGGCGTCTTGACCAAAAACAATTAGGATGCGATCAACAGGTGTCAGGCAGCAATGGGAATTACCGCCAGAAGTCCGAGTAGTGCATATGAGCGAAATCCCAGTCCCATCCCATTAATTCATTAGCCATAATCTGGATTATGTTAGATTCATAGTGTACGGGAGAAGATAAAGAATAGTACCATCCTAGGGCGATCAGAGTAGTTGGCCGAACGCTTTTCCAGGAGTTCGAAGGCGGCCTTGGCCGAGTTGAGGATAATGGTGCTGGTACCCAAAACAGAGACATGTATAACATCACCATACTTCTTCGACCATTCGGCGTAGGCTACCCAAGCATGCTCGTGAGGAATATAATATAAGTTGCCTATGAAAGGATATCCTTTGGGACCAGGAGGTAGCGGTAGTGATTTTCGGCGACGGAGACGAAGGATCGACACCAAAAGGGCAGATATGAAGAGGGAAGTCAAAAGGGACGTCGTAGTAATCATAGTGGAGATGCTTTCTCTGAGTCTGTCAGAGGGTCGCCTTATATACGATGCGTAAACAGGGTGAAATCATTGGTCGAGAGAACCGTCGACCTCGGAAGGGGAACCGCAGACATTGGAGACTTAAGAATAGACCTGGCCGGCAGCACTGGGTGTGAAGCCGATTGGCCATGCTTATGAATCTTACATTTTTTCTGGAAACATGCCTAGTGCAAGGCGCCACCAGGATATCAATAGGCGGGTATGACTTCAAGAGAATGGGTTATGCGACCACCGTGGCAGACGGAAGGGCATATCGGACCTCTTTTGCCCATGGAGGAAGTGCAGGAACAAGAAGCCGTTTTCACCACGGCGGCGGCGACAGCAGTGTAGGTTGAGCAGCGAGTTGTGGTAGATGTTGTTCGAAACTCGATTAGGTATGCGAGTGTGGCTTTTGGTAATACGAAGCACCACTACTTATTATGCATTTGTAAAAAAACTGGTCCAAGCCTGACAGCAAGAGGGCTTCACCCACAAGAGTTCGTAGAAGAGCCATGATGCTGAAGCTGAAGTCCCAGGTGAAAGCTGAGTCGTGCGATCGGAGGTTTCAACTTGTTTGTGTTCAAGGCTGCGCGTGACCTTAATGTTGTGACTGGTCATGGATAAGATCACGAGATGATCAAGTCACATCTTTCAAGAACAGCAGAGATTGAGAACAAAGTTGAATCTTGTCTCTTTCTTCTCATCTTCCACCTTCCATCTGTGCTACTTTGCAAGCAAATCACGACAGCATGGAATCAGCTGAATCTCGTACTATGAAGGCTCGTAGGGATGGTAAGTCCTCTGAGGCTTTTATCATGATCTTTGTTTCTAACGCGTTTCGATCGCGCAGCCTACAAAGCTAAAGGTGCTCTCAAGCAAGACGACCTTAGACGTCGTCGCGAGGAACAGCAAGTTGAGATCAGGCGTCAAAAGAGGGAGGAGAACATCTCGAAGAGGCGTAACTTCCTCCCCTCTACTGGTGGGGACTCAGATGAGGAAATTGGTGGGGGCGGTTGGGAAGCTCCTGTAAGTGGCGTTCGTACCGTGCCACCAGATGAAGATCACTGAAGACTTCCCCCGTAGCTCGCCGACGAGATGATTTCTGGCGTCTTTTCGGATGAACCTGACCGACAGCTCGACGCGACGACCAAATTCCGAAAACTACTTTCGAAGGAGAAGAACCCGCCGATTGAACGCGTAATCGAGTGTGGTGTTGTTCCTCGCTTTGTGGAATTCCTCAAACATGGCCACTCCATGCTTCAGGTACGTTCCCTTCTTTCTTTGCGTCCATTTACATCACATCTTATACGCGTCGTACGATAGTTTGAGGCGGCGTGGGCTCTTACGAACATCGCATCTGGAACCGCAGAGCATACCCAGGTCGTCATCAACGCTCAAGCTGTACCAGAATTCATCAACCTCTTGTCGTCTCCTGTTCTTGATGTCCGCGAACAAGCTGTTTGGGCTCTAGGAAACATTGCTGGTGACAGCCCCACGTGCCGCGATTATGTTCTACAGCAGGGAGCTCTCAGACCCTTGCTTACTTTACTCAGCGAGAACCATAAGCTCAGCATGCTCAGGAATGCGACCTGGACTTTAAGTAACTTTTGTCGAGGGAAGTCTCCTCAGCCCGATTGGGACTTGGTAAATTCTTATCTGAAGCTCTATGATATGTTTGACTAATATCTTCTATGCAGATCTCTCCTGCTCTGACCGTCCTCACCAAGCTCATTTATTCCCTCGACGACGAGATCTTAATCGATGCTTGCTGGGCCATCTCATACCTTTCAGATGGTTCGAATGACAAAATACAGGCCGTTATTGAATCCGGAGTCTGCAGACGTCTCGTTGACTTGCTTCTGCACTCATCCACCTCTGTGCAGACCCCTGCCCTTCGCTCCGTTGGAAACATCGTGACAGGTGACGACCTTCAAACACAGGTTGTCATCGCCTCCGGAGCGTTGCCCGCTCTTTTGTCTCTCCTTTCCTCTCCCAAAGATGGTATCCGCAAGGAAGCATGCTGGACGATATCTAACATTACTGCTGGTTCTCCACCTCAAATCCAAGCCGTGATTGAGGCAAACATTATCCCACCTCTCATCAACATTCTTCAGAACGCTGATTTCAAGACCAAGAAGGAAGCTTGCTGGGCCATCTCAAACGCTACTTCTGGAGGACTTCAAGAACCTGCTCAAATCCGTTACCTTGTGTCGCAAGGTTGTATCAAGCCTCTCTGCGACCTTCTGACCATGATGGACAACAAGATCATTCAGGTTGCGCTCGATGGATTGGACAATATCCTGAAGATTGGCGAGCAAGACAAGATTGCGGCGGGACCTGGCGCAATCAATCAATATGCCATGTACGTAGAAGAGGCTGGAGGCATGATCACGATCCATAATCTCCAACAACACGACAACTTGGAGATTTATAAGAAAGCATTCAATATCATGGACAAGTACTTCCCGGACGACGAGGAGGTCGACACCGGCGTCGGTGCACCCTCGGTCGATGCCTCAGGCGCGTTTGCTGTAAGTTCGGATCAGAATGCTGATTCTCTCTGTATATTGACCACATTTCCTCAGTTCCACAGCGATATGAGCGCACCGCAAGGAGGATTCAGCTTTGGACAGTGATCATATTTTTCATTCTAACTACCAGCTACTCTCGTCCATTCATTCATTATCGCTCATGACTCTTGCACGATATGTGGGTAGCAACCACTTGACCTAGGTAAAATTAACATTCTCGTAGTCACTATCAAACCGTTTCTTCCTCCTCCGTCTTTTTTGTTTTTCTATCAATTCAATAATGTTGTCTCGCGATTTCTGATCATGAGTCGTTACTCAATTGCTTGTAATTTTGTATAATATCCTTGCGAAAGTTGGAAATGGATATTAGAGTCTTATTATACCGAGATCGCAGCCGAAATCTGATAAAACGTGACCCAAATAGTCAGGCAAACATTGGACGCGTGAAGACTCTTCTAATGCACTCACCCAACCATCTACCCATAACTACCTACTGCGCCTTTTCTGACTGCTAGTTTCCGTGCAACTACATCTAAAGAAAGTGAAATGGCGTCGCAGATCCTTCCCCTCGGTACTTAACTCCAAGGCGCCTCTCGTCTCAAAGATGTCTGACCAAATCCAGAACTCATTGACAGATGTATTGGCTCTAAGATCTGGGTGATCATGAAGAGCGAACGCGAGTTCGTCGGAACTCTTCTTGGTTTCGACGACTACGTTAGTGCGTATTGCGTTCATCTTCTTAAGCATCGCGAATAGTGACAGTGGGCCGACCAACCAGATATCGTTCTCGAGGATGTCACAGAATAGTGCGTGCTGCATACAGAATCCGCTCGATAATTGTAACCTTGCATTTCCCCAGTGAAACGACGGCACAAGGTGTGAAAAAGACGAAACTGGCCCAGACCTTATTGAATGGAAGTAACATTGCGCTAGTGAGTTTATATCTTGTTATTATTCTGGGCAACGGGTCTAAAGATCGTCAACAGCTGATACCTGGCAGTAATGGACCAGAGGATAGCTGAAGCAAGGTTTCCAACGAAGATGACCCTACGGCAAGCAGCGAAGTGTATATGAAGGATCGAGCAGCACCACCGTTGTAAATGGTGTTCCCTCGTCGAGCCTCCTAAATTACGATGAAAATGGGATGACCTTCACTTCTCTTGCGCGGGGACAATGCTATCTTGATTGCGTTGAACTTTGAATTTTCAGATACGCTACAGGAAAGATCTTCTCCATCTCAAAGTGCCTCATCTCTGGTCAAAAATCGTCACTCTGACAATAATTATATCGTTATGAATATCTCGTTGTTATTGGTTGGTCAAAGCAATGGGCTTTTTGAAAATTAAAACACCAAATGCATGTCTGGGATCTTTCCACCCTCGGGAAAGTCACCTTCCAAGACTTGGAAAGATCTCTTTTACTCAGAGGGTCCAACTCATGTAGACGTAGTATACTTATTTCGCTGGAATAAAGAGATGATAACATTTAGCAACACTTGAAGCATGTGGCCTCGACACCAGATCACGTGAGGCCCATATTTTCCGCGCCGACATCGGGTCCTGGTGAGATATTCTCGCCCCTCCACTTTTTAACCTGCAACGCCAACTTCGTGTACAGAACGCCCACTCGGCTGCCAGAGCAAACCACTTATCATGCCTATCCGACTTCGTATGGCCATGCATGGCACGAAACACAAGAAAATCTTCCACATAGTCGCCATTAACAACAAGCTACGTCGCGATGCCAAACCAGCCGAACTTTTGGGTATATACGACCCACATGACCGTGACGAGCTGAATCCACGCCAGGTCAGATGGAGTGTGGATAGGATTCGGTACTGGCTAAGTGTTGGGGCTGTACCCAGCAAGCCCGTGGCGAAATTACTCGAACTCGTGCGTTTACTTTCCCCTGTGGACACGGATATTCACTGAGAATGTTACAGGGACATATTCTAAGTCCTGACTCGCCACTTGCTGCTCGAAATCCAGTTCAACCAAGCAGACCTGTTCCATACCAAGTTTCCAAAACGGCAGTCACAGAAACGACCAAGGTCCAGACCTCATCATAGAGAACACTAGATGGCAAACGGCTGGGCTGGCATAGGCGCGACGTTACAACCTTCTTTCCAGTTCTTACGGGCTGCGTTCAGTTTGCGGCACGAGGGGAAGAAATAGCAAGAAGGTCACCGCCCAACCCTCCGCTGCTTCGGATCCGCCAACCTCACTTCTCAGCACATATATATTAACTCGTTTGTGCTATATGTGTACGACAATAATCAAGGGGTAGATTTCAGAATACTTGCTATCTCTGTGTGCCCAGCTTCTTCGCACAATTCCAAAGGGGTGAGGTCATCTGGATCCTTTACAAGAGTTCAGTGACAGGATATCCTGCAAACCCACCGGTGATCATACCTTGATATTTCTGTCGGCACCTCTGGCCAGCAGAAGCTTTACGACCTCAATATTTGCTCGGTCGCAAGCTAGGTGTATGGGAGCATAACCCTTCACGGCCAGTCAGCGTCGCCAAACGACTGCAATTGCACATGACCCACATATTCGTCCAAGGCATTTAGGTCTGTGTCTGGTGAAGCATCCAAAATAAATTTCAGTCCAGAAACGTCATTCGAGACGGCCAGGCCGTGTATACTGCCGTCGAATTTCTCCTCAGGTTTCGCCATTGAGCTCACTGACGTGCCCATCCCGCCACCGCCAGACCGTCGAGGAGCACTATCATCGTCCCAGATGTCATCTTCGTCATCTTCAATGGCGGATTCTGAGGTGCCTTCTTGAGTCGGTCGGGATGGTTCAACAACAACGGTCTCGGTCCACCCTACGCTACGGGCGATTTCAATGTACCTGCGTTCAGCATCTTCCGCATGATCATATTTCTTGCCCGCTGCATCCCAAGCATCCCACTTTGCTCTTCCGGTCATATCAAATATCGACGGCCGAGATGATGACGGAGATCTTGACGAGGTAAGGTACTTGAATAGACCATACAGCTACTGGATCCGACAGGGTCAGGCAGAATCGCTAAGACTCGGAGACAAAGACTTCGACCTCAAGCTTCACAGCCGTAGACATTCCATTCAAGGATGATGCCGATGATGAGAGGTATACAGCTGCATTGTCAAAGTTGACCGATGGCTCGTATCTGCCCATTGAGATGTGTGATTGTTGGAAGGTAAAAGCTCGCGACCTTAAATTCTAAGTGAATCTATTACGTAATCATATTGACTAGAGCGGTACAAGGTCTAAACCAAACCAGCAGCCTTCATTGCCTAGAAATTTGCCAGTGTCAGACGTAGCCATAGCTAGAGAACGTCCAATTTACCTTGAGCAACTCAACACCAATCTTGGCGGGACTGTCGGTGACAATGACACCAGCTGCTTCTAGAGCCTTGACCTTATCGGAAGCGGCGCCTAATGTGACAGAGCCCTCAGATGGATATCAATAGCAAAAGACTATAAGAACGTACCCTTTCCACCAGAGATGATAGCTCCTGCATGTCCCATACGACGACCAGGGGGTGCAGTGCGTCCGGCAATGAAGCCGACCACAGGCTTGGGATGGCTTCTAGTTTTGTTGTACTTCTCGAGGTATTCAGCGGCTTCCTCCTCCATGGATCCACCAATTTCTCCAATAATGACGATACCTGATGAAACAGCGTTAAGAAGCTATGGCATGTAGCTTCTTATACGGCAATAATCCTTACCTTCCGTGTTGGGATCCTCCATGAAGACCTTGATGACATCAAGATGCTGAGTTCCGGGGAAAGGGTCCCCTCCAATTCCAACGCAAAGAGACTGACCGAGGCCAACGTCAGTGGTCTGAGCAACAGCCTCGTATGTCAATGTGCCGGAACGTGAAACGATGCCTAAAGCTACATGAGATCTCGTTGGTGAAAGACGCTTGAAGAATAAACACACCAATCTTTCCGGGCTTATGGATGTGACCGGGTTGAATACCCATCTTGCAACCCAGAGGGTTAATAACTATAGGACAGTCGAAGTCAGTTCCAGTGACAGGGTCGTCTCTCCATGCGTGCACCGTCAGGATAGATAAGCGGAGCAATTAAAGGCTCCTACGACTGCACGCAAGAGAAAGTTGGACGTGAACAGACATCACTCACTTCCTGGGCAATTGGGACCAACAAGACGAGAGCGAGACTGGCTTTTGAGGGCGTTCATCACCTAGAGGGCGGGAGTAAAGTCAACCAAGGTACTGAGCAAAGTTCAAAGGAATACGAACGCGTATCTCATCTGCTTGGGGAATGCCTTCGGTGATGCAGACAATGAGGCCAATCTCATTCTCGATAGCTTCGATAATGGCGTCGGCAGCAGTAGGAGGCGGAACATACAGGACGGTCGCGTCGGGTTTTGTCGCGGCGACTGCCTGCGCGAAGTCGTCAACATCCAACCACATATAGTCAGGACAGCTGCACACCTCTCTAACACTGCCAAAGATTGGGAGACCCAGATGTGTTTGACCAGCCTTCTTTGGCGATACTCCTCCAACCATGTTGGTACCATATGCAAGGGCTTCCTTTACGTGGAAAGTTCCCTGGAATATTGTTATCTCAGTACTGTTTTGAGACGTGATTCCCCAATGTTCACGCACCGTCTTTCCAGTAAGTCCTTGACAGAGTACTCTGGTATCCTTGTGGATGAGAAGGTTTTGAATGGTGTCTGCATAGCTGTTGCGAGCAGCAGATTGAGAGAACGTCCTGCGCCCAGCTGGGCGAAAAAAAGTCAACGGAATAGCTGCACTCTGGTCAGTATGTCCATACCGTTGTTGATTATCGACTGGCCAGCATGGCGGAGCATTGTAACAGCAGACAAGGGATCTCGAGGGTTTGACAGCAAATGTGTCTCCGGCGAAAGTGCAGCGGATTCCGAGAGCAGACGTGTTTGTTTCTAAGGGCAATGAGACAAGGAACAAACATCTTGACGTCAACATGAAAGTTGCCGAGCTCGCACGTTTGATCACATTACATAGAACCCGATTCTCGATTCCATTGCCATTGCATGGTTCTGAATGATTGTTTGTAAAACTACTTACTGTAACTAGGTTATGCGCTTGAATACTTACTATGTACCTTGATGATGATTGTAACGCGACGTGATATGCAGGAGTCCCTCATACTATTTAAATTATCCATCTTGCTGGCGAAAGCAGGATGATCACTAAAGCCCGTTTCTTCGTCGATCGCGTGTCTTCCTAGAGGCCCTATCGAAGGCTAGGATGGCGTACTTGACTTTGTCGTGCTGCCTTGTGTTGATAGCACTAAAGAGAAACCTAGATTAGCAATCGCTTGATGTGAAGGACGTGGGGTAAACTTACGTTGTGACTTCCTGTAAGAACTGTGATTTCGCTGCAACAGGTACACTTGTGATAGGGATTTGTTCCAGAATAGGAGGGAGCCACGCAAGGAGTTGGGTAGGCCACAGGTACACAAGGTTCCTGAAGATGGACACCACAGTTGCTGCTGCATCCTCAGGGAAGTCACCAGTAAGGCCGTTTAAAATAGAGGCGACAAATTGCAGGCCTTCTTTATCTATGGTTGCGCGGATTGTCGCCGCATAAATCGGAAACTTGGGAGGCGTGGTGGAAGTGGGTGGCTCCATGCAATCATGCGTCAGAATAGAGCGCGAAAGATCCAAGGCAGCGAAGATAATATCGGTATGCACAACAGTGAGACCAGTCATGGCACAACGGAATGCCAGAGGGAATGCTGACGAAACAAAGAGAATGTCCGGTCCCATAGTGACGAGCTGCAGAAGCATCTGAATGTAATCCTCGAGGACTGTATGGTCCAAGTGAGTACCAGGAACACAAAAAAGTGTCAAAACTAACCATCAGGAATCTCTCCAGGTGACTTGCTTTGTAGCAACGCAGCAACTTTCGTCGTGCTACGTTCAAAGATCTCTTGGACCGCACCTCGGAAATTGGGGTCTGCTTCATGACCATATCGAGCAATGACCTTGCCAGCGATCCACAAGAAGCTTGGGTACCCAGTGGCTTCAAATGCGAAAGACATGCGCGCAATGACCGATGGTGCAATGGAAAGAGCTTGCTTCCCAAAAAGGTCAACGCCCCGGCGAAGGACACGAGTTGCACGCTCCGCAAGGTCATAGTTAAGACCATATTTCGACAGCAAGACGTCGAAGATTGCCCATGCTTCCTGACATGTTCCGTGGCAAGCAGGGGGAAGGTCTTCGCCATAGCCTTGAATGACATGCAACATTATTTCCAGATTTTCGAGACCATCTGGGATTTGCGAATCAGAAACGATGCCAGATGTAATTTCGAGCTGAAAACTTACTGCCAACTTCTTCCATCTCGGGAACGGTGGGAGGTGTCGTCCTGGTCGCAAGAGCATGAACTTGGGCTAAGATGTCCAAAGAAAACATCTTCAGTGATTCCGCAGCTCGGTTCATGGGCATTGCAGAGATGACGTGTGCGATGGCTTCATAGACCTGACGTCTATCCTCTTGTACAAGTTTAGGTCCAGTTGTCGTCAAAAATGTATGAAGAGTTGGAAGGAACTCCGTCAAATGCTAGATGAGCGCATCAGAGGATAATGTCACACTAGCTGAGTCCAAACACTCACCTCTTTGCAGTCCTGACACATATATTTCAATGCTTGTCCGGCTGCAGCACATACTTCGGTGTCCTCGTCTTCAAAGCCGGCCGAGATATACTGTAACTGGAAAGGGATGTATTGAGGGTGTTGGCTGATCCATTCCGTGTAGCGCGAGACAATGAGGAGAGCTGCGTATTGCACACGAGGATGCATAGGCAAGCTGGGGATGAGGTCCATAACTTTAGGGACTGCGTTGCTATCATGAGGGTCAATCTCTGCGCCAATGGAGCGCATGGCAAAAAGAGGCGCCTCAATCTCCTGCCATGGCGCACGCCGGGACAACGCGTTGGCGACCTGTTGGTATGCAGCAAGAAGACAGGTATCGGTGCGCAAAACGAGGCAGCAGTCTTTGAGGGTGTCGCCCATGACATGTCTGAACGACCGGAAATTATCTGCCTCTTGACCGACGAGCGTGGTGAGCTCCGGAGGGAAGTGAAGATGATTGATGATGACCGTCATAAGTGATTTGTAGGCGTCGATGAAGAGAGGCGAAACGGATGATCTTTTGCTGAGCATCTGAGCAAGGCGCATCCAGAAAGGGAAGGTAATGGGGACAATGTCGAGATCTGGGTAAGCAGAGCACTCCCCAATGGCTTCTACTATGGGGAAGAACGTCTCCGTGTGCTGGAGAAGTAAAAAGCGGTAAGTTTCTCCAGCCTCTGAGAATATGCGCGCATATCCTCTGATTTTCTCCGGATCTTCGTGCTCTTTAGCGACCTGCCCTTTCAATCCAATAATCCTTGGAACAATCATCTCGATGACGGCCATGTTATCGTCGATCTCTTGAGTTTCATGAATCATCTGGCAGATGATGTCCACAGCCGCGTCAAAAAGGCCATCTGACGCCAGCGCTTCGAACGCATAGGCAAACAAAGGGGTCTTCGCGATGTCTCCTACATTGATTTCCCCAGCGGACAGCCAGCTATAAAGGCACGCGAAAACTTGAGATTGCACTGCAGCGGTCACACCTTTTCATTGCACTTGATGTTAGTGACACCTGTAAATCCGTCTGTCAAAAACGTACCGGTTGCATTAACATAGATTGCTAACAGCTCCAGAACCTGAGTAGCGTTATTTGTGAGTAACTTCAGGCTTTGTTCCCGGAACTCGTTATCCTGTTTCAAAGATAAGGATCGGGCGAGAAAGACTGTTGTCTAGAACTCACTGTGATTGGGATCCTCGTATTACTGTTCACCTCCTCTGGAAGGACTGTCAAGAACTCAAGCAAAGTCGGAACCGTCGACGGGTTTCTCCCAAACTTCTCAATCAGTGTTTGAACGGGCGACTCCCAAGTTGGCAACTGTAGCGCCAGACCCACGATCGCCAGGCAAAGTTGTAAGATGATGTTCCTCGGACCTCCATTGTACGTCTCCAATGCCGTCAAAAGAGTATCTCGTAGCGCCAGTTGATTTGCAGGATCCACTTGAGCAAGATCGTATGTCACCTATAAGCGATTCGCAGTTTGATCAAAGTCGGGCCTGATAACGAGAAGAGACGGCGGGATCCACCTAACGCCACTAACCTTTGTCCTGAAAGTCTGAGCAGCGAATACCTTTGCAGGAGGCGGCGATTCTGGAGAAAGCAGGAGGACATTGCAGGTCGCCCATGCTTCAGGCTAGGACAGAGGTGCGTTGGTACACGGTCAGAGTTGTTGGTCGCGAGATTGGCCATAGGCGAAAGGACAATTTACTGAATGTTGGAAATCCTGGAGCCAGGAATTTGCTCTTTCTATAGATGCTTTGTCGGGTGCTCGACTGAACACCTCCAGTGCAGATAATAGCGCTTGAATGTCGGCCATGGCTGAAATCAAGTCTTGATCGTGAAGGTAGTGGTGCAAAGTATAGCTCTCGAAAGGCGATGATTTACAGTGATCATTTGTTGTTGTTGACAACTAGATCTACAAAAGCGATTTTCCACATCATATCCTCATGCAGAAAATAAATTAGCGCAGAACCGTGGTATATTGTCATCAAATGGATCCGCTACGACAGGGCAATTCCGGCATAGAAATATAAAGGCCTACTAAGAGAAGGCTGTACTAAACGTGATGGAGCAGTAATGGGGGATATCCAGTAATGAGCGTGAGGACTATTCGCAAGAACCAAGATAACGAGTGGGTAACGGGGGGTAATAAAAAGGATGGTGTACAGGAAAACAGTGGCGAGAGGTAGGTAGCTGGTCACGCGAGTGTCAACTTCAAGAACATAGATGCCGAAGTCCCAAGCTTCATCTTTTCGTAAGAAAGACCTCTACGTGCGGAGGAAGCCCTTCTTCCTTGTGGTCTATGACAGAATGTGAGCAAAAGTCGGAACTTTGATGAACTATAATACTTACAGAAGACTTCTCAGGCGTCAATGGGCGGCCACTCTCGATCTTCCTCTTCTTGTCCTCGAGATCAGCACGCTGCTTCTCTAGAGCATCCTTCATCTCCTTGTGGCGAGCATAAAGCTCTTCCTCGGACTGCTTGAGTTTAGCCTCCTTCTCCTGAACCTTCTGTTGGAACACCATCTTCATCTCAGCCTCCATTTTAGCGAGCTTGGCCTCGTGCAAGACACGCTCCTCCTGTAGTCGGGCAGCAGGGCTAACAACACAGTCAATGTCAGGTACGGGAACAGTGTGAAAAGACTTACTTGATCTCCTTGAAGACAGAGGAATCCTGAGCAACACCCATGCTGATGAGCTTGTCTGTTCGCCAGTTCTCGTAGAGGACATCGTTGGTGTACTCTCTGAGCTCCTCCATGTAAGTGCGGACAAGCATTTGACGAAGCTTGACGAAGTCGCAGTGCTCCTCATTGTCGACCTCCACAACACCCCAAGGATAGACACGACCACGAACCGTACGGCCATCAGGTGTGTTGACATATTGGTCAGACCCAACGACAGCGAACGGAATCTTGCTTGCGATCTCCTCGGCCTCGGCAATGGTCTCCTCATCCTCATTCTCGTATGTGGGAGCTTGGAAGATGTGGATGTTGTGGTGCGCAATGTCAGCCAAGATCTTAAAATAACTATGTGAGAAATGGAAACACTAGGTGTGAAATAAACATACCCGTTCTTTGAACTCAGCGACCTCCTCTTCCGTCATGGTATCCGCCTTGGCGATGATAGGAATGAGATTGACTTTAGTGTGAAGTCTGCGCATAAACTCGATGTCCAGTTGCTTGAGACTAAAGAGGGTATCAGAAATGGGAACAAATCGTAAGCGAATAGAGCGGAGCCTTACGAATGGCCAGTTGGTTGGATGAAGTACAAGCAGGCATGGACGCGGTTGTCAACGATTTTAGTCCTGTTGACGCGGTTTTCTTGCTCCAGATATGAGTCGAACCGAGATTCAATGTTCTCGACAATGGGTTTCCAGCTGTAAAAATGGTTGCGTTCAACATTTGACGCGTCCAATGCCCGCCACGAAGAAGCTTACCTGTCATCATTGTTCACGAAGTCACCGAAACCGGGAGTATCAACAACGGTTAAATGAAGTCGGACTCCGTTTTCCTCGATATCTATACGTAAACGAAGTTAATTGGTATACGTGTTTCCGCAGGAAACTATAGTTACCTGCACCAATGCTCTCAATGGCCACCGTCTTCGGCCTCTCAGCAGCAGGAGGCTGAGGCTCCTTGGGCGGGTAGAGAGTGGTGTTGAAGAGCGTGTTGATCAACGTCGACTTTCCAAGACCCGACTCCCCTATACACGAGAAATGAAATGATGTGAGCAACACGTAAACCGCACAGAGCAGCAACAAGGGCAAGCTACTGACCAACGACCATAGCAGTGAACTGGAACCCTTTCCTCACACTCTTCCTGTGAACCTGGTTGGGCAGGTTGGCGAACCCGACGTAACCCATGAGCTTTTTGCGGATGACGCTGGAAAGGCCCGTTGTGTGAGCCGTTGGCACCAGCGAAGGGCTAGAACCGTTGGTCATGCCGCCGTTGGAAATCACGTCGCCGTTGCGAGAGGAGGCGTAGGAGTCCGTCATCTGGAGGCAGGTCAGGGATGGAGGAGGGAGGAGACAGGCAAAAGAAAAAAAAATACTTTTGAGTGGACTTGAACAGAGGGGAGGGAAGAAGACGAATGCGCTTGTTCTTGTTTGTCCTCGGTGGCTAGGACGAGTTTGGGTCTGGGCAACAGGAGCCCCTGATCCCCATCAACAATGTTAGCTCCTTCTTTCCCATCGTCCCTCAGGGCAGACTTACAAGGTAGAATTTGGCTCTGCTCGTCTTCCTGTGCATCGTTCAAGGTGGAGAAGCTGTATGCTGAGCCTCGTTGAATCTGACATGTGTATATAGTGAGGTACGAACACATTCTAAAACATACTACGGTTTAGGTACAGTAAGCAGTATTAATATACATATTAAAGAGGTCGTCGTCGACCGAAGGCTGGCATTCTTGATAAAGTGGCCCAAGCTGCGCAACGAAAGCCGGCAGGTCGCTGTCACTACTCGTTGATTGCGTCCAGGTATGAGAAGGCGTTGACTTTGCCAATGAAGCGGTGTCGAAGAAGGCATCAGAAGCAGATGCTCTTGGGAATAGCATGGTTTGCAGTAGCTCGAGCATGGCCGCGTTGTTTGGAGGATCACCCATGGACGCCGGTGCTCCTTGTATGATAGCCTGAGACGCGTCGATAAGATGAATAGAAGGATCACAGAGTAGAGCTTTTCCGCTCACGGCCTGTGTCAAGGTTTCATCAAGCAACGAACGTCGGCGACCCATATTCATGGTCGGGTTCCTCCAATGATCGACGCCAGAAGGAGTAGCGCTAGCCTGCCGCTGCTGCTGTTGTGGAAGTGAAGGCCCGCTCTTTTCTGGATGGAGGTTATAGATCGTGCGGCCCCGAGCTTGGAATGCGTCCTTCTCAGGCCGTTCAAGGGGTTGTCGGGCCTTGCGAGCTGCCCCGTCGTGCGAGGGCGGTGACTGTGTCTTGGGGCTTGGATTAGACTTCTTGTGAGTAGAAGGTAGAGTAGAATTAGAGCTGGACGGGCCCTCCTGGGTGGTCCGAGCGAATGTAACACGTTGGTGATTATGTTTCGTGAGAGGCATAGACTGGGCTTTAGGCATCGTAGATGAGGACAAAAGGAAACGAAAGATGGGATGGGGGAAAATTAAGAAATGAACGAATGAGTGAGAGCGGCTAAAAAACGAAATAGCACCGTCAAAGCGCAAGAAGGGATGTTGAGCCAATGCACTCGAAGCTCCTCCTATATACGTTTCAGAGAAGCCATCGAACACAGCTCGAAACAAAGCCCTTTGGCCAGTGACATGTTGACATGAGGGCCACCGACACAAAGAATCCGGCCCCGGTGCGAGTTCGATGCGCGAGGCACACAGATTCAACTTCTGTGGCAAAAACGGTGTACAATGCGTGATACAACCCTGGAGACCAAGGGAGATTCGTCAAAACAAGATTAATTCGCGTTCGTCTACAAAGATAAATATTAGGCCGCCGACGCTAGACTCTGCGGTAGCCACTCCTGCGGAAAATCTCTGATACTGGGCCGGTGGAACACCCTGTTCCCAAGGTGGTCTCCTTTCTTTGCTTTCTTGATCTTGGCATAAACATGGCGCAAGTCAAGCGGCACGTCGGCGAAAGTGTCTTTCTCGTTCTGGAAGGTAGAAGATAAAACGCATTGTGCGTATGCATATGTCAATCACCGTCCAAAACAAAGGGTAAATTAGGAAAATGGAAAAGCAGAAATGACGTACATTGGCCTCCTCGATAAGCTTATCCAGCGTATCACTCGACCACTTCAAGTTCTGTGACGCTTTTGGGAAATCCTCGCAGGAAATTTTGAAGTATCCGTTCCCCCAATCCGCGAGGCCACTGACACCCGAGTCTGAAGGCGGGTTCGGCGTCCACCTGGGTCCTGCGATAAGTTTGAACTTATGCACTGCAGCCTCGTTCTTCAGGGGAAGTTTGTCCACTGGGACGACAAGAGAGCGTTTGATAGAAGCTGGGTGTGGTTCCCCTTGGTAGTGCATTGAACGAACGATCATTGGTGCGTCGTCGGCTGGGGGGACGAAGTCTCTTCGGTAAGCTATATTTCGTTGGGTTTTCGTCAGTCGTACATTCAATACTAGTAGGAGGCCTCGAAGCGTACCAACAAGCTTGGGCATCTCATGCTCAATAAGCCGCATATAATGCAACATAACACGCTGCTTTTGCAGCATAATATGACCAGCCGACGGTGAATCCTCCGTATCTGCTGGCTCCTCTATATGCTCCCAAAGCTCATCCATATCCTCCTCAATAACCGGCACCCTCCGCCTGTCGCCTTTCAACTCGACAGCATCGGGGGTGGGTCCTTTCTTCCGAGGGTACAACACGGTTGAGGTCGTAGAGAATGGGCTTTGGTTACTGCGAGCATTCAGCATCACACTCCTTCTGAGACATCGTGATACGGAGCACGCGCGCGAAAGGGAGGTAGAGAGCATGGTAGGACCTCCACCGTTGGGACACGGAACAAAACTTTGCAAGTTCCACCAGCGCGCCGGCCAAAATTAGACATTATTGAAGCCTTTGACAATCAAGCACAAATACATTCTCATAAATTGGACTCTTTTGAGTCCCCGCTCTCCACTTAACTGGCATTCAACGAGACGACTCATAACTACTTGATAAACTCAAACCTGAGAACATTATACGCCATACCATATATGAGTAGAGTCCAGTATGCACTCTTTAGTGGATGGTACAAGGCCGGCGCACTGGCATTGAACGGTGTCAGGGCCGTTTTAGAGCTGATAAATCAAGATAAACTGCCTCAGGAGTCAGTCCTAGTTTACACCACCAGTATGTATTGGAGTGCTCCCCTGTGAATCTCTTCTGATATGTTCTTCAGTGGAACCGGCGCAACATCGAACTGTTCGAGAGCCGATGAAATCAAGATGAAATCACCAGGACTAGCTTCCACACCGCCAGTGTGTGAGCCTGCCTGATGCACAGCTTGAATGACGAACTCGGAGGTGCAGCCTCAGCCTACTGCACATGGATCTGGACCATCTAGTACATTAACCACTTGATGCAGACCAGATGAAGTATGTAAGCAACGTGCTAGTGCCTGCTAGTGCCAGGGCACCAGTGAAACTTTACGTCAACTTTCTAGCGCCGAGAAAAGCGCCCATGACAATCGTGGTTGATGCTTCGACTTTGATGTTAGTGTAAGCCCTTATGTAACTCAAACATATTGGCTTGTTCAAATTTTTTTTTTGAATGCTCATGGACACAGGATGGCTATGGTAACCCAAAGCGATAAATCACCGAACGCCTATATCACGATATTTAAATGAAGCTTTAATCGTGTCCGTATCCCGATCTCACTCCCTTCCTTTCAAATCTCACTCACTTACACCAGGAGTCACATTCTCATAGATATTCGGATACTATTCCGCTCGAAATGAGCGCAAAAACTACGCCCACACCTTCAGCACTTGCACCAGTAGTGGGCTCCTCAGACGACTGCTCGTGAGTCTTGAAGTTGTTATAATTACCAAACCAGGATGCTAAAACCACGGCGCTCAGTCCGGAGTGGGGAAGCAAGCCACTCAGCTCATGGATCACGAAGCCAGTGGTAGACTCGGATAATGGGTCTGGTAGTGATGCAGCTCCCCAACGTGAAGGACCTAGACGACGACTCGGACCTGGAGGTGTGGCAGGGCCTCGGGGCCAGGATCGAGTAATGACATCTCGGGTCCCTCCTCCTATTACGTTCAAATGGTGGCGAGGAGAATTGTTAGGCGAAGGGAGGTACGGACGCGTGTATCTCGCGCTGAATGCTGAGACCGGGAAGATAATGGCTGTGAAGCAGGTCGAACTTGCTTCTGGCATGGATGACGCGCACAATGCTCGTCAAAGGGTGGTGATGTGGGGTTTGAAGTCGCAGATCGAGGCATACAAGGCGCTTGATCATCAGAATGTGGTGAGTTATCTAGGAGTGGATGAAACGCCTAAGGGAGTGAATATGTACGTTGCTTCGTCAAATCCTGCTGATCCAAACAGCTAAGGGCCGTTGACTAGATTTGTGGAATATGTCCCCGGAGGGTCGATCGCAGCGTTGTTACTGGGGCATGGCAAGTGTGCAGACGAAGTCAACAAGTCGTTTATAAGCCAGATATTAAGTGGGCTTGGGTACCTGCATTCGAAGGCTATCACGCATCGAGTACGTGCTTTATCTACTACCACTTCCACAAAACCAAACGCATTTGACAGAACATAAAACCATCCAACATCCTCGTCAAGATGGATGGGACATGCAAGCTATGCGACGTTGGCGTCCCGCTTTCCGGGGAGGACGTGTATTGGACGGCACCAGAAGTGCTCACGGGGTGCGCGTACGATCCGAAGGTGGATATATGGGGTGTTGGATGTGTCGCGCTGGAGTTGCAGACTGAACTGAGGCCGTGGGTTGGGGAAAAGAAGGACGACGTGCGGCTCAAGCTCTCGAAGGGGCAACACCCGTATTTACCGTGGTTCGGGGAAGAGAAGGTCGATATGGGAGGTGCGGAAGATTTGTTGAGGAAGGCGTTTACTATGTGAGTTTGCGTATCTCGGTCCTTGGATGAAAACACCACTCACTACCTTGTAGATCGCCAAACGAACGACCGACTGCAGCTGATCTAGGGCAACACCCATATCTTCACCTGCCAGCCGGTTGGCAGTTTACTTCCTTGTCACCAGACGAGACGTAACTAATAGATAAACGCAGATCTAATAAGTTATTAACATATACATAATAGCGTACAGTATGTCAACGCGTCATGCCTGGGCAACCATTGATTGATGAGTCCACAGTGGATGGTTTCGGTACTGTAGTCTCGGCCAGCCCATCCCCTTACGGACGCCATCTGAAAGCGGATCTCATACCGTGAGAGTCTGGGATCCTCCCAACGACTTTCAGAGATGAGTGAGTTCGGGGGTTTTTCAGCATGTTCGCACGCTTCACGTCCTGCAAACGGAGGGTGGGCATTGATAACTCAGGGGTTCTAGGTGTCGCGTTCTTGACGGTCACGTGAAGTCGGTGAAGTCCAAACACGACGCCCCATACCGTGAACATATCACGTCGAAATTCCTACTTTTTTTACATGGTTGTGACGGGGCTTCCACTGGCTCAATTATATTGTAGAATTACCATGTAGGAGGGAGTATTGAAGAAGTTATTCAAAAGTTTCAATAAAAACGCGTAAAAGTCGCCAACTAGGGAAAATCAGGCCCCCGGAGACCGGGTACCACCCAACCTGTCAAGAGCCCAGTGTCGGATGGCGTCCGTAAAGGGATGGGCTGGCCGAGACTATCGGTACTGGAGACGAACACCAAACCGTGTCACTGGCAGTATCGTCGTAATAAAATCAAGATAAATTTCATAAAACCTCCTCATGGTTAGCTTCAGCACCAGAGTACTGTATCTGTGTCCTGCCTCTCATCTTCTGACGTGTGCGCCATGCCTGCAGATGCTGAGGAAACATTGATCAATGATAGTACAAAGGGCGTAAAGAGTCGACGACTCGGATGCCCTCTCTCTAGGGCAGTAGATCGATGGGATGCCGGCGGAGTTGTTGCACGAAGCCGCTGCCAACATTGGGGTCAAAATCCTTGATTTCAAACTAAACAATAGTATGGAGTCTTGAAAGGGTTGATATTTCGTTATGGAGGCCATTCAAAAAGTCGTGCTTCCGTCGATTGGACGTTGACAGAGTGACCCCTGCAATTGGCGCATTCAGTAAACGGCGGAAATGACCACTGGCCAGTGTTACGAACTGTGTGCATACCTGATTTTCACCGCTTAATTCTAAATACAAAGTACGTAAGTGCAAAAGGCTTGAAAAGTAGCGAAAAGCTAGAAGTTGCCAAACCCCGGATCCCACCTTCCGTTTTGTTCAAGTTCGACGTTTGACTTCCTGCCTTGCTTAGTAGAGGCCGTTCCAACTGTTTACGCTGTGCTACGATTTATCCTCTCCAGTTGACTCGGAAAAATGTCGGTACCAACAAGGCCAGCATACGGTCTGATGGGCCACTGCAATTCGAGTTATGGTGCGTGCCTGGCAAATGTGAAAAGGAATGCCTTACTCAAATCGCTAGAACAGTGGGCTTGGTGGCTGCCTATGCGGTTGCAATCTCGTCCACCGTATTGAGGTTGGGTCTTCGTTATCGTCGTCGCCAGCTTTACTGGGATGACTTCTGGGCATTATTTGCGCTCATTGCGGCCGTCATCATCCTGGCGTTATTCATGTGTATCTGTTTTGTGGCAATCAGTGAGTTGTCATTTTTCATCTTCTTAGCTCTGAAAATTAAATCTAATTATATTATACGTAGTGAAGAAACCTCTTTTTGTTCAGTCCTTCGTCTTTTGGGCTGCAGTTTTTCTCAAGCCGACTCAGATGTGGTGAGTTAAATCATGTTGCTGATCGAAACGCGAATTTATTAGCACAGGGCCGCACGATTGTCAATACAAGTCACCGTCGTTCGCCTTTTACAACCCGGACTGGCACGGACAATCTCTAAATGCGCTGCAGTAGTTTTCATCATAATGTGGATGACTGTCTTCGCGCAGGAATTCTTTTTGTGTGGCAGTCCTATGCCATTACTGCCATTCTGTCGCTACCACGATACGACGCCAGCTCTTGCGGTTGTCGGTTCGTTCTTTCTTCTGTGATACCAAGCTCGTTGCTGAGTCGGCTGCTATTAGTGAACGTCATTGCCAGTGCTTGGCTTGTTGCATGGCCGATATACATTCTAGGTCAAATGAAGCTCCCTAGAGTACACCACCGCCTCCTTATAGCTTGCTTTTCGACAGGCTGTCCCTTGGCTATTCTCAACGTCGTTCATTCAGTCAACATTTTCAAGAACGACTCTGCACATGCGGTAATCACTGGACATCTTGAGGTGATATTCGATGATATCTAGCATTTTTGATGCAGAGTTTCTAATTTAATTTACTTTCTAGATTGTGTTGTCTCTTTTTCTTTCCAACATTATCGTCCTCGTGACCCATGTATATCGCATGCTCCGAAACCAAGATGAAAATGTCTATGCCATTTCCACAGAGGAAGCTGGGGTGTCTAGCAACGCCAATCACCATTCCTTTTTCTCCTGTTTCAGGCCTATAAGGGCTCGTACAACTGTTGGAATAATCCCTCAGGCTCCTTCTCGTCTGGGGTCCACCATCAGTCGCCTCAGCAATACCCCACTTGCGGCACGAGCTAGGGGAAGTCAATACCTATCGTCAGGGAAATATACGACCGTCGGGACGTTGACAACGGTTAACAGTGGGTCTGTGCCAACTCAAAATTGGGAACACGACCTTTCTCAGAACGGCACGCATGGCGAACTCTCGTCGAGAAATTTACCCTCATCTGTCGGGTGTCAATCGACTGTGTCTCCAGATAGAAGTTTTTCGAAACCTTCTGATGAGCCACAAGGATCAGCCACCCTCCATAATTTTAATTTTAAGTCTCTGCCTCACACATAAACCTGGGAGTAGTAAGAACCACTGTTGATTTCTTTGATTCCCCTCAATTTATGGACCACCTCTTTTGAGTTCGAATGCAATATAGTCAACACTCTCTGTATCATATATATTGTCCCATCATTACACCAAGGAATATTATGTTATGTCTATTAAATATAGGTCAGACGACTTGTTCGACTGTTACGGTGAAGATGGAGTGATTAGGGAGCTCTGCTACAGGGCAAAGAGCGTTCCCTGGAACAGAATTGTCGGATTATTGGAGAAACATCGAAGACATTGATCACCCTCGTATGACCAACCAAAGAGACCTTTAATCCCTATCCATATAAATCCAAAGTTCGCCAGTAGCCAGGCCTCAACCCCCGCATTGGTCGGTTCACAATCAAGGATGTGGCCGATGGCTTTTCCGACGGATTCTTTAGAATGTTCACGAGCTACAAGCTCATCAACAACTTGTTCAGACAAATCACGGCCAACAATTCTACACACCGCCCTACCAATGAAGCCAAGGAATAACTCGCGTGCGACGAGGTCCGTCGTGTCCTCTCCCGACAGTTCGTGGTTAATGTACTTACTCCAATTACGCTTGAATTATGCCTGAGATACTTGCCTCCTGAAGAGCCCTTTGACTGCTTTACTACCTATACAGTTCGCCGTCGGGATCTCAAGCCACCTTTTTTTTTCTGTGTCAAATTAGGGCCGAATCGGAGCGAACTCCATGTCAGGCCTTACACTGATTATATCATACAAGTATGTGTGCGCTACAGGGCCCCCAGCGCCCTTCTCCTCCCGTGCGCCTCCCGAGTCCTACCTACAGAGGCACGCCCTAAGCGACCTATCCCCTGCAGTCCGACACAGAAACGCCGTTTCGGAAGGCCGCAGTATATTCTACGGCGGGAGTAGCCATTTTGTGCTTTAGTGGATCGCTGTTGGGGTTTTGGTGTCGTTTTCTGGTGCCTTTCGGCACTGATACTCAAACCACCTTGTCACACACCACTGGTGTCCTATTCAGCCGAGTAAATTCTTACGGAAAGCTATCCAATGGTGTAGAGTATCCAAGTTATTGTATGGTAGATCAACACGCGTCGCTCCATGTGGCAGCTCTCAACTTTTCCCACGAGGCAGCAGACTCGAGCCTTTGGGTCTTTGAGTGTTACACAATGGGGGGCTTGGGGCTTCAGTATCGTATATGGGTTTGAAACGTTAACCAGTAAATAAACTGTGCAGACCGGATAAACCGTGCGATTAACATGTCAATGTCAGTTGTCGAGCCAACAAAATCTGAAATCAAGCGCCGAGACAAGCGCCCGTGACAATCGCGGTTTGGAGCTAAGTATAAGTATGCCAATTTCAATACATAACCCGGGCTACTCGGACATAAGTGTACTTATGGCGGTATGTTAAACCCATTGGCTTATGCTTGAAAGTATGAGAATTATCTAGTTCCCATATCAGTGAAGATATCCGAGTCTGTGCTCTTAGCTGGACATTACCGAACGCCATGCCATGCCTTGCCTGACAGAACTTTAAAGGCTATGTTGAATAATCTTGACATTTAAGTGAAGCTTTGAATAGAGTCCACAGTACCCCAAGGCCCCCTCGTCTAGATACTCAGATAATACCCTACTTGAAATGCCCACGCCCACGTCCGCCCCAGCATCTACCTCAGCACCCGGACGACGACTCGGACCTGGAAGTGTAGCAGGCCCTCGGGATCGAGCAATGTCATTTCGCCATACAGCGGCTCCTCCTAGTCCTAATACTGGTTCTAGTACGTTCAAGTGGCTACGAGGAGGACTGCTCGGTGAGGGAACGTACGGGCGAGTGTATTTCGTGCTGAGGCCTGGGACTAGCTATAAGAAGATGATCGCTGTGAAGCAGGTCGAGTCAGATGCCAATGCGGACGACGGGGCCAGGGACAAGGCTCGTCAAAGGGTGGTGGTGGACTCTCTAAAGTCACAGATCGAGCTGTATAAAGCGCTTGACCATCCGAACGTGGTAGATTATTTAGGAGTGGATGAGACGCCCAATGGGGTGGACATGTACGTTTCTTCTAATTCGTCAAGCCCTGCTGAATCAAATAGTTAAATGAGAACCACTGACTAGATTCATGGAATGCATCCCTGGAGGATCAATCGCAGCGTTGTTACTACGACACGGCAGGTTCGCAGATGAGGCGAACAAGTCGTTTCTACGACAGATTTTGAATGGGGTTAGGTATCTGCATTCGAAGGGTATCATCCATCGAGTAAGTCCTTTAACTTTAACTCTCACAGCTTCTAAAAAACTAAACGCGTCCAATAGAACATAAAACCATCCAACATCCTCGTCGAGATGTGCGGGACGTGCAAACTATCCGACATCGGCGTCCCGCTTTCGGAGGAGCACGTGTATTGGATGGCACCGGAAGCGGTGAAACTTAAAGCGAATGGGTACGATCTAAAGGTGGATATATGGGGTGTAGGATGTGTCGCGTTGGAGTTGCTAACTGAACAGAGACCGTGGGTCGGGGAGGAGAAAGACGACGTGCGGTTCAAACTCTCGCAGAGGCAGCATCCGCCTTTTCCGCAGGGACTCGGAGATGCGGAGGAATTGTTGAAGAAGGCGTTTACTATGTGAGTCTGTATATATCGGATAAAACCACCACTTAACATTATGCAGAGATCCAAACACACGACCGACTGCAGCTGAGCTTGGGCAGTACACATATCTTGACCTGCCTGCTGGTTGGCAGTTCACCACCCTAGTGTAAAATTGAGAATAGAACTAGAGCTGTACCCGTGCTCCGCACGGTGGAGGTGTTTTGAAGGGCTATAATTTTTTCTGTATCCCTCACTGGTCAATCAGTGGTCTGACTGTTGCCAAGATCTTCTGCCTTGAATGCACCTACCCATATTCCGCACAGTGGAGGTACTTATTCTCAACGGAGAAGGGTGACTAATTGTATATTTTTCACTGATCTCTTTTGAACATTAACTTGAATTAAATTCGCCTTACGCCTTCAATACAACGCCGCGTGGGGACGCGGCGTTGCATTGAGCGGCTTCGGCTCTCGTGAAGTGATTTACAATCTACCACTTTACAAAAATTCTGCAATTGTAGTATTTGACATGTCCGACTTAGATGACCTTCATACATGTGCCTCCCGTGAGCTCCTCGAATCTATCGCAATATTTCACTTTCTGGCTCGTGTCCCGGAGCTACTTCCACCACCTAGCTTAGGGTCTCATCACGCCGACCAAATAAGAGATGTCGGTCTGCTCATTAAGAATCCGGGTCCTAGTGCCATTCGGAGGCTGCTGAAGCTTGGTCGGGTTTCAAATGTGTATCCACCGTTTAGCCTCCAGACAAAGTCGTAATTTTTCCATGTTGCTTTGTATATATAGATGACGTCACAATGATACGAGGTGTCCTGCTCTGTTGGCTTTATCCGAATCCAAGGGCAAAGGCAAAGAAACCAACAACGGATGCAGCAAACAAGCAGCAGCCGTCATGATTCAATGTCAACGAAGAAGGGCACACAGCCCAAAAAAAGAGCCAGCACAGCGTCCAGTGTCACAAGCCACCAGGCTCACCTCGATCGGACGGCCAGTACTTTGCGACTGTCACCAGGGCAATTGGTGGTGATGGTAAGAACACAGGAAGAAATGAATAAACCGAACTTAGAAGAAAGAAAACATGTGTTGATGAGAAAACAGATAAAGTACGAGGGGTAATATACACTTTAGTACGTAGCAGTAGTGGTAGCGATAGATCGATCTTATGACGTAAGTGTCGTGAACACCCAGCCTGGTGGGAGTACGAGATAGGGATGTTTTCGAAGCTCAGCAGCCGTAGGCCGCTCGTCAGGATTTCTGAGAAAATAAATTCCTAGTCAGCATCACACCTACACAACGCAAAAAGGATCCGAAACATACATCGCAAAGCACTTCCTCCTGAAATCATCCGCCTCCGCCGATAACACCACATCCTCCGGTACCGACGGTGGTTGCTTGCTCTGATAGAGCTTGAACATCACCGCCAACATCTCCTCACCCATCCACGGCCGCACCCCAGCCCACATCTCTAGGACGACACACCCAGCACTCCAAATGTCAATCTTGAAAGTGTACCCGCTCTTCTGGGTATTGATGACCTCGGGTGCCATCCAGAATATGGTGCCCTGCATGGCAGTGAAGGCGCCGCCGTGTATGTCCTCAGTGCGCTTCGAGATACCGAAACCAGAGATTTTGCATATCCCGGACATCTCGACGAGGATCTTGTCAGCTTTAAGATCCTATGCGATGTATGGGTCAATACATGCATTAAGAAGTGTCTAGATATGTAAACGTACTCGGTGAATGATGCCCTTAGAATGGAGGTACTCAAGACCGCTCAGAATCTGAGCCGTGAACGACCTGGTGACGTTGTCATTGAACTTGCCATGCTTGAGCAGACAGCTTCCAACCGATCCACCAGGGACGTATTCAACGAAACTGTTTTAGGCGGTCAGTATTAAACAAAGACAGGGCGACAAGTTAACTGAACTCACATGCTCAGATTTGCAGGTGTCTCCTCGAAACCAAGATATTGCACGATATTCGGATGATCCAGATCCCTCAATGTCTCAATCTCCGACTTTAGCGCCTGCACAATGGTATATTGTCGAGCATCGCTCTTATCGCTCGCTGTTTGCGGAAGCTCAATTTGCTTCACAGCAATCATCTTTCCTGTCGCTGTGTTGAGAGCGAGGTATACCCCCCCGTAAGTCCCTTTGCCAATGAGCTCCCCTCGAACCCATTTGAAAGTGGTCGGGTTACCAGAAGGCGAATCGGGACTCGAAGCATTACTCGCCTGTACTGTCGTCATCTCTTCCAACCGACGTGACTAGAAGCTTAACAAAGCTGGCAAGTTGGCACAAAGTTGGCAGGCTTACGTTATTATGTGGGCAGACTTGGTTTGCCATGAGCGTTCACGTGCCCACATATTGGGCCTCTCTGGTCGTATTCGTAGTCCCAACAGCTTGTACACAGCCCCGAAATATATATTTTAGAATCATAGGATATCACTGCCGGAACAGTATGTCCAGTGTTGTGGAGCTTGATTCGCTCACCGGGCCCGGCAGCCCTAGAGATATTCTGGTACCCCGAGAAAGACAGGGTCCCCCTCTCATTTTCTCTTCGTCTACAGTTTGGAGTGGATAATTTATTGGGCATGTATTTTAAAGATTGAAACCAATTTTGAGTTGTTGTCTTACTTCGAACGCGCTGCACAGCCACATCATTGGCGCCAAAATAGCCGCGCGCCGCTGATTCATGCTCCCCAGGTCGCTCAGGTAACCAACTTTGCTCAAGCTTGCTGTAAATCTCAATTAATTAGCCCAATTTTATAGCACCGCCCAAAGACTCGGACCTCTCGTCGATAGACGACGAAAAACTGACACCAGCTACAGCTGTTCCGCTGTAGGGGCTCGGAATATGTGTCTCAGGCTCCAAAAGTAAAGGCGAAGCGACAGAAAAATGGCTGACCATCGTACAAGGTGTGCTACCATTAACTCGTTCAAAACAAGTTTCTAACCTTTTTTTCCAGACGTTTGTCTTTAGTGCAGTTCTGTACTTCATGCACTTTACGATTCATGATATGTGAAAGCCCGTCGTCTATAGGGCTCACCGAAACTGGGCACGGTCACAGCTTGTAAGAACCATGGTGTATTCATCGGGGTGCAGGTAACAGTCGGTGTACAGTAGATTAGCGTATTCTGGAAAGATGTTATATGAGTCCGATGAATTATGTGATATTTAGTACTAAAGTGTCCGAACGCAAGTAAGACTGGGGGCCAGACTTACAATATGTGAGGTGTATATCCCTCATATCCTATTATACCACCAGTTTCCAGGACCCAGTGTTAGATGTGTTTTCTTTGATTAACGAATTATTACCTTCTTAAACATTGATATGAGAGTCGACTCAAATTTGGCCGAGCGTTCGCGTTTGCCAGGCAGCTTCATCATCAGTAAACTAAACGACGGACCTACAGTTTTCCTGACGATGTTTGCGCTTGACTAGGGGCGCATGAACGCAAATGCGAAGTAAATCTCGCCGCTATACACTGAATACAGCGGGGTATTGTACATCTTGCACTTTGGCC
>Ga0247742_10000385_pt1 | contig 37175 bp, 34 predicted proteins | sample UWRJL208509C2_FD_180944 | JGI IMG/M metagenome (GOLD analysis project Ga0247742, IMG submission 180944) | Plant litter microbial communities from Arlington Agricultural Research Station in Wisconsin, United States - UWRJ-L208-509C-2 | ecosystem: Environmental > Terrestrial > Plant litter >...
GACCCACCGCTGCTGATATTATTGATGAGCTTAGCTTTAGCGAGTTTTTAAGTAAGCACAAGATTTTGTTTTTTGGTGATGGTGCTGATAAGTGCGAAACTACATTGGGAGGCAATCCTAATGCTCAGTTTTTAACCGGGTTTGTTAACTCGGCAACCTATATTACCCAAAAGGCTGCAGAGAAATTCAACAACAGGGAATTTGAAGATGTAGCTTATTTTGAACCTTACTATCTTAAGGACTTTATTGCCGGGAAAAAAGCTTTATAATCTATTTATCGGTTTTAAATAACCGGCCAAATAACCGGCCGAAGAAACCTTTTTCGCCCATAGGGATGTAGCTGGCATTCATGGGGTGTTCAATAACATGACCAAACTTAAGCGCGAATCCTAAATAAAAATCACCTCCTGTATAATTATTTACCTGACTTATCTGGTTTTCACTTTTTAAAACAGCAGAAAGTGCAAGCCTACCGGTATTAACCAGCCTGTCTGTACCTATAAAAAATTCAACATTGGGCGACTTTACCATGAACTGTGTGCCAACGTTGAAAAATTTCATATCGTCATAGCTGGTAGTAAGTGTAGCTGTAATATTCCTATACTGGAAATGATTAACCAACGCGCCTGTAAAGCCAGCAAAAAAAAGCTCCTTTGAAGCTATTAGTGTAGGTGAGTATTTAAATTGATTATTATCATCGAGCCAATAACTTTTGGTGGCGCTTAATTCTGCACGGCCATTTATTGGGGTTGTAAACGATTGTGTGATGCCATTGTTCTTCAATATTTTATGAACGCGGTTGTAAATGGTATCCTCACGGTGTATAGATGACAGGTCTCTTAAAGAATCGCTGTTGTTGAAATTATAAATATTTGATCTTTTGCTCCAGTGAATAAATCCCAGATCCTTTACATTGGCCTGTATAGTTATATGATCGTCAGTTTTGTAGGAGCCTCCTAAGGTGATGGCAGCGCCGGGGTTACGAAATGTTGGCAAATAATCATGTGCCGTCATTTGTCCCGGAATATAACTGTCGTAATAACGTCCCTGTAGTGAAAGAAGGGCTTTGGGATTATTGAAAGTGCTTCTGTCAAAATCAATACTCGAGTGGTCAATATCAATTTTTTGGTATTGAATACCCAGCAATGCGCTTAGTTTAAAGCCAATGGCAATTTTATTATTTATACGCTCGCGATACGAAAAACCTAACTGGTGATACGCCTGGTAGGAGTAGTGATTGTTGAATATATCATTGTAATTGCCCAATGGGAACTTTTGTACGCCATTAAAAATAGCAAGTGATTCGTCAGAAAAATAGCCCCTACTTTCGGCCTTGGTTTGTGCCGAAAATCCCATCTCTACATCGCCATTTAAACTGGTAAATGTTTTGAACATAATGGAATATGCATTAACATTTGCATTAAAATGATTGTACTTCCCCTGGCCAATTTTTAGCTTACTCGTATTGTAAAAGGCATTGTCTGAAAATAATCGGCTTTTAATGCCGGGTTGTATATTGCCTGTTAAATAGGTATTGATATCAAAATTGGGTATCAGAAAATTAAATGCGTATTGCCTGCTTGAGTCGGGTATAAATGACCGTTGAGATGGATTTTCAAAGGAATCAAAAAGGGTATTGGTATTATATTGTGAAAACTGCTGGGCAGAAACCGATAAAGAGAAGCATAGTAAGCAAAAAATGATTAGAATTTTATTCATATAATATTTTTAGCAAGCCCACTCATTGTTCGTAATTGCCTTAAAGATAAGTTTCAAAATTGGTTATCAATAAAAAATATTACAAATTACACTAATTGCTTTTAACGTAATTGGCCGGTTATGGTTGTGTAATAGTTTATTTTTTCGTGGCTGTGGTATTAAGGCGCATACAGAAATTGGTATAAAAGTTTTTATCAGAAGCGGTAAACTGGTATGCGGCTGCATAATAGCTTTTCCAACCGGGGGATTGACTTTCAAAAGCATCGAAAAACGCATCTTTCAGATCTCTTTTTAGTATAGGTTGTGAGTTTTTAAAATTAATGAAAAAGGCAACGTTGCTTCTTTCGGCCAACAAGTCATCAAACTGATTGTACTGATCTATTTTGCTTATAAATTTTCGGTTGTAGTAGGTGTCTGAATAGCTTTTTAATTCAGATGCTGTTGTGGCCAGTACAAGGTAATTGTCAATAATCATGAAATAAGGCTTCCTGAAAATACTAAAGGCATCTCCCAATAAATAAAACGGCAGTTTATCATAATTAAGCTGCCCAACATTATCATTGGTCATGGTGCTGATATTCATCATAAGTGGTAATAACTTTGATCCGTCTTTAACCGAAACAATAGCATACTTTTCCTGATAGCGGGTAGTAACAACAGCAAATTCATTACTCAGCAAGTGCTCAAATTCGGGTTTTAGTAATACGCCGGTTTCTGCTTTTATTTTATCAAATAACTGTTCTTTTTCCTTTTCTATCCCAGCCCTGATATGCCATTGCGAAAGATCTGCTGAAAATTTTTGCGGGTCTGAAACCGAAAAGTTTATACTGTAAGCAGTAGTTGCCGGGAAAATATCTTTTAAATGGTTAACAACAGGTTGCTGCGCAGCAAACAAATTCAAATAACCGGCTGCATGGTTGTGTTGCAGGGTAGTAAAACCATTAAACATTAAAGCATCATTTTTATAATTTAAGCTTAAGGCAGCTAAGGCGGGGAGCAGTTTAAAGCTTTTAAAAATATCGGTGTTCCTGTTTTTAAATAGCTGATCAAACAAGGGCTGCAACTGAGCGTAATTGATATATAAATTGGCCAGCGAATTTGCGTTTTGCTGCTCAGGGAGCGGCACAAAAACATTTTTGTTTTTATCGTCGCGGTATAATATACTTTGATCAATCAGTTCTTTTGAAAAGCTGCCGGCAAAAATATTGTAATCCTTTTTTATGAGGTAAAAATGCTTATTGATGCTTTTAACCAGTACATCATACTCCATGGTAACAGTGTTTTGTATTGGGGTAATAGTTAAGCCGCTGTTAGCCAGCTTGTTTATTTTGGTAAAGTCGTCTATTTTAAAATCGTTTGTAGCTGTGGTGGTTATCAGTAAGTTAATATCATTACTGTTTGATGGATGTACCGATATGAAAATATTTTGTCCGTTAAAAAATTGATCGAGCTGTGGTGATGCCAGTAACAGTCTGCGCAAAGTATCCAGTGTGGCAAGCTTATCTTTTCCGGCTACAGAGCTGAGTAGGGTACTGCCTTTAAAAATTTCATAAAAGCCCTTTTCGTTATTAAATTCAAATACAGCGGTTGCGTTATCAGGAATAGAGCGCATTACCTGGCTGGTGCGTACACCCGGCGGATTTAAATTTTTGAAATAAACAACCGTTATTGTTATAGCTGCGGCAAGCAAAATTAAGGTAGTAACTATCAGTCGTTTCATAGCAGGTTGCTGTACAAAGATAGAATTTTACCTTGCGGCATTAAAGTAATACTTTCAATTGGTTAACTTAGCTTTTTATATCTGCATGAACAAACAAATAATTATTACAGCATCGGTTTTTGGTATGCTGGCCGTTATAACCGGAGCATTTGGTGCACATGGTTTAAAAGCGGTATTATCTCCCAGTCAGCTCGAAGTATGGCACACTGCTGTACAATACAATTTTTACCACGTATTTGCTTTGTTGTTCCTGTCAACCTTTGCAAGGTTTAAAAACAGATTAATAACAGCCTCTTATTACTTTTTTACTTTTGGTATTATATGTTTTTCGGGTTCATTGTACCTGCTATCATGCCGTAGTATATTAGGCTGGGACTGGCTTATAGCATTTGGCCCAATTACACCGTTGGGTGGTTTACTGTTTATTTTAGGTTGGCTTACCCTGGCACTTGCCGCTTTTCGCAATAAGTAATTTTGATTTGGGACTTCGGATTTTCGATTTCGGATTTAGAATATAGTTTTAGGATTTCCTTTTTAAGATTTAGAATTTAAGATGTTAGAGTTTGCTGAAATTGAACATACCGACCGTAAAACGCTTTTTGCCGAAGTGATTTTACCCCTCGCAATTTCAAAAAATTATACTTACCGGGTTCCTTATGAGCAAAATGATGCTATTGCCATAGGCAAAAGGGTGGTGGTGCAATTTGGTAAAAGCAAACTTTACACAGCCATAGTTAAAGATATCAGCTCGCTGGCTCCTGAAAAATACGAGGCTAAATATATTATTGAAATTCTGGACGATAGACCAGTAGTAACCCCACATCAATTGCATTTTTGGCAATGGCTGGCCGATTATTATATGTGCAACATTGGCGAGGTGATGAATGCCGCCCTGCCTGCTGCCCTGAAACTGGCCAGCGAAACCCGCATAGTGCTTAATAAAGAGTATGATATTGATCGTTCAAGCCTGCATGATAAGGAATTTTTAATTGTAGAGGCACTGGACATACAGCCCGAGCTAACGGTAAGTGACATTGCCAAGCTGCTGGGGCAAAAAACGGTAATGCCTATACTTAAAATGATGTTTGAGAAAAACATCATCCATATATCTGAAGAGGTGAGTGAGCGTTACAAACCACGCAAACGTACTTTTATTTCGCTTAATCCGGTTTATAACAACCCCGAAAACCTGAGGGAACTTTTTCCGATATTGGAAAAACGGGCGCCAAAACAGGCCGATGCATTGCTTGCTTACATTAAACTGGCACGCCATCAAAAAGCCATCACCAAAAATGAGTTAATTGAAGAAAGCGGTGCAGGCGAATCGAGCATTAAATCGCTTATAGAAAAGGAAATTCTTTTTGCAGAGGAGAAGAATGTTAGCCGCCTTCATTTTGAAGAGGAAGAAGACTTTAACAGCAATTTTGAACTGAGCGAACAGCAAACTGAGGTGCTTCAAAGCATCCGTCAACAATTTCAGGAAAAGGATGTGGTGTTGCTGCATGGTGTAACCTCATCCGGGAAAACACAACTTTACATCAGGCTTATTGAAGAAATGATGCGTAACGACAGGCAAGTGCTTTACTTGCTGCCGGAGATAGCGCTCACCACCCATATTATTGAAAGGCTGCGCATGTATTTCGGCTCAGATATTGGGGTTTACCATTCGCGTTTTAACGACAATGAAAGGGTAGAGGTTTGGCAAAAGGTGTTAAATAACGATTATAAAGTGATACTTGGCGCACGGTCGTCAGTTTTTTTGCCTTTTAATGATCTGGGGCTAATTGTGGTTGACGAGGAGCATGAAACCTCCTACAAACAATTTGATCCGGCTCCAAGGTACAATGCCCGTGATGCAGCTATCTTTTTAGCTAATTCGCACCGTGGTAAAGTATTGTTGGGCTCGGCAACACCATCGTTTGAGAGTTTTTATAATGCCCGTAATGGTAAATATGGATTTGGTGAATTAACAGAGCGTTACGGAGGGGTGCAGCTGCCCGAAGTACAGGTAGTGAGTATCAGCCATGAAACTAAACAAAAAACAATACAATCGCACTTTACCAGTGTGCTGATGGAAGGAATTAACCAGGCATTGGTTAATAAAGAGCAGGTAATTTTGTTTCAGAACCGCAGGGGATATGCACCGGTACTCATGTGTAAAATATGTGCCTTTACCCCTAAATGTATTAACTGCGATGTAAGCCTTACCTATCATAAAAGCAGTGGTAAGCTGCATTGCCATTATTGTGGTTATAAGGAAGACTCGCCTTCCATTTGTCCGGCTTGCGGGTCAACCCATTTGGAATATAAGGGTTTTGGCACAGAAAAAATTGAAGATGAGCTTCGCCTGCTATTGCCAGATGCGCGCATTGCCCGTATGGATCTGGATACCACACGCGCCCGAAATTCGCTGCAAACTATACTGAATGATCTTGAAGAAAAAAAGATTGATATACTGGTGGGCACACAAATGGTAGCCAAAGGGCTTGACTTTGCAGATGTAACCCTCATAGGTATTATTAATGCCGACAGCATGCTTAAATTTCCTGATTATCGGGCCAATGAACGCAGTTTCCAGATGCTGGCACAGGTGAGTGGCCGGGCAGGTCGCCGCGGGAAACAGGGTAGGGTGGTAATACAAACGTACGACCCCAATCACCGGGTTATTAAACAGGTGACCGGTAACGATTATAACGATCTGTATTTTACCGAAATGGAGGAACGTAAAAGCTTTAAATATCCACCATTCTATCGCATTATTAACCTGGATATTAAACATAAAGATCCTGAAGTGCTGTATAACCAGGCCAATTATTTGGGTAATGAGTTGCGCCGGCATTTTGGCGAGCGGGTAATTGGACCTGAGTCTCCACTCATCAGCCGTATCCGTAATTATTATATCAAATCTATTATGCTCAAGTTTGAGAAGGATGGCATTTCCATTGTTAAAGCCAAGGCCATACTGCGCGATGTAATAGTTCAGTTTCAAACTACCAAACTAAGTAAAGGCAGCATTATTCAGCCTGATGTTGATCCTTATTAAACAGAGGGGATTCTTCACGCGTCATTGCGAGGTACGAAGCAACCTCTAAGCTATACAAAGTGAATCCACATATTTGACCTGTCTATGTAGAGATTGCTTCGTACCTCGCAATGACGCGCGGGTTAATCATGTGAATTTTTTTATTGCTTAACACATAATGAATTATCGATTACAACGTTACTATGGCCCTCAAATGCTGAAATTCCTGCTAACTTTGCCTTGTAAATGGCTTATAAGTATATTGATAATTACCGCGAGAAAGGTGCCCGCAAACGATTGGTTGACATCCTGCAAAAAAAAGGTATTCAGGATGAAGAAGTTTTGTTGGCCATTGGTAAAGTACCCCGCCACTATTTTTTTGACGAAACTTTCTGGAACCAGGCTTATAATGACATCGCTTTTCCTATAGGCGAGGGGCAAACCATATCGCAGCCTTATACGGTAGCTTATCAAACCGAATTGCTACATATTCGTAAAGGTGATAAAGTGTTGGAAATTGGCACAGGTTCGGGTTATCAAACCTGCATATTGCTTGAGCTTGGTGCCACCGTTTATACCATTGAACGGCAGGAAAAACTTTACGAGCGTACCAAATTCATTTTGCCCGAAAAAATGGGTTATAAACCAAACTTTTTTTGTGGTGATGGTTCCATCGGCATGGCTAAATATGCCCCATATGATAAAATTATTGTAACTGCAGGGGCGCCAACTGTTCCGGATGTACTTTTAAAACAACTAAAAATAGGTGGAATCCTTGTAATTCCGGTTGGAGACGAAGAGACCCAGAAAATGGTTACGGTGCTAAAGGTTGCCGAACATGACTATGAAAAAATAGTGCTCGACACCTTTAGATTTGTGCCATTGGTAGGGGATAAGGCCTGGTAACAGTTTTCAAAATAAGGTCTTTGATCTTATTTCAATTGCAGGCCTATTTGTGTCAAAATACCCAACACGTCTGAGCTTCCCCAGCGTTCAACTATTTTACCGTCCTTAAATTTGCTAATCTGTACGCCCCGTGCTTTAATAGGTTTATTGGTTGGGGCGATGCCCTGAAAATCTCCTTGATGTGTTCCGGTTAGTTCGTATGCAAAAGCCAGATTATCTTCATCGGCCACCAGGTGAACTAACTCCACTTTAAGATCGGGGAATGCAGAGCGAAATTGTTTAAAAAAAGCAATATATCCTTCAGGCCCTTGTATCTGACCTTCTCCTGGGTCATGGTCAATGGAATCGGCCGATACAACTTCTTTTATTAGGTCCCAGTTTGCAGTATTTACAGCCTCTCCAAATTTCTTTTGCGCTTCTATGTTTATTTCTATGCTCATGATATTAGTAGTTAAGGGTTTAATAATCAGTTTATATTGAATCATATAACCTCTTAAACAAATAAAGGTTTCCTAAAAGGAAACCTTTATTTACAAAATGAGCAGAATAAGATTACCTTTTCATCGCCCTGTCCATTTCAACTTTTGTATCGCGTTCTTTTAGTGTTTCGCGTTTGTCGAAAGTCTTTTTACCCTGAGCCAGGCCTATTTCCAGTTTGGCAAAACCACGCTCGCTAATAAATAGGGCAAGGGGTACAATGGTTAAACCTTTCTCCTCACCACGAGTAAGCAGTTTTTTTAGTTCTTTTTTATTGAGCAGCAGTACGCGGTCGCGCTTAGCCTCATGATTGTAAAATGAGCCAAATGAATATTCTGATATATGCAGGTTACGTACATATAACTGGTTACTGATAAAGGTGCAAAAGGCATCGTTAATATTGGCTTTGCCCTCCCGTATAGATTTGATCTCGGTACCCAGTAGTTTTATACCAGCTACGTATTTATCCAGTATATGGTATTCAAAATAAGCTTTTTTGTTTTTTATATATATTTTATCCTCAGACATTGTTCTTTCCTGTTCCTTTGTTGCAAACTTACATAAAATTTTGCCCCTTGTTATCCTGCATCGGGTTAGAGCAGTTATGATGAAGGATATACACCATAACAAACCATTAAAATATTGTTATAGTCGCGGTTTTACTACCAATACAGGTACATTAACCATGTGCCTTACGGAGTTTACCGTTGTGCCAAAAATAAGATCTTTAAGCGCTTTGTGACCGTGTGATCCCATCACTATAAAGTCAATGTTTTCTTCATTCACAATTTTGGCAATTGACCGGGCGGGGCTGCCGTAGCCAATTTGCGCCTGAGCTTTGTAGCCCAGTTTTTCCATGGCGGTAACGTATTTGTCCAGATTATCCACATCACTTTGGGTTTCGTTATCCAGCACCTGTTTGCCATAATAACGTGCGCCAGCGGTTTCCACCACGTGTATCAGGGTATAGTCGGCCCGTTTGCCACCCTGCATAATAGCATGCCTTAAGCAGTCATTATCATTTTTTGAAAAATCTATTGTGATAGCGATATGCTTATAAGTAACAGCATCAAGTTCTGTAATGGCACTGGCAATACCATGAGGCAGATAGGCAGGTTTATCAGTATGTTTAAACAGCATTGGTCTTATCAAAACATAAAGCAAAAGCAGCGCTATACCAATTACAATGGGGATCACCAAGGCATAGATCCATACAGCGGCGGCAGGGTCCTCTTTTATCCAGTCGGCTATTTGTTCATAAACCAACTTAACGTTTAAGCCAACAATGCCAATGGCACTGGCCCATGCCAGTATTTTTACTTTCAGGCTGATAGCAAAGTTACCCATCCGTTTTTTATCAGATGTGAAATGTATCAAAGGTATAACCGCGAAACCAAGCTGTAGGCTCAATACCACCTGGCTTAATACCAGTAGATTGCCCAATGCATCTTCTCCAAAATATATAATGGTTAACATGGCCGGTAAAATAGCCAGCAAGCGTGTAAGCAAGCGGCGCAGCCAGGGCTCAATACGCAGGTTAATGTGCCCTTCCATAATAATTTGGCCGGCGAGGGTACCGGTTATAGTTGAGCTTTGGCCCGAAGCTATCAAGGCGATGGCAAAAAGGGCCGGCGCGATACGGCCAAAAATGTGTTCGAGCAGTTTGTAAGCATCCTGTATTTCGGCAACTTTGAAGTAGCCGTTTTTAAAAAAAGCGGTGGCTGCCAGTATGAGAATAGCTGCGTTTACCAAAAACGCCAGGTTAAGCGCAATAACAGTATCAAACAAATTAAACTTGATGGCCGATTTAATGCCCTCATCTGTACGGGTTATTTGCCTGGTTTGTACCAGCGATGAATGCAGGTAAAGGTTATGTGGCATTACCGTAGCTCCAATTATACCAATGGCTATGTATAAGGCCTCGCCGGATAGGTTGGTTGGCGCAAATCCTTTGGCAATCTCCACAACGTTGGGCTGCACTATAAACATCTCTATCAAAAACGACAGCCCCACAATAAATATCATGGATATGATAAAACCCTCCAGCTTACGCATGCCTTTATTCATCAAATAAAGCATCAATACGGTGTCTGTTATGGTAAGCGACACGCCCCATATAAGCGGAAGATGAAACAGTAGCTTTAAACCAATGGCCATACCAATAATCTCGGCCAGATCGCAGGCAATAATAGCTATCTGCGCCAGTATATAAAGGCAAAAGTTTGCAAAGCGCGGATATGCATTTTTAGAAGCCTGTGCCAGATCGAGCCCGCGCACAATGCCCAGCCTTGCACTTAATGATTGTAAAAGCAATGCTATCAGATTTGATGCAAATAGCACCCAAATTAATTTATAGCCAAAGGCACTGCCGCCGGCAATATCAGTTGCCCAGTTGCCCGGGTCCATATAACCAACGCTTACGAGGTAAGCGGGGCCAAGGAAGGCCATTATTTTGCGCCAGCCGGTTTTGTTTTCGGTATTTACCGAACTATGTACGTTACCTAATGATTGGTTATTGTTGCTGCTCATAGGGCTATCAGTAAATTATTTGCCGCTTCGCGGCTAATGTGTACTTCTTTTTTATTTTCAATTTGTAAAACCACAGAATGATCAAATGTTATGATCTCAGTGACCATTATTTTTTGGCCGATGATAAGCTCTTGTTTTTCCAGGTATTGCAGAAATGATGGTGTTTGGTCACGGACTCCCGATATTATGCCGCTATTATGAAGCTCCAGGGCAGATACCGGCTTAAGCTCCGACGATTTAAACCTGCCGTTGCAATCAGGAATAGGCTCACCGTGCGGGTCATGCTGGGGGTAGCCCATAAATTTATCCAGCCGGTCAATCAGTTCTGCTGATGATATATGCTCCATTTCTTCGGCCATATCATGCACCTGGTCCCATTTAAAATTGAGTTTCTCAACCAAAAAATATTCCCACAGCCGGTGTTTGCGGATAATGTTTACCGCTATCTTTTCGCCAGAGGGGGTAAGGCTTACGCCCTGATACCGTGTATAGTTTATCAGCGCTTTATCGGCCAGCTTTTTTAACATATCAGTTACCGACGATGCCTTGGTATTTAATGCCGCGGCAATTTGATTGGTGCTCACGTTTTCATCGCCCATGGATAGGTGATAAATAGATTTTAAATAATTTTCCTCGGCTAATGTGTTCATTTATACAAATCTAATAAAAAATTTAGACTTATCTAAATTATGAAGACATGGGAAATATATTTTTGTTCAAGTACTTTTGTGTGAAATATAATTTGGCGAAGTGTGGAAAACTGTATATTTGCATACATTATTGTAACCTAATGGCTGCGGAATTAGATAAAATAGATCTTCAAATACTTAAGATATTACAGGAAAACGGAAGGATAACCAATCTTCAATTATCAAACGAGATAGGGCTTTCACCAGCACCAACTTTAGAGCGTGTACGTAAACTGGAGAATGCTGAATACATAAAAAGCTACCACGCACTTGTTGACGAGGAAAAGCTGGGTTTAGGGATAAAAACATTTATCCAGATATCACTTGATTTTCATCAGAAAAACACCATTCAAACATTTTTGGATGAAATAAAACACATTAAAGAAGTTACCGAGTGCCATCACGTAACCGGTCAGTGTGATTTTTTACTCAAAGTATACGTGCGCGACATTAAATCGTACGAGCAACTGATTATGGAAAAAATAAGCCGTATCACAGTTGTAAAAACTTTCCAAACGATGATGATCATGTCGACAAGCAAAAAGGAGCCTATAGTTCCGTTGGAATATTAGTGGGGAGAGAGCCAAGAGATAAGAGTCAAGAAACAAGATGAAATATCTTTGCTTCTTGACTTTTTTATTTTAGATAATTTTTTGTCTCTTGATTCTTATATCTTACTTCTTGCCTCTATTTCCTAATGTATCTGCCAGTCAATAGTTTTTTTACCCTCTTTTTCTAAAATAGCGTTTGTTTTGGAAAAGGGCTTGCTGCCGAAAAATCCACGCTCGGCCGAGAAGGGTGAGGGGTGGGCCGATTTGATGATGAAATGTTTCTTTTCATCAATCAAGGCTGCTTTTGATTGTGCAAAGGCTCCCCATAGTATAAATACGATACCTTCCTTTTTATCAGATATGGTTTTGATCACTTCGTCGGTAAATTCTTCCCATCCCTTTTTTTGGTGCGAGCCCGCGTTGCCTGCTCTTACCGTTAAAGTGGCGTTCAGTAATAACACTCCTTGTTGAGCCCATTCTTCGAGGTTGCCGTGTGCGGGGATCTGAAAGCCGGGTATGTCAGTCTTTAATTCTTTATAAATATTGATGAGTGAGCGTGGGGTTGCAATGCCTTTCTGTACCGAAAATGAAAGCCCGTGTGCCTGGTTTGCGCCGTGGTATGGATCCTGGCCTAATATGACCACTTTAACATTGTCAAAATTGGTGGTGTTAAATGCATTGAATATATCGCTGTTTTTGGGGTATACTACCTGGCCTGCAGCCTTTTCTTTCTGCAGAAAATCTTTCAGGTTTATCATGTAATCTTTACCAAATTCGTCTTTCAAAACCTCCAGCCAGGAGGGGTCTAATGCATTTGCCATAAATATTGATATAATGTTGATTAAGCGTACAAATTAACGGATATTTGCAATCAATATATAGTATCACAAATTATGTCAAATATTGTTCGGCTAATTATAGCCTGTGTGTTATTCGGTGCGGCGGTTGCGCTCTGTGCTTTCGGATTTTGGGGCTGGGGTATTTTAGTGTTGTTTTTTGGCGGCGTTACCCTGCTAAGCTTTTTCTTTAATGAAAACATGATCATATCGCAGTTTTATCTGCGTAAAGAAAATTCAGAAAAAGCAGAAGCATGGTTAATGAAAATTACCGACTACGAAAAGCAGTTGCATAAAAATCAGCATGGCTATTACAATTTGTTAGTAGGATTGATCGAGTCGCGTAAGGCTCCAATGAAATCTGAAAAGTATTTTAAGAAGGCACTTACCCTGGGCATGAAAATGTCGCACAATACGGCTTTGGCTAAATTGAGCCTGGCAGGTATCTCTATGGCGAAACGCAACAAACGCGAGGCGCAGATGTACCTATCTGAGGCAGCAAAAGATGATAAAAATAAATTACTGGCCGAGCAGATCAAGATGATGAAAGGTCAACTTGCTCAGATGGATAAACAACAGGTAGTAAGGGGCGGATATCGCCAGTTTTAATAATGCAGAGAAAGCTTTTTGATAAAGCAGAAGAAAGAACATAAAAAAATAAAAAGGGACGCGAAATGCGTCCCTTTTTATTTTTCGTCAATAGCGCTAAAATAATCTGCTGTAGCAGAGTGGTTTTGATAAGGTGAAACAATACGGTCGCTATATGAATGATCGTTTTCCTCGCTCGGGTTTGCTACTTCAACCATCTTCAGTAAACTTCTGATAAATGATAAATTGAAGTTACTCCTGTTTAGCTTTATCAGGTATTCGTTCTCGGTAATCTCCAGAATTGAATTAGTCATAACTTTAATGATAGTTGTTTATTACAAGTATAATCAAGATAGTTAAACCTAAAGTACGCTTTATTTTAAGATTTTATTAATAAATTGTTATTAAATTACTGATACAGAGTTGGCTATCAGATTTTTTAGGGCTATTGATAGAAGTGCCTTGAAATGTTTGACAATGATAGTAAATATTTGATTGCAATAAAATAAAAAAAGAGACGCATTACATGCGTCTCTTCAAAAAAATATTTTTTAATCTGAGAGTACTTATTATTCAAACCAGGCCATCACTACCTCTTTAGCAGGCATAGTAATATCCAATTTTAGCTTTTTGCGCATCCCGCCAAGATCATTAAATACTTTGTTGGGATTGCCTGCTTTTAGCTCTTCTACGGTGTTAAAGCCCATTTTATTTAATACAGGTACCCATTCGGCCGGTACACCGGCATTGATAAAATCATCGGCACTGGCAATTTTAGCTTTTTTCTCCGGGCGCATCTGCGGGAAAAATAATACTTCCTGTATGGTACTTTGGTTGGTCATCAGCATTACCAAACGGTCAATACCTATACCCAGGCCCGACGTTGGTGGCATACCATATTCCAGGGCGCGTAAAAAGTCATCGTCCATAGCCATTGCCTCGTCATCACCGCGGCCAGCCAATATCAGCTGCTCCTCTAAACGCTCACGTTGGTCAATAGGGTCATTTAACTCCGAATAAGCATTGGCTATTTCCTTGCCGTTTACAAATAGCTCAAAACGCTCTACAAGGCCGTCTTTGGTGCGGTGCTTTTTGGCCAGCGGAGTCATTTCAATTGGGTAATCAGTAATATAGGTAGGCTGTATCAGGTTATGTTCAACCTTAGCGCTGAAAATTTCATCAATCAGTTTGCCTTTACCCATGGTAGGGTTAACCTCAATGTTTAATTCCTTACAGGTTTCGCGTAAGCCGGCCTCGTCCATAGCCGATACATCGATACCGGTATATTTCAGTATAGAATCATACATAGATAATTTTTCATAGGGGCCGGCAAAGTTTATTTCATTATTGCCTACCTGTACCACGGGAATACCATGTACAGCCTTGGCTACAGTTTCCAGGCATTCCTCTACCATGGCCATCATCCATACATAGTCCTTATAGGCTACATATATTTCCATGGCGGTAAACTCTGGGTTGTGGGTGCGGTCCATACCCTCATTGCGGAACATTTTACCAAACTCATACACGCCGTCAAAACCGGCAACTATCAGGCGTTTCAAATACAATTCATTGGCTATGCGCAAAAATAAAGGCATATCCAGAGTGTTGTGATGTGTAGCAAACGGACGGGCCGCTGCGCCGCCATGCACAGGCTGCAGTATAGGGGTTTCCACTTCCATCCAGCCCTGTGCGTTAAAATAGTTACGCATGCTACTGATCACTTTGGAGCGGTTAATGAAAATTTGTTTGTAAGCCGGGTTAACGGTTAAGTCAACATAACGCTGGCGGTAACGCAGTTCCGGATCTGTAAAGCCATCATGAATGGTTCCGTCTTCTTCACGTTTAACCACCGGCAGCGGTTTAAGCGATTTAGAAAGTACAATCAGCTCGCGTACATGCACTGAAATTTCGCCAGTTTGGGTTAAAAATACATAGCCTTTAACGCCAACGTAATCGCCAATATCCAGCAGTTTTTTAAATACGGTGTTATATAGAGTTTTGTCCTCACCAGGGCAAATGTCATCGCGCTTTAAATAAATCTGTACACGGCCGGTTGAGTCCTGCAGTTCGGCAAACGACGCGCTGCCCATAATGCGGCGGGTCATGATTCTGCCTGCAATAACTACATTTTGGTAGGCCTCGGGTTTATTGTTGAAGTTATCGGTAATGTCCTGTGCCCAGGCGTTAACATCAAAAGCTTCGGCAGGGTATGGGTTAATACCCAATGCCCTTAACTGCTGTAAAGATTCGCGGCGTATAATTTCCTGTTCGGATAGTGCAATACTCATGCTATAAACGGTATTTAATAATTTGCAAAAATAGCGTTTTTAATGAGTTTGAGGAATGTGTTTTTTACTGAAAATGAACCATTGTTATTTTGTGGGGACTGTAGTACTGTTAAGTAAAGTTTACAGTATTATTTTTTAACTAAAATTGACCTCATTCCGCAAAACCCATTACATTAGCAAACCATTTACAATGTAAAACCAGATTATGAAAAAGCTGTCGGCTTTATTTTTACTATTAGCAGTATCATGTAATGTATTTGCCCAGGATGCTCCCGGATTGTACGAAACGGGTACCAAACCACAATTGGTAGCCAAACAATTTTCCTTTACCGAGGGGCCGGTGGCCGACAAGCACGGCAATATTTTTTTTACCGACCAGCCCAATAATAAAATATGGAAGTACGATACCGATGGTAAACTATCTGTTTTTTTAGATAGTGCAGGCCGTTCAAACGGTATGGACTTTGATAAAAAGGGTAACCTGATCAGCTGTGCCGATGCTAAAGATGAGCTGTGGTCAATAAGTCCTAAAGGAAAAGTGACCGTTTTATTAAAGGATTATGAAGGGCATCTGTTTAACGGGCCTAATGATGTTTGGGTAAGGCCAGACGGCGGTATCTATATAACCGATCCTTATTATCAACGCGATTACTGGACCCGTAAAAAGTCAGATCTGGATGGGCAAAAGCTGTATTATCTGCCCAAAGGAAAACACAAAGCCATTATTGTGGACGATAAATTTGTACGCCCGAACGGCATTGTAGGCACTCCCGATGGGAAGCAGCTATATGTAGCCGATATAGGAGATAACAAAACTTACAGGTATGATATTAATAAGGATGGTTCATTAAGTAACCGTACACTATTTATAGCACTGGGAAGTGATGGCATGACCATAGATGAGAAAGGTAATATTTACTTATGCGGTAAAGGGGTAACCATAGTTAACCCCAAAGGTGAAAAAATAGGGCATATCGACATTGATGAGCCATGGTCGGCCAATATATGTTTTGGTGGTAAAAACAGAGATGTGCTATTTATAACTGCTTCAAAAGCCGTCTACACCATGAAAATGAATGTCAAAGGAGTTGATTAATGGAAATAGCTGTCTAAGATGAAACTGCCAATCTGTTTTTGCTCATCGTGGCTTAGCAGGTTGCCGGTGTATTTCCATTGCAGGCGCATAGTCTCAATCTCTATGCTCCCCAGGTAATCTGGATTGGCATCATCGGGTAGTGCCGGTTCGCCTTCGGCTATCTCGAGTTCTTCCGTAAATAACTCCGATTCATTATCCAAAGATGTTTTATATATCTTGTAAATTCCTGTTTCAGTCAGGTTGTGAGATAATAAGGGTTCAATAATGATGTTTCTGAAACTACCGTCATGATGTTTTAACGCAAGGGTAACCGGGTTTTTCATGGTCTGATATTTACCTGATTAATACACTGAGTTTTAAACTTTGTTTTAAGGGAGGGTGGTATTTTGAAATGTATAGAAACAAGAAGCGCCCCTGATGGGCAGGAGCGCGTTCTAACCAATTATAAACCTAAATTATGAGAAGAGTTGCAAGGGAGGAGTCGAACCATCTGTTGCTGCCTGTCAGCTCCTTACAAATAACTATGGCACAAATATACATACGGAAGTTTTGTTTTGCAATAGTTTTAATAAAAATCTTTATATGTTAACACTATGTTAAGTATGTAAGCTTAAAAATATGATATTAGTAATACAAATAAATGCATGTTTTAACACTAATGCCTGTATATCAGCTGGATTTATCATGTAAAAAAATTAAACAAAAGAGTGCTAAAACTAAAAATCTATAAATTTTACAAAGGTATAGTTGCAAAATTTATAGATTAATAACGCAGTAACTAAATTTTGAATGCTTTTTTAAGCAAGTTTATCATCTTAGCGAGCGCTTTTTGTAAGACGGATAGCAGCAAGCAAATAATAAAATGCACCAAAGGCAGAATAGCCAGCCAGGTTTATTATGCCCATAGTAGGGTTGTGTGCCATGGCAATAAAAGCGATACCTGCAATTGCAGATTGGCCTCCGCTCAATATCATTGGCCATTGACCGCCAAATTCGCGTTTTCTGCGTAAACCCAATACTAATTGAATTATACCTGTTAGGCTTGCCCATATGCCAAATACAATAATAGCGGCAGGTACACCCATAGTTAAAGCAAAACCAACAGCAAAGGTTACTGCAATGCTTATTGCAAGATTAACAAACTGTGGTTTTAATGAACTGCCTGTACCTTGGTTGGCACGAATATCAAGCAAAGTACCTGCCACATCCCATGCAGGGTAAATTACCAGTAAAACGGCTGCTATCTGAGGTGAGCTTTTTGCATATATGGCTATTAGTGTAACCCAAATTACGGAAAAGGCTGTACGAGTAAAATAAAGAGTTTGTAAAGCTCTGGCTGTACGTGCTGCTGTGGTTGTGTCGGTTGTTATGTTGTTGGTTTCCATGTTATTGTTTTTTGATTTTTGATAAGACAAAATTGAACACAATAACACAAACAAATTTTCACCTGGGTGAAAATCGGGCAGATTATTAAAAAAAATTATGATTTAGTTAACCAGGCAAAAGCTGATCATTCCTGTTGCTTTAATAATCTTTTCTTGATTCGGGTTAGCGAGGGGTTTTTGATACCCAGGTATGATGAAATATGGTAAGCCGGTACGCGATTAACAATATTAGGATGCTCTCCAAGCATTTTAAGATAACGTTCCTCAGCGGTATTAAATAGAAATTCTTCAGCTCTGCTTTGCGAATAATTGAAAAATAGCTCAGCCAGTAAGCGGCCAAATCTTTCCCATCCGGTAGGGGTGGTGTAAAGGTGTTGCAGGTCTTTATAGCTTACAGATGTGATTTCTGCAGGTTCCATGGCCTGAATATAATAATAGCAGGGGTACTGATTTATAAAACTACGGAACGAAACGAGAAACTGTTTTTCAGAAAAAAAGTAAACATTTTTTTCTTCAGATGTTTCAGGGTGTACAAAATAAACCCTGAAAATACCTTTAGTAATTAAAGCCAGGTCGGTACACACAAAGCTTTGCATATTAAAAAAATCGCCTTTTGAAATTTTACGTGAGCGCCATAAGGGTAAACCTGTTGCTATATCATTGTCGGTTAGTCCGGCAAATTTTTTTAATACATCGGTTAATATTTCGTGCTTTTCAGTCATCAATGTAAATATAATAAGCTTTGTTAAATTAAAAAGCCGTCAGAATTCAATAAAAAAGCCGTTCCTTAACAGAAACGGCTTTTTTACACGCATATGTTAATTACGGCTTGGCCTCAGCAGCTGCTTTTTTCTTGTCGTGTTTTTCTTTTTTTGCTTCTTTCAAGGCAGTATATGCTTTTTTCTGATCAGCAGTTAAAATAGTGTTTAATTTTTTGTCGGTTTGCGCTTCAATGGTTTTGTGTATTTCCTTGCTGGCTTTTTTATCAGTTTTATGTGCTTTTAAACTATCCATACGGGTTGCCTCGGCAGTGAAAAGTGCATTAACCTGCTTGGTTTGAGCAGTTGTAAGCTTTAATTTTTTTTGCAGGTTTTGAGTTTTATGCGCAGCCTTTTGTGCCGGTGTCTTGTCTGCCTTTTGTTGTGCATTTACCAGCGCGTTTATGCCGGTAACAAATGCTATTACTAAAATTATTTTTTTCATTTTTAAGTTGTTTATGCTTGTATGACAATTTTGAGCCCGTTTGGTTTATTGAATTTAGTTAATAAAAACTTAATGTAAATTATGATAAGCTATTTTAAACCAATGCACATCTTTGAAGTCACAGTAATGTAATAAATTTTAATCCTATGCCGCCAACCTTTGTTAAAGCCAATCTGAAATATTTTTGTAGTGCTGTGTTGCTTGTTTCAGGAGTTATAGCGTTGTCTTCTTTTTTTGAGGATAATCAACATATCAGGTTGGCTAAGTTTCCTTACCGGCAGCAGGGTTTAACTGAAAAACAGGCGGCTGCACATTTATTAAGCAGGTTTACTTATGGCGCCACACCCGGCGAAATTGACGAGGTGGTGAAAACAGGGTTAGAAGACTGGTTTAACCAGCAATTAGATGCCAAATTACCCGACGATTCACTAAACCAGCTATTATCAAATTACGATGCACTTAAGCTAAGCAATACTCAAATTGTTAACGAATACCCTAAAAATGCGCAGGTGCTGCGTATGGCTATCAGTGCCGGTGTTGTAAATAAAGATTCTGTAAAGACCGACCGTAAGGCTTATCGCGATTTATTATTAGGCTACATGCAGCAAAATGGCATGAAACCCGAGCAGGAGCTTTATCGTCAGTTTATCAGTCAAAAAATATTAAGGGCTGCTTACACTAACAACCAGCTGCAGGAAGTAATGACCAGCTTTTGGTTCAACCACTTTAATGTATCCATCACCAAGAATGATTGCGCCCAGTTTATCCCGGCTTATGAGCGCGATGTGATCAGGCCTAATGCTTTGGGTAAGTTCAATGACATTTTGCTGGCCACCGCCAAATCACCAGCTATGTTGTATTATCTGGATAATTTTACCAGCTCGGCAGTAAATGATAATATGGCTGATAAAGGTGCTTTGCGGCGCAGGTTAATGCAGCAAAATGTGACTTCGCCTACTGCCGATACCGGGCGCGCGCTCACGCTCATGAATAAAGTACAAAAAGCCAAAAAAACTCAGGGCCTAAATGAAAATTATGCACGCGAGGTAATGGAGCTGCATACCCTTGGTGTTGATGGCGGCTACTCGCAGCAGGATGTAACCCAGGCCGCCAAGGTACTAACCGGATGGACAATATACCCAATGGGCCAGTATGGTAAAGCCATAAAAAATGCAGTAGATAAAATTGGCGACGACCGATTGCAAAGCAAAGGATTTGTTCATGACAGCGATTTCTTATTTAATCCCAACCGGCATGAAAAAAACGAAAAGGTAGTTTTAGGTAAACATTTTGGACCTGATGGCGGGTATGATGAAGGGGTGCAGCTATTAGCTATGCTTGCACATAACCAGGCTACGGCCAAGTTTATAGCCCGCAAAATAGCTGTTCGTTTTGTAAGCGATAACCCGCCGCAAAGCCTGTTGGATAAAATGGTAAAGACATTTGTAACCAAAGACGGCGACATTAAACAGGTGTTGTATACCATGGTAAGTTCGCCTGAATTTTGGAGCGCTTCGGCTGTGCGGGGAAAAACAAAATCGCCATTTGAATTGGCCATTGGCTCTGTACGCAGCCTGAATGCCAAAATTGTACAGCCCTACCAACTGTTTAACTGGATAAATAAAATGGGCGAAAAGATATATTACTACCAGGCGCCAACCGGCTTTCCGGATAAGGGCCAGTACTGGATCAATACTGGAGCATTGCTTAACCGGATGAACTTTGGCCTTGCTTTAGCCACGGGTCGTATACCGGGCGTGAAGGTTGATTTAACGGCTCTGAATAATCATCACGAACCCGAAAGCGCGCAGGCTGCACTGGTTATTTATAGCAGGCTCATTATGCCCGAGCGCAAACTTGATGAAACCATTAAGCGCCTTACCCCGCTACTTACCGACCCTAACCTGGTGCAAAAAGTTGATGAGGCAAGTTCAAACAAACTTTATGCACGGGTAAATGAGCCGGCATCAAAGAGTATGACAGCAGCTGATAAGGTGATGGCCGATAGTAAAATGGGCCATAAAGAAAATAATAATAATGTAACGGCAATGCAAAGCGCTAACGGCAATAACTCCATGCTGGGACAGGTAGTAGGGGTAATTATTGGTTCGCCAGAATATCAAAGACGATAACTTGTAAAATATACATCATGGTATCAAGAAGAGGATTTTTAAAATCGGGCGGATTAGCCCTGTTGGGTGTTGGTTTAATGGGAGGCATTCCGGGTTTTTTAGCCGAGGCTGCCGCTGCCGAACAGATTATATCGCCATATAAAAAACGTAAAACGCTTATCTGCATATTTCAAAGGGGAGCTATGGATGGCCTCATGGCTGTTACTCCCTTTACTGATGAGTATTTGAAAACCGCAAGGCCAACCTTGTTCATGTCTGCAGCAAAAACGGGTAATGCGTCACCGCTGATAGATTTGGATGGCCGTTTTGGTTTGCATCCATCAATGAAAGCGTTTGAGGCTATGTTTCGTGAAAAGCGCCTGGCCATTGTACACGGTATAGGTTCGCCAAACAATACGCGGTCGCATTTTGATGCACAGGATTATATGGAATCGGGCACACCGTTTAATAAAGGTACATCCAGCGGCTGGCTTAACAGGGCTGTTGGCTTGTTGGGTCATGATGCGCTTACTCCGTTTACTGCAGTGAGTATGACATCGGCCATGCCTCGTTCTTTTTATGGCGATAACCCCTCGGTATCAATTAGCAACCTGCAGGATTTTGCCATTCAAATGCGGGGAAACCCCATGGGAGCAAATATGGCAGCAAAAAGTTTTGAAGATCTGTATGATCAGGCATCATCAAACCTGTTAAAGGAAACCGGTAAGGAAAGTTTTGAAGCCATGAAAATGCTGCAAAAAACCAATATTAAAAATTATACTCCGGCAAACAACGCCGTGTACCCAAATTCGGCATTAGGTAACTCTTTGAAACAAATTGCGCAGCTGGTTAAAATGGATGTAGGGTTGGAGGTGGCCTTTGCCGAATCAAACGGGTGGGATACCCACTTTAATCAGGGAACCGAGAACGGCATTTTTGCCCGCAATGTTGCTGATTTGAGTAACAGCATAATGGCTTTATGGACAGACCTGGGAGCTTATCAGGACGACGTAACCGTAATGACCATGACTGAGTTTGGCCGCACTGTGCATCAAAACGGAACCGGGGGTACAGACCATGGCCGGGCTTCCTGTAACTTTATTTTGGGAAATGGCATTAGCGGAGGCCTTGTTCACGGTAGCATGAAGCCATTAGCCGCAGAAAACCTGGAAGATGGTCGCGATCTTGCTGTAAGTACCGATTTTAGAAGCGTATTCAGCGAAGTGGCCGATAGGCATCTGAATATTAATAATGACCAGGTGCTGTTCCCGGATTGGAAAGGTGACAGGATAGGCGTAATGCGTAAACTATAAATTCAGGGCTTCAATCTTATCGGCAATTAAATGCAGTACCTCTTCATCAATATTGCCTGGGTTTTTACAAACATGTAAAAAATGATGATCATCGGGCTCAAAGCCGGCTACCATTTGTCCTGATTGGTAAACTTCAAATTTGCATTTTTCGTCTTTGTGGTGCACGAAATCAGCTACCTCAAATTCAAGGGTTTCATCATCTTTATTTATCGCTATTTTAAATATTTCCATAAAATCAGGTCATGTTAATTATAAATGGGCGGCCTTGAGCAGGTTCAATGATAAAACCATAAGTGTTAAAAGATGTTTTTTATAAATGAAACCAATTACCATTGTTATTGAAACACCTAAAGGAAGCACCTGTAAGTATGATTACGATCAAGAGCTGAAATGTTTTAAGCTGAAGAAAATACTACCTGTGGGCATGGTATTCCCTTTTGATTTTGGCTTTATTCCCGATACAAGGGGTGGCGATGGCGATCCGCTGGATGTTATGGTGATTTCAGAGATTGGTACCTTTCCGGGATGTTGCATTGATTGCCGAATTATAGGGGTATTTAAAATTGAGCAAACCGGACCTGATGGTAAAACCATACGTAATGATCGCTTTTTTGCTGTGCCCGAAGTTTCCCTATTATTTAAGGATGTAAAAGATATTGATGACTTGCCACATGCGGTCATCAATCAATTGGAAAGCTTTTTTAAAAATTACGTACAGCCTGAGGGGAAGCAGCTTGAAGTGCTTGAGAGGCTGGGGGCAACCGCTGCCAGGCGTTTGATATATTGATAGTTAAGGTTTTGAAAACTTTGTTTCCGCTTAAAATGTTACATTACTAATTGATAGTGTAATGATAGTGTAAAAGGTAAAACAACCTGTTATGAGCCTGGAAAAATATGCAGAAAAGCGCGACTTCACGAAAACAGCTGAACCCCGGTCGGGGAAAAGCAGGGATAAGGATAAGTTGACCTTTGTTATCCAAAAGCATGATGCCACAAGCCTGCATTATGATTTCAGGCTGGAGATGGAGGGCGTACTCAAAAGTTGGGCGGTGCCCAAAGGTCCGTCAACTGATCCGAAAACTAAGCGGTTGGCTATGATGGTAGAAGATCATCCTTATGATTATCGCACTTTTGAAGGTATTATTCCGAAAGGTGAATATGGCGGTGGTACCGTGATTGTTTGGGATGAAGGAACGTACGAACCTATTGAGGAAATAAAAGGTAAAAAAGCACAGGAAAAGTATCTGTTAAAGCAGCTTAAGTCGGGGTCGTTAAAAATTAAACTTCATGGCGAAAAACTGGAAGGCGAGTTTGCGTTGGTTAAAACCCATGGCATGGGCGAAAACGCCTGGCTGCTGATTAAACACAACGACGATTTTGCATCAAAGAAAGATATCACCAAAGAAGATAAATCTGTATTATCCGGCAAAACCATTGAAGCCATGGAGAAAACCAGTGATAAGATTTGGCATAGCGGGCATGAGGAAACGGTAAAGAAGCCAAAGGAAAAAACATCCGGCAAAAAAAAAGCTCCTGAACCCATTGAGCCTGATGAAAGCACGGTTGAAACAGCTGATATTGATACCGCAGCTATATTAAAGGAAGCGCCTAAAGGAAAAATGCCCTCGGGTATTAAACCCATGCTGGCCACCCTGGTTGATGAACCTTTTGATGACCCCGATTGGGTATACGAAGTAAAATGGGATGGCTATCGTGCACTGGGTTTTATAAACAAAGGCGAGGTGGAGCTGATGTCGAGAAATAGAAAAACATTTAACGATAAGTTTTACCCCATTTACAATCTGTTGCAGGAATGGAAAATTGATGCGTTGGTTGATGGGGAAATATTGGTATTGGATGATAAAGGAATCTCCAACTTTGGTAACCTGCAAAATTGGCGCAGCGAGGCTGATGGGGAGCTGGTTTATTACGTGTTTGATTTATTATGGTACAATGGTAAAAACCTCATGAATCTGCCGCTTTTGCAACGGCAGGCCATACTAAAGGAGGTTTTACCTGCAGATGATGACCGCGTTCGCCTGAGTAAGGTATTTGACGCCAGCGGTATCGATTTTTTTGCAGCAGCGCAACAAATAGGATTGGAGGGTATCATCGCCAAAAAAGCAGACAGTAGCTATTCGCCCGATCTGCGGTCAAAGGAATGGCTGAAGATCAAGGTACATAAACGGCAGGAAGTGATTATAGCCGGTTTTACCAAGAATGCCGATACTGCCAAATATTTCAGTTCCTTGTTATTGGGAGTTTATGAAAATAAAGTATTGCAATATGTGGGCAAGGTAGGTACAGGATTTTCAGACAAAGTTCAAAAGGAAATGATGGCGCAGTTTAAGCCTCTGATTATTGATAAAAGCCCATTTGATGAAATACCAGATGTAAATAAGCCCTCACGCTTTCGGCCAAACCCGCCCAAAGCTAAAGCCACCTGGCTTAAACCCGAACTGGTATGTGAGGTGGCCTTTAGCGAGGTAACCAGCGATGGTGTGTTTCGGCATCCCTCTTTTCAGGGCATGCGAGAGGATAAAAAAGCCAGGGATGTGGTACGCGAGGTTGCCATACCAACCCATAATGCTGTTGAAGCCATTGAAGAAAAACAGGAAGATAAACACGCCCTTGCAATTAAACCACCCAAACAGAAAGGAAGGAAAACATTGTTAAACCCAACAGACGAAACCCAGGTACGTAAAATTAATGGACACGAACTCAAATTTACGCACTTGAGTAAAATTTACTGGCCCGAAGATAAAGTGACTAAGCGAGATATGTTTAACTACTATTACCAGGCGGCGGAGTATATTTTGCCTTATCTTAAAGATCGCCCCATGTCGCTTAATCGTTTCCCCGGAGGTATACATGGCCCGAGTTTTTATCAGAAAGATGTAAAGGATAAAGCACCCGATTGGGCCAAAACCTTTCCTCACATCACCAGTGAGGGCGAACATAAAGAGTATCTGGTAGGCACTGATGAAGCAAGTTTAATGTGGATGGCCTCTTTGGGTTGCATTGAAATGAACCCTTGGTTCAGTCGTGTGCAATCACCTGACAACCCTGATTATTGTGTAATAGACCTTGACCCGGATAAAAATACGTTTGATCAGGTTATTGAAGCGGCACAGGAGTTACGCAAAGTACTCGACGCTATTGATGTACCGTCATATTGTAAAACATCAGGATCAACAGGTATGCATATTTATATACCTCTGGGAGCTAAGTATGATTATGACCAATCGCAAATGTTTGCCCGTATCGTTGTAGATATTGTACACAAGCAGTTACCTGAATACACCACTCTTGAACGTATGGTAGCCAACAGAAAAGGTAAAATGTATCTCGATTTTTTACAGAACCGCCCCGGCGCAACCATAGCCGGGCCATATTCACTGCGGCCAAAGGTGGGTGCAACAGTATCCGCACCGCTGCATTGGGATGAGGTAAAACCTGGCCTCACCATGAAACACTTTACTATTTTTAATGCCATTGAGCGGTTTAAAACAGAAGGTGATCTGTTTAAAGGTGTATTAGGAAAAGGTATTGACCTGGAAAAAATTATTAAAAAAGCCCAAAGCGTGTTTGGTAATGTTGTGAATGATGAGTAGTGAGCGAGGCATTTAACTTTCATAAAAATCACCACTGCAAATTCACTATCCCAGCCAGTAGATAGGTAATTTTATAGTGAAAACCGTACCGCGGCCTACGGTGCTTTCTACTTCAATTATGCCGTTGTGTTTTTCAATAATCTGTTGCACAATGCTCAGACCCAGGCCTGTTGACAGTTCGCCTCTTAAACCTGTTCTTCTGGCTTTTGAAAAACGGGTAAATATGTCAGGCAGCATGTCGGCAGGTATACCCAGGCCGTAATCCTGAACCTCAATAATTAATTCCTCATTTCGTTTATTGAGCCTTACATCGACACGGCTGTTATCCTTTGAAAATTTAATAGCATTGCTGATGAGGTTATCAAGAGCGCGGTGCAGTTTTTCTTTATTGACAGATGCGTAGGCGGGGCTAATATTGCTGGTAAACAAAACACCAACCTTATGATCCTGTTGTATCTCCCAATCGCTTACAATGTTTTTCAGCAACTGGTTAAGTTCGATTCTTTCAACCTCAAAAAAGTTATTGGTATCATTATGCGCAGCCTCAAGCAAATCGTCAATAATGGTTCGGGCCTTAACGCACGATGCCTTCATCATGTTCAGATTTTCCTGCATATCGGCGCTAACCACATCCAGTTCCATGATCATAGCTAATGATTCAACCGCGGAAATAGGGTTGCGCAGGTCATGTGCAACCATGCTCAATACCTGGTTTTTAAATTCGCCTGCTTTTTCTATCTCCGCATTTTTTTCCCTGATCTCAATTACCTGCTGATAATAGTTAACTTTATAGGAGAAAAAGTATTTGGAGGTAAGGTAAAAAGCCGAAAGTAAAATGACAGATATTAGCTGGTTGTACACCATTTTGGTGGCGCTGGTTTGGCTATAAAATAACAAAGCGGTAAATAATATCTCAACGGCTATTATTAATAATATTGTTTCATAATATTCAAACACACAAATAGCGCTTATCAAGCTCAGGGCAATAAGATATAGCGTTAATGCATTGCTTGGATCTGAGGTGGCGATAAAGCTCGAATACATGCCGCATGAAATAATATATACCGAAAATAGAAACACCAGCAGCGCCATCGGGGCCGATGCTTTTTTGTGCATTTTAAAACGGGCTAATAGTAAGTTGCTCGTAATCAGAAAAAAAGGAGTGATAATGATAAACACCCAGTTGCTTGAATTAAATTCAGGGAAGCTTTGGACTTTGGTAAGGTTTGGCGGGAAAATAAAATATAATATCCTTATAATGATATTGAGTATTAAGAATATGATGCTTCCAGCTCTTATGGCAAGTAAGTTTTGGTGGGTATAATAGTCTCTGTATGATGCCTTATATTTAGCCGGCAGGCTGTTAAAAAAGAAGTGATTATTCAAAGTATCTATATATAAGGTTGCGACGTAAAAATATTAAAAAATGACAATAATTTAATTTAAATAATAACAAGTCAAAATGTCGTTTGGGTTTATATTTACCTGACTTTATTTCATTATAAGCTAAATGGCAAGCGTTTTGATTAACACCGAAATATGAACTTTAACAACTTTACAATAAAAGCCCAGGAAGCCGTACAAAAGGCTTCGGAAATTGCCACTGGAAATCAACAGCAGGCGATTGAACCCGCACACCTGTTAAAAGGCTTGTTGCTGGTTGATGAAAATGTTATTACTTATTTATTAAAAAAACTCAACGTAAACCTTAACCGGCTCAACGAAACGCTTGATGCGCAGATCAGCTCGTACCCTAAGGTAAGCGGAAGCAATATTTACCTGTCATCTGATACCAATTCGGCCCTGCAAAAGGCGCAAGGATACTTAAAGGAATTTAAGGATGAATTTGTATCGGTTGAGCATATATTGTTAGGTATACTTGCCGGTGGCGGTACCGTTAGCTCCCTTTTGAAAGACTTGGGTGTAAACGAAAAAGACCTTAAAAAAGCTATTGCAAGTTTGCGTGGCGATAGCAAGGTTACCGACCAAAATGCCGAAGCTACATACAATGCGCTAAACAAATATGCCCGTAACCTGAATGAGTATGCCGGATCGGGCAAGTTAGACCCGGTTATTGGCCGAGACGAGGAAATTCGCCGGGTGATACAGATCTTATCACGCCGTACTAAAAATAACCCGATACTGGTAGGTGAACCCGGGGTTGGTAAAACTGCCATTGCCGAAGGTATCGCTTTTAGGATCATCAAGGGTGATGTACCCGAAAGCTTGAAAACCAAGGTTGTTTTTTCCCTGGATATGGGAGCCCTTATAGCGGGAGCCAAGTATAAGGGCGAATTTGAAGAACGCCTGAAAGCCGTAGTGAAGGAAGTAACTCAAAGCGACGGCGAGATTATACTGTTTATTGACGAGATACATACCCTGGTAGGTGCCGGTGGTGGTGAGGGTGCAATGGATGCTGCCAATATATTAAAACCGGCGCTGGCCCGTGGCGAGCTGAGGTCAATTGGTGCAACCACGCTTAATGAGTATCAGAAATATTTGGAAAAAGATAAAGCACTTGAACGCCGTTTCCAGAAAGTGATGGTTGAAGAACCTGATGCTGCCGATGCCATATCTATTTTACGTGGTTTGAAAGAGCGTTATGAAACCCACCACAAGGTGCGTATTAAAGACGAAGCCATTATTGCTGCGGTAGAGATGTCCCAGCGTTATATATCTGACAGGTTTTTACCCGATAAGGCTATCGATCTGATGGATGAGGCTGCTTCTAAACTGCGTTTGGAAATGGACTCCGTACCGGAAGTGGTTGACGAGCTGGAACGCCGAATTATGCAGCTGGAAATTGAACGTGAAGCCATTAAACGCGAAAAGGACGATCGTAAGGTGGCTGAGTTAAGTGAAGAGATTGCTAACCTGTCGTCGCAGCGCGATTCATACCGTGCCAAATGGAAAGGTGAAAAAGACCTGGTTGATGGTATTAACCAAAAAGTGGAGCTTATTGAAACTTATAAACTGGAAGCTGAGCAAGCTGAACGTGCCGGCGACTATGGCAAGGTGGCAGAGTTACGCTATGGAACCATTGTGGAGGCCCAGGCCGAAGTTGAAAAACTGAAAGCGGCCCTGCTTGAAAATCAAAGTGATAGCCGCATGCTGAAGGAAGAGGTTACTGCCGACGATATTGCCGGTGTGGTTTCCCGCTGGACAGGTATCCCGGTTTCAAAAATGATACAAAGCGAGCGCGAAAAGCTGCTGCACCTGGAAGAAGAGTTGCACAAACGTGTGGCAGGACAAGAGGAAGCCATTGAGGCCATAAGCGATGCTATACGCCGCAGCCGTGCCGGTTTGCAGGATAAACGCAGACCAATTGGGTCGTTTATATTTTTGGGTACAACAGGTGTGGGTAAAACTGAACTGGCGAAGGCCCTGGCCGAATATTTGTTTAATGACGAAGCCGCTTTGGTACGTATCGACATGAGCGAGTATCAGGAACGTCATGCTGTTTCAAGGCTCATAGGAGCGCCTCCGGGCTACGTTGGTTATGATGAAGGCGGTCAGCTTACTGAGGCCGTACGTCGTAAACCTTATAGCGTAGTGTTGTTGGATGAGATTGAGAAGGCCCATCCCGATGTATTTAATATACTGTTGCAGGTATTGGATGATGGCCGGTTAACCGACAATAAAGGCCGCGTGGTGAACTTTAAAAACACCATTATCATCATGACCTCTAATATTGGATCAAACATTATACAGGAAAACTTCCAGGCTTTGGAAGATAGCAACCGCGATGAGCTGATAGCCAAAACAAAGAACGAATTATTTACTTTGCTGAGGGCAACCATTCGTCCGGAGTTTTTGAACCGTATTGATGAGATCATCATGTTTACGCCGTTAAGCCGCGAAGAGATACACAGTATTGTGAAGCTGCAGTTTAACCAGGTAAAACAAACCCTTGCCGAAATGGGGGTTTCCATGGAAGCTACAGACGAAGCCCTTGACTGGTTGGCCCAGTTAGGTTACGATCCGCAGTTTGGTGCCCGTCCGCTCAAACGTGTGATCCAGAAAAAGATCCTGAACGAGTTATCGAAACAGATCCTGGCAGGCACCGTTGATAAAGACAGCACTATCAAGGTTGACATGTTTGATAACAACTTCGTATTCCTGAACATCCCCAAGACGGTTGAAGGCGAAGTAGGCAAATAATATCATTCATTCCATCATATAGCAAATAGCCAACCCATGAGGGTTGGCTATTCGCATTTTTAAGTTATTGCTTTAGTCTTAAAATATCCTCAACATTAGGGCTTTTCATCATCCTCCTTCTTTTTATCAACCATTTCAATTAAAGGTTCGTTATCAATAATTTGTTCGCGCTTTTTGAATTGCGTGGGCGCAGCGCCAGTAATAGCAATGCCGGTTACGGCCAATAATAAAAACAGGGCAAGGCAGCATAGCCGTACCAGTTTTTTGAATTTTTTCATGCAGATAGCAATTGGGGTTCAGCGCGCATTATGGAGCGGCTAAATCATTTAATGAATTTTACACGGAGTTTTAAAATAGGAATGCTGAATCAGCAAGTGCTGGTAGAAAAGGGGAAGGATAATCCCGATGGGATGAGTAGGATTGTTGCTTTAATGAGCAAATAATATCGGTCTTAATGGATAAGAAAAGATGTTTTAAATGTAAATATTTACTTGTTAAGAGGTTGCGGTATATGTGCTTGTTCTGATCGGAATATTTATTGGCCAAACACCACGATGGTACAAGCTTATATAAAGCTAAAACAACCCGTTTGTAACTGATGCCACCTTTTAAAACGGATTTATTGGCAAGTACGGTTGTTCCGGGAGCTGAGTTACTATTGGGTAAACTGCTGGCAACATAACCAGACAGCGCAAAAAAACTTATAGTAAAAGTTAATGCCAGCACCCATTTGTTAAGCCAGGTTTTGTAATATGTATGTGCTGTACCTAATACCATATGTAAATATAACAAATTGATGTTGGAGGATAAAATCTCAAGCAATTTGTTAAAGATCAATGGGTTTTGAAGCTTTATAAAGTTATGAGTATGAATGTTATTTAATAATAAGGTAATACATCCACAATCTGTAGTTATCAACTTTTGGTGAAGTTTATCGTATAATTAAAAATATCAACTTATAGAAACTCACCAAAATCGTTATGCTTAAATTTACAAACACAAAGTTATTATTTGTGGCTGCCGCCTTTTCGGGTACGCTACTTATGGGCTGCCAGAAAAGCGCTAACCTACCCGCTCAAAGTTCCGATCCCAAGACAGAATCGACCAAAAACCTTAAAACATTTGCGGTATCGCTAACCCAGGGTTTTGAGGTAGGTTCAACCAGTCCTAAAACAGCTTATGACGTTAGCCCGGCAGGTACAAACGGGGGTGATAACGTTACACTGTCTGGCAGTTCATGGAATATGTTTGATGCCTTGATCGGCAACCTGGCTGCTGACCAAAGGGCAGGTTCATGGAGTGCACGTGTACGTAATACCGGTAAAATAACCATGTTATTTGATGTAACCACGGGTATAAGCACTGTAACTATTAAATCGGCCACGTACAATGGTGATACTGCAAGTCAGTGGGGCTTGTTTTATTCAACTAATGGCGGTACCAGCTGGTCGCAGTCTGGTTCAAATATTACTACCACGGCTACTTTGGTTACCCAAACTTTTACGGTTAATGCTACTGGTAATGCCCGTTTAGAGATCCGCAAGCTTACCGGCGGCAGTACCGTATTAATATTGATGATATTACCATCAATGATAATGGTGGTGGTACAACACCTCCGGGTGGCGGTACGGTAATTACCGGCAAAAAATTCCTGTTTGATGCAAGTCACCTGGAAAATGCAGGTAGTGCCGACTGGCAAATAGATGCCGATGGTACCGAAAGTGTTCCAATTTATACAGGTGGCAGCACAACCGAAACAAAAGCACAGCGCATCCCAACGCCATCATATACCGGTATTACCGCAAGTACACCGGAAACCTACTGGAAAGGTGGTATATCATCATGGGCTGTATCATTGGTTAAATTGGGCGAATTGGTTGAAACCTTGCCGGTTGGCACGGCTATTACTTATGGCAACTCATCAAACCCTCAGGATTTGAGTAATTATGATGTGTTTGTGGTAGTGGAGCCTAACCGTTTATTTACCGCTGCCGAAAAAACAGCCTTAATAAATTTTGTATCAAATGGCGGTGGCCTGATGATGATTGCCGACCACACGGCAGCTACCACTGCCGGAACCGATGCTAACGGTTACAATCCGTCTGACCGGGATGGCGATGGTTTTGATTCTCCCCGTGTTTGGAACGATCTGATGACCAACAATGGTATCAACAATAACAACCCATTTGGTTTCAATATCAATTATGTAGATATCAGCGAAGGGCCGTCAACAAATGTTTATACAGGCAGCAATGCAAATGCGCAAAAGGTATTAAATGGAGCGGCAGGTACGGCATCAAAACTGGCTTTTTATGATGGTTCAACAGCAACCTTGTTCCCAACCAACAACTCAAGCGTGCAGGGTTTATTCTGGCGTAATTCGGCTACCAATGGTGGCACCAGCAACGTTATGGCATTACTGGCAACATACGGAACCGGCAGAGTAGTTTGGATAGGTGACAGCTCTCCGGCTGATGACGGCACGGGCGACACCGGTGACAGTTTATTTAATGGCTGGTCTGGCGATTCGCCTTCTGGCTTTACCTCACATCCGGCTTTGCATCTTAATGCTTCGCTGTGGTTGGCTAAGGCTCAATAAAAGCCACATTATTTAAAATCTTATATCTTGAAACTTACGGAGTTTTTAAAACTCCGTAAGTTTTCTGTTTTAAACAATAAACTGTTCAAAACAACAGTACCCGTTTCACGTTTAACTTATACAAATAGCATAATGCAGTATCCTGTTACTTAAACAAAATATCACCCAGCATGAAAAATTACGATACCTTAGTGGATGCCACTAACGACCTTTTAAAAAGAGGATATACAGCCAACTTAAGTCTTGATGGCGAAACTATAGACGATAAGGAACAAGGTATACAAATGGTTGCCGAGGATTTTGAAATTGATGAATTTTACCGTTTTGAGGGAGCCAGTAACCCCGATGATATGTCTATCCTATACGCGGTATCATCAGAAAAATATAACCTTAAGGGTGTTTTGGTAAATGCTTATGGAACTTATGCAGATAACAGTTCATCAGCCATAGCAGCTAAATTGCACCATCAGCAGGTGAGTGATAACCTGCACGGTGATGACAGGCCGCAGGCTTAGATAATAATTTTCCATGTCATTGCGAGGAACGAAGCAATCGCGAAATATATAAAGCGATGTGCATGGTTTGCGATTGCTTCGTTCCTCGCAATGACATATTTTATTTGAAATCTTCATCTAACTCATTTCTTTATCCCCTTTAAAATTTTCTTCCCGCCTGCCTGTATACCAGCGCTGCCATCGCGCATTAAAAATTCAACCTGACCGGCAAGTTCTTCCTGTACCCAGGGAAAGGTATCTTTTAGGTTAAGCAAAGCATTTCCGGCAAACATTTTTACTGCCACCTTAACTTTTGGATTAATCATCCAGTCAAAAAGTTGTTCAACAACCGGTTCAAAGTCAATGTTTTTAAGCTTTAATTGTAAGGTTGCCGGAACGTGGGCGTCGGTTACATGCATTATTATTTTAGCATAGTGCCGCATGCAGCTTTGGTTACTGTTTTCCTTAAACCTCGATATCAGGTAGCGCAGATCGTCAAGATAACCTTCCGGGTCAGTTAAAAATATGTTTTCCAGTAGCCATACCGCCCTAAAACCTACAACTTTATCCGGATGAAATGTAATGTCGATAATATCGTGCAACGGGAAATGCTGCTCCTTTAAAAGGCGGCTCAATTTCAGTATTCCCGGTTTGCCCATGGTGTTACTGAGTTGCTCGGTGACTTGCTGCTGGCTAAGCATATGTTATTAACAAATGTAAGCCTTTAGATGCTAAATGCCTGAGCCATTGGTCTGAAAATTGTGGGTTTATGCCAATCTTAACCCATAAAGTCATTTTACTGATGAAACCTTACGCGTTAATACTTGCTGCTGTACTTTTCCCTGTATTGCTTTTAGCTCAAACCGAAATAAAACCCATTCCCGATTGGAAAATGGAAGTAAATAATGGTACTTACCAATTTACGCCACCGGTTTCAACAGGTTCAGCCAATTTTGAGTATGATGTTATGCCGCCGGAAAAAAATAGCAATAGCGATCTGGCTGCATGGTTAAGGTCTGCTGCTGCAAATGATTTAACAAAGCTGGGTTATTCGGCTATTAAACAAGGAGCGGTTAAGCAGATTAAAAATATGCAAACACTGCTAACCTATACGGTTGAGGCCAACAACGAGACAGGTGCAAAAATGGCTGTTATTTATTTTGCATTTCAAAAGCCCGACCGTAGTGTACGCTATGGAAAAATCATCAGGGTTCCGCAATATACAGGCAATTATATCAATACGGCTGCAACGCATTTTATTACGCTGATTAGTCAGGAATTAACCAATACAACCCAAAATACGGAAACCGCTACACCTGCAAATGATCAAAGTGTGCCAAATATCAATCAAAAAACAACCGGAAAAGGCATTGCCGCTGCGGAAATAAAAGGTGTATTGCTGCACAGCGAAACCCGCCTAGGGGTTGGTGGTATGCTCATATTTGTATATTTTCCTTATCTGCTGTTAAAAAACGGTGCCATGTATGAACATTTGGCGGTAAGTCCGGCTGATATTAATGAAGCCAAATCAAGGCAAAGCGAACCTACCAAATGGGGCACCTGGCAGCTTGACGGAAAAGCGCTTGTTGTTATCCATCGCAACAAAGATGGTTCCATGACCAAACCAAACCGGTGGACAGGCTGGAGCTGGGCATCGCCGGCTAAAGCAAACGAGAAGCTAATTGGTACATACGGTTCTATATCTGGTGGCGGTAATACGGCTATGGGCGGCGGTTCTATGGTGGTGTCGTCTAAGTATATCACGTTTAATAACCAGGGCCAATTTACTTATGAAAGTATTGGCGGCGGGAGTTATAACGGCAGTACAGGCAGTGTTACTGCTTATTCTTCAAAAGATAGGGCAGGTACCTATGTTTTAGATGGTTATTCTATCGAGCTGCGTTTTAATAACGGGCAGGTTAGCAGGCAAAGTTTTTACTTTTATGATGATAAGGATCATGCAGTTATAGGTATAGGCAATAGCCCTTATACCTCATCGCATTAACCCGTGGGTTTAATACAGGTTTAAACTTTTTGTAATTTATACCCGCCAATTACATTCGCATAATGTAAAAATTATACCTTTATCCGTTTTTAAATTAAAATTACTAAATGGTAAAATTTAATAAATTTACGCTGGATAATGGTCTGAGGGTTATTGTTCACGAAGATAATACGACACCAATGGCGGTGCTGAACATATTATATGATGTAGGTGCCCGCGACGAAGATCCTGATCAAACCGGCTTTGCTCATTTGTTTGAGCACCTGATGTTTGGCGGGTCTGTAAACATACCGAGCTATGACGAACCCCTGCAAAGGGTAGGAGGCGAAAATAACGCCTTTACAAGTAACGATATCACCAACTATTATATCACCCTGCCATCGGCCAATATTGAAACCGCTTTTTGGCTTGAGAGCGACCGTATGCTAAGCCTTGCCTTTAGCGAGAAAAGCCTGGAGGTACAACGAAATGTGGTGATTGAGGAGTTTAAGCAGCGTTACCTCAACCAGCCTTACGGCGATGTTTGGTTAAAACTGCGCCCACTGGTTTACAAACAGCACTCCTACAAATGGGCTACCATTGGTAAAAATATCAAACATATTGAGGATGCCCAGATGGAGGATGTAAAAGCATTTTTTAAAAAGCATTACAATCCGCAAAATGCTATTATGGTTGTTGGTGGCGATGTAACGTTGGAGCAGGTAAAACAACTGGCCGAAAAATGGTTTGCGCCAATTCCGGCTGGCGAAAAATATCACCGTAACCTGCCGCAGGAGCCAGAACAGCATGAGGAACGCCGTGAGGTGGTTACTGCCAAAGTGCCGCTTAATGACGTGTACATTGCTTTTCAGATGGGAGCAAGGCTTGATGATGACTACTATGCAGTAGAATTATTGTCAGATGTGCTTTCGCGCGGAAACTCATCACGCTTGTACCGCAGTTTGGTGCAGGACAGGCAAATATTCAGCGAGGTACATGCTTATATTACCAGCAGTTTAGACAAAGGGATGTTTATATTGGAAGGCAAACCGCTTGAAAACATCAGCATTGAGCAGGCCGAAGCAGCCATTTGGGATGAATTAGAAAAGATAAAGAAAGAAAATATCCCGGCTGATGAGCTGATCAAAGTGCAGCACAAAACAGAATCGACCATGGTGTTTTCTGAAATGTCATTGCTTGATAAAGCTATGAACCTGGCATCATTTGAGTTGCTGGGCGATGCCGAATTGCTTAACCAGGAAACTGCCAAATACCTGGCAGTAACCACTGAGCAAATAAAGGCAGCGGCTAATAAAATATTCAGGGCTGATAATTCATCAACTCTTGTTTATCTGGCCGAGAAAACAGAATCGGCATTGGTTTAAAGTTAAAACTGTCTGAATCAGAATTTACAGAATTAATGAATTTTAAGAATAACGGAATTCCTTTTTATGCAATAAATTATGATTCCGACAAAAATATATAAACGATTATGATCGACAGAAAATTAGCCCCCGAATTTAAGGCTATTGATAATATAAAACTCCTTAAACCCGAGCACACCCAACTGGATAACGGCTGTAATATATACAGCTTTAACTCCGGCGATCAGGAACTGGTGCGTATTGAGTGGATATTCGGAAACCTGCGTTTTGATGCAGTTAAACCCTTGCTTAACATGGCGGTTAATACTATGCTTACGGAGGGTACCGCCAACTTAACCGCAGCTCAAATTGCCGATAAAATAGATTTTTACGGCGCCTTTTTACAGGTTGATTACGGGTATGAAAATTCGCAGGTTACGCTTTATAGCTTAAATAAGCATTTGCACCATACGTTGCCGGTGATCATAGATATTCTTACTGCTTCTGTATTTCCGGACAAGGA
>Ga0247742_10000388_pt1 | contig 37054 bp, 34 predicted proteins | sample UWRJL208509C2_FD_180944 | JGI IMG/M metagenome (GOLD analysis project Ga0247742, IMG submission 180944) | Plant litter microbial communities from Arlington Agricultural Research Station in Wisconsin, United States - UWRJ-L208-509C-2 | ecosystem: Environmental > Terrestrial > Plant litter >...
CACATCGACCCCCACCAAAAACCCCGACGCAACCACCACCACACACCCCAACGAACATAAACCCAACCCACAACAACCCCACGCGGGTCTGTCTGAATGGGCTCAATGGGACTGCCTGAACGGGACTGCCTGAACGGGATTGCCTGAAAACGGTGTGCGGGGCCTGACCCGAGGGGACGGGCGCCTGACGCGGACTTTGGGGAGGGCGATCGGTGCATAGCCTGTACCGGGCCCTCATTTCCTCATCGCCGCTAGCAGCTGACTACCGCCTACTGCTCGCTGCCCACTGCCCGCCGCCCGCCGCCCACTGCCCGCCGCCCACTGCCTCTGTTTTGACGTGGGTTCTCCGGCAACACGCACGCCTGCGGGTTGTTCCGGTTTTCCTAGGACTCACAGGGCCTGCCTTAAGGGCTGCACTCAACAGATGTGCCACCTAGGCTGGAAAACCTAAGCCTTGCTGAACCGGCGAGGAATCGCGGGTTAGGTTCGGCCCCATAGCCAGGAGCACAAAATGTCCAGGAGCACCAAAAGTCTAGGAGCACAAATGTCTAGGAGCGCTAAATGAGGATTGCTGTCACGGGCGGAAGCGGGAAACTGGGCAGAAGCGTGGTTCGGCGGCTCACGCAGGACGGCCACCAGGTGCTCAACATGGACCGAGCCGGCATCCGCGGGAAGGGCTACGTAAGCGTTGATCTGCGCAACTATGGGCAGGTCGTGGATGTCATCCTGGGCTTGGACGACCAGCACCATGGCTTGGACGCAATTGTTCACTTGGCCGCCATCCCCGCTCCGGGTCTCGCCCCCGACGCCGCGATTTTCGAGAACAACATGGTGTCCACGTACAACGTGTTTCAAGCGGCACGAAGGGCAGGCATCAAGAAGGTGGTCTATGCCTCCAGCGAGACAGTCCTGGGGCTCCCTTTCGACATCGCACCTCCCTACATTCCCGTGGATGAGGAGTACGCGGCCCGTCCGGAAAGCACCTACTCACTGGTCAAGCATCTTGAGGAGCAGATGGCCATCCAGCTCACACGATGGGATCCGGAACTGAGCATCACGGCGCTGCGCTTCTCCAACGTCATGGACCCCGAGGACTACGATGCCTTCCCGTCTTTCGACTCTGACGCAAACCTTCGGAAATGGAATCTGTGGGGCTACATTGATGCCCGCGACGGTGCCCTGGCTGTGGTCAGGGCCTTGGAACATGGTGAACCGGGCTTTGAAACTTTCATCATTGCCGCGGCCGATACTGTGATGAGCCGGAGCAGCGCTGATCTGGCTGCGGAAGTCTTTCCCGGCGTCGAGGTCCTCAAAGAACTGGGCGAGCACGAAACCATGCTGTCCATTGACAAGGCGCGCAGGCTGCTGAGTTTTGAACCGGAGCACAGCTGGCGCACGTACCACTCCAACCGGACGACCCCCACGGAAGACTGAGCCACCGAAGACCGAGCCAGCGAAGAACCGAGCCAGCGTAGAACCGACCCTCCGAAGACTGACGCGGGCTTTAGTTCAGGCTTAATGCGCGACGGCCCACCCCTTAGCTGCAGTTTCCTGCAAGCACTCGTAAAGGGATGGGCCGGCGCAGCTTCGGTTACCGCTAGATCATGGTCATCACCATTGCGGGGTCGGCAAGGATCGCCCCGAGGTCGGCAAGGAATCGCGATCCCTGTTCCCCGTCCACCAGGCGGTGGTCGAAGGACAGGCTAAGTGACATGACCTGCCGGACAGCGAGTTGGTCATTCACCACCCACGGCGCCTTCCGCACAGCACCCAACGCCACAATGGCAGCCTCTCCCGGGTTCAGGATGGGGGTGCCGGCGTCGATTCCGAACACGCCGATGTTGGTGATGGAGATGGTGCCGCCGGACAGCTCCGACGGCGACGTCTTGCCTGCACGCGCGGTATCCGTCAGTTCAGTCAGCGCCGTGGAAAGCTCACGAAGGGTAAGCCGGTCCGCATCCTTGATGTTCGGGACCGTCAGGCCTCGGGGCGTGGCGGCCGCTATGCCCAGGTTGACGTAGTTGAACTGGACAATTTCCTGGCTGGCGTCATCCCACCGCGAGTTCAGCGACGGGTTGTTCCGCAGCGCCACCAGGACCGCCTTGGCCGCAAGGGTCAGCGGAGTGAGCTTGTAGCCTTCGAACGCCTTGTTGCCCTTCAATCTTGCCAGCAACTCCATGGTGGCCGTGACGTCCACCGTGAGGAACTCGGTAACGTGCGGCGCAGTGAAAGCACTCTGCACCATGGCCGCGGCCGTGAACTTCCGGACTCCCTTTATGGGAGTGCGGGTTTCGCGCTCAGCCCCTGCTTCAGAAACCCGGCCCTCGGCCGGGGCTGCGGCTGCCGTTGCACCGGAGAAGTTCTGAACATCCTCGCGGGTAATGAGCCCGCCCATGCCGGTTCCGGGGACGAGTTTCAGATCAATGCCAAGATCGCGCGCCAGTTTTCTCACCGGCGGGGTTGACCGCGGACGTTCGGAGGTGTCCCCCTCTGCCAGACGAGCCACCGCAGGCTCGATTGGCGCCGGAGCCGCGGGCGGTGCGGAATGCGCGGGCGGTGCGGAATGCGCGGCCAGAACGTGACCGCGGGCACGGCGGGCCGGGCGGCCGCTGTGCTCGACGACGGCGCCGTACCCCACCAGGTTCGGCTCACGTTTCGCCGGGGTCCCCACTGCTTCAACGCCGGCGGTTGCCGCCGAACCATTGGCAGATGTTTCGACGGCGACGCTGACTCCAGCGGATGGAGCGCCAGCAGATCCAGCGCCAGCAGACCGGTCACCGCTGTCCGGCAAGCTACGCCCGCTGGAGGACCCGGCGTCGTCAACCTCGAACGACACGATGGGCTTGCCAACTTCCACCACCGTTCCGGGCTGCTCATGAAGTTCTGCTACCACTCCCGCGAACGGAGAGGGTAACTCCACAACTGCCTTGGCGGTTTCAACTTCGGCGATGACCTGGTTCAGTGTGACGGTGTCCCCTACCGCTACCTTCCAGCTCAGGATTTCCGATTCGGTCAGGCCCTCGCCAAGGTCCGGCAGCCTGAATTCCTTGATCATGGTGGCGGTCATCCTTCCAGTCCACTCAACGAGTTGCGCCGACCCAGGGCGCGGTCCACGCCGTCGAGAATCCTGTCCAGATCCGGCAGGTGGTGCATCTCGAGTTTCGAGTAGGGGTACGGAACATCGAAACCGGTGATGCGGACCGGGGCGGACTCCAGATAGTGGAAGCAGCGCTCCGTGATGCTGGCGGCGATCTCGGCGCCCAGGCCACCGGACTGCCCCGCCTCGTGGGTGATCACCAAGCGTCCGGTCTTGCGGACAGAGGCTTCCACTACCGGGTAATCCACGGGGGCCAGCGAGCGCAGATCGATGACTTCCACCGAGATGCCTTCGTCGGCGGCAGCCATGGCAGCATCCTTGGCAGTCTTCACGAGGGGACCGTAGGCCACCAGCGTGACATCCGAGCCGGCGGTCACCACGGCAGCCTTATCCAGGGGAAGGGCAGTGGAGAGGTCAAGGGTCTCGTCCACATCGCCCTTGTCGTGATAGCGGCGCTTAGGCTCGAAGTAGAGCACAGGATCATCGCAGGCAATGGCTTGCTGAATCATCGCGTACGCATCCTGCGGGTTGGAAACCGCCACCACACGCAACCCGGAAGTGTGCGTGAAATACGCTTCGGGTGATTCGGAGTGGTGTTCCGGCGATCCGATTCCGCCACCAAAAGGAACACGAATGGTGATGGGCATCTTCACCCGTCCCTGCGTGCGGTAGTGCATCTTGGCTACCTGGCTGACAATCTGGTCGAACGCCGGGTAGATGAAGCCATCGAACTGGATCTCGCACACCGGCCGGTAGCCGCGGTAGGCCAAGCCAACCGCGGTGCCGATAATGCCTGACTCGGCCAGAGGGGAATCGATGACCCGGTGCTTCCCGAAATCTTTCTGCAGCCCGTCCGTGACGCGGAAGACGCCACCGAGCGAGCCGATGTCTTCTCCCATGAGGACCACTTTGGGGTCGTTTTCGAGGGACTTCCGGAGACCGGCGTTGATGGCCCGGGCAAAAGTGAGCTTGGACATCAGAGTGCACCTTCCTCGGCGGGCTGGTTGAAGCTGTTCAGGTAGCGCGAATAGTGGTCCCTCTGGCGTTCAATCCAAGGGTTGGGGGTGCTGTAAACGTGGTTGAAAACGTCCAGCGGTTCAGGGTCCGGCATATCAATACAGCTGGATCGCAGTTCCGCGGCCACAGCATCGGCCTTGGACTTCACCCTGGCTTCCACGTCGTCAGTCAGCAAGCCCTTGGCTTCGAGCAGCTTGCGCAGCCTCAGAATGGGGTCCTTGGCAGCCCAGTCCTCCAATTCGATGGGGTCACGGTACCGGGTGGGATCATCGGCGGTAGTGTGCGGACCCATGCGGTATGTCACAGCCTCGATAAACGTAGGTCCGCCACCCTTGCGGGCCCGGTCCAACGCCACACGGGTTGCAGCCATGACAGCCAGCACATCATTGCCATCAACCCTCATACTGGGGATGCCGAAGCCGGTGGGCCTGTCAGCCAACTGGACGTGGGACTGCACGCGGACGGGCTCGGAGATGGCCCAATGGTTGTTCTGGCAGAAGAACACCACGGGAGCCTGGTAGCTCGCTGCGAAGACCATGGCCTCGTTGACGTCGCCTTCACTCGTGGCGCCATCGCCAAAGTAGGCAAGTACCGCGGTATTGGCACCATCCAACTGAACGCCCATGGCATAGCCGGTGGCGTGGAGACTTTGCGAACCAATAATGATCTGGGGCGTCGCTAGGTTGATGCGCATTGGATCCCACCCATAGGAGGCGTTTCCGCGCCATACCCGGGCAATCTCGGACAGGTGGGCGCCACGTACGTAGGCCACCCCGCTTTCGCGGTAGCTGGGGAAAACGAAGTCATCGTCCCGGAGCGAGCGGCTTGAGCCGATCTGCGCTGCTTCCTGACCCAGCAACGGCGGCCACAGTGCGAGCTCTCCCTGACGCTGGAGGGCCGTGGCCTCCGCGTCGATACGGCGAATGACTGTCATGTCCTCGTACAAGGAGCACAGGTGTTCGTCGCCAATGTCCTTGACCCAGATATCGAATTCTGGATGGCTGATGCGTTCGCCCTCGGGCGACACCAACTGGAGCAGCTCTCCGCCAGTCCTCAAGGGAATTTGTGCACTATGTTCCGGGCTTGGAGTGTGGTGGTGCACTCCCTTGCCTGCCTGATCCGTCAACACAGGTGATCGCAACCTTCCGGCTCGTTTTTGTCGGCGCTGGCTGGACTTGTGATCCTGCCGCAGACCGGCCCTCCGGCACCTTCGCCGGAGTTAAGTGTGACCCTACTCACAACGGGCATCGGGTACAACTACCCTCGCCGAAGTTGAGCATTATGCCCTGTTTACAGAAGTTCGGCCGTGCTAATCTTGCGCATTATGCAACCCTTGGATGGCACTGATACCCGTCTCCTTTCGGCCATGGCCAAGGATCCCCGAGGTACTGTAGTGGCCTTGGCGCAGAAGCTGGGCCTGTCCAGGAACACTGTCCAAGCCCGGATGGCACAACTGGAGAAGAAACACGCCTTTCTCTCCTTCGAGCGGCGCATCAATCCCGCGGCCCTGGGGTACCCGCTCACCGCCTTCATTACTGTCCATGTGCAACAACAAAAACTGGCCTCGCTCTCCGAAGACCTCGCAGACATCCCTGAAATCCTTGAAGGCTTCGGCCTGACCGGCTCCGCGGACTTGCTATTGCGCGTGGTTGCCCTGGACGCGGAGGACCTCTACCGCATCAACGGAAAGATCCTCGGCTGTGATGGGGTGGAACGGACAGACACGGCGCTGGCTATGCGGGAGATGATCCCGTACCGGGTGCAACCGCTGCTGGGGAGACGCTCCGGCGAATGAAAATGACTCTTCACCTGCAGTAATGGGCGGTGCATCACTTGCCCGCAGAACCGGCATGCGATTTGATGCAAGTGGACGCATCGGGGGCCGGCCAGAGGTCCCCGGCCAGGTGGTGGCGCTGCCGAAGGCTACCGAAAGGGGCACTACCGTGAGCAACCCGCAACAACCCAACCAACCCGAGCCGAACAACCATGGGCAGAACCCGCCGCCGGTTCCCCCTGGCCCCGGGTATCCCCCGCAGGCAGGCGGCCCGTATCCCCCGCAGCCCGGGGCGTCGCCGCAGTGGCAACAGCCGCCGTCGTCCGCTTCTCCCCAAGGCGGCCCCCACTACGCTGCACCCGGCCACGAAACGTACGCCCAAAACCCCTACCCCCAGGGACAGAATGCGTATACCCAAGGCCAAACCCAGCCCGGGCAGTACCAACCCGGCCCGTACGGTCAGCAGCCCCCGAAGAAGAGCCGGAAAGTATTGTGGATTGTCCTCGGCATCGTCGCGGGAGTGATCGTCCTGGCAGTGGTGGGTGTACTGCTGTTGGTCAACCTGGTAGGGAATGCGACGTCCAAAGCCAGATCACTGGCGGACGAGTTCACTAATCTGGTGGTCTCGGGCCAAACAGAGCAGGCCTATGACACCTACCTGAGCCAGCCCTTGAAAGACGAGCTGGACAAGCAGTCCTTCCTAGACGGCATCGCCAGCCTGAACCTGGATAGCTCGTGCAAGCCGAACTACAACTCAGTCAACGTGAACTCGGAAAACGGAAACAACAAAGCCAACCTCGGGGGCACGTTGCAGTGCGACGGCAAGACAATCGACCTCCAGTACGTTTTCGAAGGCACCGACGACCTCAAAATGACCAGCATCCGCCTCCGCCCCTGAACGTCCGGGAATTTATCCGGTCCACCACCCATCCACCTGCGCATATGGTCCGAATCACTGCTTGAGAGCCCCAACCGGGGCTCAGCAGGACGGCCGGATTTTCCGGCCATCACCGGAAGGTTCGGACCATGCGTACTTCGCCCAATCGCCTGATCGCCACCATCTTCGGAGCCGTCTACCTTTTGGTAGGCGTCCTCGGATTCTTTGTCACCTCGGGAATCGGCTTCTTTGCCACCGAGGGCGCCAACTTGATCATCTTCGCCGTCAACCCGCTTCACAACATCATCCACCTGGCCATTGGCGCCGCACTGCTCTACGCCGGAATGAACAGCGTCACGCTGTCCAAGGGCGTCAATACTGCCGTGGGTGGCGTCTACCTCCTGGTGGGCATCCTTGGACTCTTCCTGGTGGGTTCCTCGCTGAACATCATCGCTCTCAACGGTGCGGACAACGTCCTTCACCTTGCCAGCGCCGTAGTCCTGTTGGGCGTTGCCCTGTCACAGGACAAGGCCGCCGTAGCGTCCGCCCGCGCCTGATCAGCTTCTGAATCGTCTGAACATCATCTGATCACCGCTTGTTAAGCGAGAGGACTGCACAGCCATGGAACGCAAAAATCACCCCACCCTCAGCGCAGCGACCCTTCTGTTCGTGTACTTCGCGTCAATGGCCGCCGGGATGGTTGAGCTTTCCCTCGCTGCAGGCTACCTCGCCGGAACGGAAACGGTGACACCCGGCCAGGTGGTGGCCGGTGTAGCAACCCTCGCCGGCGGCCTCGCATTCTTGGCTTGGTCGCTGTGGGGGCTGCACCGGAACACCCTGGTCCTTGCCCGCTATGCACTTCCTGTCCTCGCTATGACTGCTGCTGCCCACCTTGCAGCGACGGTGGCCGGGATCAGCACCCAGCGCTTACTGAATGTGAGCCACTTTGCCGCTCTAGGCCTGACACTCATGGCAGTTGCCGGGGCTGGCTGGCTGAGGCGGCAGCACAAGACCAACGACGGCGGCGCCCACGGCCAGCCAAGGACCGGGCGGCTTCTGGCAGCCGCGTTCGGAGCCGCCGTCGTTGTTGCCTCTGTAGCAACACCCGGCCTGGCCGCCTCGATGGCGGGCCAGCATGCTGTCCCCCACGGAGAGCATGGCCAGGCACCCCATGAAGAAAGCGGCCGGGGCTCCAATCCCGCCCTGGATCCGGGTCACCACCACTAGTTGGCAGTGACCGAACCGGCGCACCATCAACACTGCCCACTGTTGATGGTGCGCCTTGTTCGTGGATCATGGAGCCATGGATCCCCTTGAGGCGCTCGACGAAATCTCTTTCTGGCTCGAACGAAGCCAAGCCCCCACTTTCAAGGTCCAGGCGTTTCGGAAAGCAGCCGACGCCGCACGGCAGCTTTCGCCCGAGGACTTAAGGAAACTCGTGGGCTCAGGACGCATCACCAGTCTCAAAGGCGTAGGCAACCGCAGCGCCGAAGTCATCACCCAGGCCTTGGAAGGCCGGGTTCCCGACTATCTGGCTGATTTACGTGAGCGCGGCACTGAAGCGCTGGCCGCCGGAGGTGACACGCTGCGGGCAGCACTACGCGGGGACCTGCACAGCCACAGCAATTGGTCCGACGGCGGCTCCCCCATTTTGGCCATGGTTGCCGCCGCACGCACCCTCGGCCGCGAGTATCTTGCCTTGACGGACCACTCCCCCAACCTCACCATCGCCAACGGCCTCAGCGTGGAACGGCTGGAGAAGCAATTGGATGTGGTGGACGGCATCAACGCCTCCCAGGATGGCTTCCGACTGCTCAAAGGAATTGAAGTGGACATCCTTGAAGACGGCACCCTGGACCAGACCCCGGACATGCTGGACCGTCTGGACGTGGTGGTGGCCAGCGTTCATTCAAAACTTCGATCAGACAAAAAGACCATGACCACACGAATGTTGGGTGGCATCAGTGATCCGCACACCAATGTGCTGGGGCATTGCACGGGCCGTCTGGTCCAAGGCTCACGGGGCACCCGGCCCGAATCCGAATTCGATGCCCCCAAAATCTTCAAGGAATGCGCGGAGTGGGGTGTCGCCGTCGAAATTAACTCCAGGCCCGAGCGCCAGGACCCACCGGACAACCTCATCACCATGGCCTTGGACGCCGGCTGCCTGTTCAGCATTGACAGCGACGCTCATGCACCCGGCCAGCTCGATTTCCTCCAGTACGGGGCCGAGCGGGCCGAAGCCATGGGTGTGCCCAAGGAACGGATCGTCACCACCTGGCCGCTGGAGCAATTGAAGGAATGGCTGAGCCTGAAAAAGTAGGTCTTCGGCCCACAACAAAGGGCTCCCCTGCAATGCTTTGCAGAGGAGCCCTTCGTGTGATGGCGTTTTCGTGACGAGGCTAGTGGTCTACCGCCTTCTCAGCTCCAATGCCGGTCAGTGAGCGCACTTCCATCTCCGCCTGCTTGGCGGGATCTTCGCGCCGCTTGTCCAGGACCGTTCCGAGCCAGCCGAGGAAGAAGGCCAGCGGGATGGACACAATGCCTGGGTTGCTCAACGGGAAGAGGGCGAAGTTCGCTCCCGGGATCATGGAGGTCTTGGCACCGGAAACCACAGGTGAGAACGTGATCAGCAAGATGGCAGCAGCAAGGCCGCCGTACATGCTCCACACCGCGCCCTGGGTGGTGAACTTCCTCCAGAACAGGGAGTAGACAATGGTGGGCAGGTTGGCCGATGCTGCTACCGCGAAGGCCAGGGCCACCAGGAAAGCCACATTCTGACCGTTGGCGAAGATTCCTCCCAAGATGGCCAGTACTCCAATCACCACCACGGTGCGTCGGGCTACCTTGACCTCAGTAACCGCGTCGGCTTTGCCCTTGGCAATGACATTTGCGTAGATGTCGTGCGCGAAGGATGCCGCCGCAGTGATAGTCAGGCCGGCCACCACCGCCAGGATGGTGGCGAAGGCGACTGCGGAAATGAAGCCCAGGAGCAGCGGGCCACCCAAGTGGAAGGCCAGCAGGGGTGCTGCGGAGTTGACGCCGCCGGGTGCGGACTTGATGGTTTCTGCACCTACCAGGGCTGCGGCACCGTAGCCCAGTACCAGGGTGAACAAGTAGAAGAGGCCGATCAGCCAAATGGCCCAGACCACGGACTTGCGGGCTTCCTTGGCGGTGGGGACGGTGTAGAAGCGCATCAGCACGTGCGGGAGCGCCGCCGTTCCCAGGACCAGGGCGAGGCCAAGTGACATGAAGTCGAGCTTGGACGTTTCGGTCTTGCCGTACTGCAGTCCCGGGTTCAGGATGGCCGGGTTGTTGGCGGCCTCGGCTGCAGAGCCAAGCAGGCTGGACAGGTTGAAGCCGTAGATGGCGAGCACCATGGCCGTCATGACTGCGGCACCGGCGATCAGCAGGATTGCCTTGATGATCTGTACCCAGGTGGTGCCCTTCATGCCGCCAATCAGAACGTACATGATCATCAGGGCGCCGACGACCATGATCACCAGGGCTTGTCCGCCCCAGTCGCTGATGCCCAGCAGGAGCGAAATTAGGCTGCCCGCGCCCGCCATTTGGGCGAGGAGATAGAAGAAGCAAACCGCCAGCGTGGACAGTGCTGCCGCAATGCGCACAGGGCGCTGGCGGAGCCGGAAGGACAGCACATCGGCCATGGTGAACTTGCCGGTGTTGCGGAGCAGTTCAGCCACCAGCAGCAGCGCGACGAGCCAAGCAACCAGAAAGCCTATGGAGTAAAGGAAACCGTCGTAGCCGTTGATGGCAATGGCGCCGGTGATACCTAGGAACGAGGCGGCGGAGAGGTAGTCGCCGGCAATTGCCGTGCCGTTTTGGGAGCCGGTGAATGAGCGCCCGGCAGCGTAGTAGTCCGCCGCGGTTTTATTGTTCCGGCTGGCTCGGAAGACGATCACCATGGTGACCGCCACGAACAGGGCGAAAATGCCCATATTCAACAGGGTGGTGTCTTTGAGGGCTTCGACGTTCACTGCCGCCGGGACCATGGTGTTCATTTGGTTACCCCGCTGTTCACATTGCCGTCCTTATCGAATTCGTGGCCCTCGATCTCGTTGCGGATTTCAGCAGCGATGGGGTCCAGCTTCCTGTTGGAGTAACTCACGTACCAAGCCGTAATGCCGAAGGTGGTGGCGAACTGCAGCAGGCCCAGAATCAGGCCGACGTTGATATTGCCCCACACTTTGATGGACATGAAGTCCACTGCGTAGGCGGCCAAGAGGACGTAAGCGAAATACCAAAGCAGGAATACAACTGCCATCGGGAAGACAAAGCTCCGGTGCCGCTTGCGCAGTGTCTTGAACCGTTCCGTCTGCTGGACTTCCTGGAAGTCCACGGACGCTGTTGCGTCCTGGGGTTGGGCCTCATTACCCATGGTTCCTCCTGATTGTGATGTGTCCACATCAGCTCCACGCGCCTTGCCAATGTGACTGCAATCACTATCGAACGCGGTGCTGTACCTGATCCAGAGGATCGCCGACCGCCGTCGCTCAGCGGTTATGATGCTGCGCCAAACGGCACCCGGGAGTGACCAACCGGGGCAACCGGCCGGCCGCGGAGGCGCATCCGGCTACGCTGGCCTCATGCCTGATTCCCCGCTCTTCACCGCAGCCGCGATCGCCGTGATCGCCCTGGCAGTCGCCGTCGTGGTCGGCGTTGGCCTCAAGGTGATCCGTTCCTTCAGGGATCTGGGCACGGACGCCGAGCGCGCAACCTACACCACACTCCATGCAGCTTCCCGGGCCGGGCAGCACCTTCGCGGCGGCCTCCACCCCGCCGGAGCAGCCAAGGCGAGCAAGCAACTGCGGGTCCTTCTGGGCTGCGACGCGTTGGCCATCACGGACACGGACTCAGTGCTCGCCTGGGACGGCGCCGCCGAGGAACTCCGGCCCACACTGATGCGGCTCGCGGCGGAAGTTCTGACCACGGGGCGCACGGTAGTGGTTCCCCGGGCCGGTTACCCTGCCACCTCCGACCATGGACACCACGACTTCAGCGCTGTGATCGCACCCATCCGGGCCGGATCCAAGGTGGTTGGCTCCGTGGCCGCACTGGCCCCTGCGGCGGGGGCCGGGCTGGTGAGGGCCACCAGCGAAGTGGCCGACTGGATTGCCGCGCAGTTGGAGCTGGCAGAGCTGGAATCTTCGCGCACCCTCCTCATGGAAGCCGAGGTCCGGGCACTTCGCGCGCAGATCAGTCCGCACTTCATCTACAACTCGTTGAACGCCATAGCCTCTTTCATCAACACCGATCCAGCAAGGGCCAGGGAACTCGTGGTGGAGTTCGCCGATTTCACCCGGTACTCGTTCCGGCGGCACGGGGACTTCACCACCGTAGCGGAGGAACTACGCTGCATAGATCGCTACCTGCTGTTGGAACGGGCCAGGTTTGGCGAGCGCGTTCAAGTGAGCCTTCGGATCGCTCCCGAAGTCCTCAGCACCGTCATCCCGTTCCTCAGCCTCCAACCCCTGGTGGAAAACGCCGTCCGGCACGGCTTGGAGGCCAAGGAAGGGCCGGGACACATCACCATTTGCGCGAATGACTCCGGCGCGTTCGCCGAAGTGACCATCGAAGACGACGGCGTGGGCATGGACCCGGAACATCTGCGGTCAGTGCTCGCCGGACATACAGACGGTGACCACGTGGGACTCCGCAATGTGGACGCCCGCCTCAGGCAGGTCTACGGCGACGAGCACGGGCTTGTCATCGACACGGCGCCGGGCGAAGGCACCATGATCACAATGCGGGTGCCCAAATCCCAGCCCGACCACGACGCCTGACGCTGCGGTTAGTCTTTAAACATGATCAACGTGCTCGTCGCCGATGACGAACTACCCGCAGTGGAAGAGCTCGCCTTCCTGTTGGGCCGGGATGACCGCATCGGCGTCATCCACCGTGCATCATCCGGCGCCCAGGCGCTGCGGACCCTGGAAACAGAGTCCGTGGATGCTGTCTTCCTCGATATCCACATGCCCGCGCTCTCAGGCCTGGACATCGCACGCGTCATTTCCCGCAGCGCCCGGCCGCCCGCCGTCGTATTCGTCACCGCAGATGAAGACTGCGCGCTCGAAGCGTTCGACCTCGCCGCCGTCGACTACCTGCTGAAGCCGCTCCGGGCGGAACGGCTTTCGCGTTCCGTGGACAGGATCAGCGATCTCATCAAGGATGGAACTCCAGCGCCGGAAATGATCACGGTGGACCTCGGCAGCACCACCCGCATGATCCGCCGCGACGACGTCACCTACGTGCAGGCCCAAGGGGACTACGCAAGACTGCACACCGCCGAAGCCAGTTACCTGATCCGGGTTCCCCTCAGCGATCTCGAACAAAAATGGGCGGGAGCCGGGTTCATTCGGATCCATCGCTCCTATCTCATCGCCCTGAACCACGTACAGCACCTCAAGCTGTCCGCCACAGGGCCGAGCGTCGCGGTGGCCGGCGCTGAACTGCCCATCAGTCGCAGGCACCTGCCCTCGGTCAGGGAAAAGCTGCACTCCACCCGCATCCGGCCGCAAGGATGACACGCGTCCGTGTCACGGCGCCACGGCAGTCGGCCACAGCTGCGCCGGGCAGGTCGCCCTATCCCCGGGAGGACAGCGAAGACTCCGACGCCGGACGTCTTTTCATCCGCTCCCTGATCCGGTCCCAACTACGGTTGGCCCTGGTGGTGGCCTGCGGGTTCCTGATTATCCTCGCCGTGCTCGCACTCTTTCTGGTCTACGGCCCCGGGGTGGCGGAGACAAGAATCGCAGGGATTCCCTTGGATTGGCTGGTACTGGGCGCCGGCATCTACCCCGTGATCGGGCTCAGCGCCTGGCTTTACAATCGTGCAGCAGCCCGCAACGAGGCACGCTACAGGGACCTTGTGGAGGACAAGTGAACCCAGCCGTTGGCCTCTTCGCTTTCCTCGCCGTTTCCATCGCGACGGCCGCCATTGGCTTCTACGGCCTGCGCATTTCACGGACCACCGGCGATTTCTATGTGGCCTCACGAACCGTTCCGCCCTGGTGGAACGCTTCTGCAATCGGCGGCGAATATCTCTCAGCCGCCAGCTTCCTGGGCGTCGCCGGGCTGATCCTGCTTTCAGGAACCGACGCTCTGTGGTTCCCTGTTGGATACACGGCCGGCTACCTGATGCTGCTACTCTTCGTGGCCGCTCCCCTGCGTCGCTCCGGCGCCTACACCATTCCGGATTTCACCGAAGCACGGTTGGACTCACAGCTGGTCCGCCGGGTGACCAGCCTGATGGTGGTGGCCGTCGGCTGGCTATACATCGTGCCGCAACTCCACGGCGCCGCGCTCGCTATCCGGATCACCACCGGCCTGCCGTCCTGGGTCGGTTCGACGGCGGTAGTGGTGGTGGTGTGCTTGACGGTGGCTGCCGGTGGCATGCGCTCGATCACTTTCGTTCAGGCTTTCCAGTACTGGCTGAAACTGACTGCGCTGGCGGTGCCCGTCATGTTCGTCCTACTGGTGCTGGCAGGTAACGGCACGCAACCACAAGCACCTCTGCCCGTCAATCCCACCGGCCAAGGGGCTGCCGGGGCGTACCAGCACATATCACTTCTGGTGGCGTTACTCTTCGGAACCCTGGGCCTCCCCCACGTCCTGGTGAGGTTCTACACCAACCCGGACGGCCAATCGGCCCGCCGGACAACCCTCATTGTGCTGGGGCTGCTCTCCGTCTTCTACCTCTTTCCTACCCTGTCCGGGGCCTTGGGCAGGATGTTCGCGCCGGAACTGGCACAGTCCGGGCAAGCCGACGCCCTGGTCTTGTTGCTGCCCGGCAAACTCGTGGGAGGCATGGCCGGTGACCTCCTGTCCGCCTTGGTAGTCGCCGGTGCGTTCGCCGCCTTCCTGTCCACGACGTGCGGGCTGGTTGTTTCACTGTCCGGCGTCATCAGCCAGGACCTCTTTGGAGGAAGCGTGAGGGGCTTCCGCCTCGCTGCGGTGCTGGCCGCCGTCGTACCTTTGGGTTTTGCGTTGATGACAGACACTCTTGCGCTGGCAGGAAGCGTTGGCTTGGTCTTTGCTTTCACAGCGTCCACCATCTGCCCGCTGTTGTTGCTGGGGATCTGGTGGCGCGGACTGACCGACGCCGGCGCCATCGCGGGCATGCTGACAGGGGCGCTCCTTTGCGGGGGCGCCATGGTGGTGGGCACCCTCATGGGCCCCGGGAATGCGCCGGCGTGGTTGGCTCAGCCTGCGGCGTGGAGCGTGCCTGCAGCATTCGCGGTGACCGTGACGGTGTCGATCATCACCAAGAACCGTGTTCCGGCGTCAGTGAACCGGGTGATGTCGCGGCTGCATGTGCCGGAGAGGCCCGTAGCGACCGAAAGGTAGCGGCGTCAAGCCGTTGTCCGCTGCCCCCGCAGGGTGGACAATGGCGCCATGTCCGAGGAACCGGGCGCCGCCGGTCCAGAACCGCCGCCCACACCGGAGTTATCTCCCAGCGTTCGCGCGCAGTTGTTGGCCACGGAACACTGGAGCCTGCTGGCATCAAGGAGCACCACCCAAGGTGAAGTCCTCACCCGCATCAGCATGTTCCTGACTTTCACGTCGGCAAGCCTGCTCAGTGTGGCACTGGTGGGCAATGCCACCCAGTTTTCAGACGCATTCAGGGCCTTCGCGCTGACCATCCTGTGCATCGACGTCATGGTCGGTTTTCTGACTCAGGTTCGCGTACTGAACGTCGGCATGGAAGACCTGATGTATGTGATCGCCATGAACAGGCTGCGGGCTGCGTATGTGGAACTCGATCCGGGGATGGCCCGCTATCTTATGGCGGCGTACCACGACGATTTGGCCGGCTCCGACCAGACCTACTACTTTCTGGGCCCGCGGAGCTCGTTGAGCCAACTGGCCGGCAGCAGCATGATCTTCATGATCACAGCCAACTCGGCCTTGATGGCGTTGTGGTCGGGGTCCGCACTCCTGGCAATGGGACTCCCCATACCAGTCTTCGTCTCGATCGCGGTCTTTGTAGCCTTGGCCTTCTTCACCGGTTCCATGCTTGTGGGCAAGCGTGCCTACGACCAGGCTTACAAGAACAACCCGCCAATCTCGCCGACTCCCCGCAAGGCCTAAACCAACCCCGTGTTACTGATCAGTCGATGGCCGCCATGAGCTCCACAACGCGGGCGAGGAATGCGTCCACCTGGGCTTCCTCGTACCCCTCGGCACCCTTGGCTGCCCGGAAAACAGCCCGGCGCACAGTGTCTACGCTCAGGGCCTGATCGTGTTCCAGGTACCCGATGAGCTCGGCGCACAGGGCATCGACATCCTCGACGTTGTAGCTGCGGGTCCGCTTCCCCGACGGGCGACGGAACCGCTCGCCGTCGGGCCTGTGAAGCCTGCCGCGGAGAATGCCGGAGAGTTTGCCGATCTGCCGCAGCCAGGCTTCTTCGCCCTGCTGGCTGATGAGGTCGTCCCTCTCCCTGCGCGCAAACGCGTCCTCCAACCGGTCCAGTGCGGCATCGACGCTGTTGGCATCGTAGCCGCCCTTGACGGGATCAAAAGCCACGGCCCTGACGTCCACGCTGGCCACTTGGTCCGCCGTGCCTACCGGGTTCTCAAACGATGTCCGGGCGCGCTGGAGGAACTGGTCCACCTGTTTGGCGTTATAGCCGTACTTGCTGCGCTCCACGCGCTCAAACGTTGCGGGGATCTGGCGTCGAATATCCAAGGCCACTAGTTTTCCTTCATTGGGTTGTCAGACGCCGCTCAGCAGCGCGAACAGAACATAGGCTACGGGGGCTGCGAACACGATGGAGTCCAGGCGGTCCATGATGCCGCCATGGCCGGGCAGGATGCTGCTCATGTCCTTGACGCCAAGTTCGCGTTTGACCATGGACTCGGCGAGATCACCGGCGGTTGATGCGGCTACCATTCCCACGGCCAGCACAAGACCCACCCACCAAGGCCTGTCAAGCAGGAAGATGCACGCAAGGACGCCAATCAGCATGGCCCCGGCGACGGACCCCGCGAAGCCCTCCCACGACTTCTTGGGGCTGATCTTTGGCGCCATGGGGTGCTTCCCGAAGGAGGCGCCAACAATGTACCCGAACGTGTCATTGGATACCACCAACAACAGCATGGACGCGATCTGCCAGGCGCCTTCGGGAATTCCGTCGGGCCAGAAACCCACAGGAGTGGGCCCGCCGGCGGTGTGCAGGGAAAGCGAGGCGAAACTGATGAGGAAAGGAATCCACGCCAGGGTGAAGACACCGGCGAACACGCTCCGCGGCGCCCCTGCAGCGCTCTCTATGGAGCGCCACAACAAGACGGCCACAGAACTCGCCGTCATAGTGAAAAGCAAACCTTCAAGTCCGCCGAAGTAGGCAGACACCGGCATAACCAAGCTGCCGATCATCACGGGGATGACCGGCATCCGGGTGCCCTGCGCCTCAAGGGCCCTATAAACCTCCCAGACACCCAGCACCGCAAAAGCGGTAGTGAGGAGGACGAATCCCAGCGGGAGGAACAGCAAGCCGCCCAAAACGGCCAAAAGCATGGCAAGCCCGACGCCGATGGCGGCCGGAAGATTCCGGCCCGCCTTGGGTGTGGGGTTCTTGCGCACGCGCCTGGCGCGCTTGGGGGTATCGCGTGTCGGGACCCGCTCAGCGGGCGCCGGCTCAGCCTGGTTCATCAGACCTCGAGCAGCTCGGCTTCCTTGCGCTTGAGCAGTTCGTCGATGCTGTCAACGTGCTGCTTGGTCAGGGCGTCGAGTTCCTTCTCAGCGCGTGCACCCTCGTCTTCGCCGGCTTCGCCGTCCTTGACGAGCTTGTCCAGCGAATCCTTGGCTTTGCGGCGGATGCTACGGATGGAAACCTTGGCGTCCTCACCCTTGCCCTTGACGATCTTCACGTACTCTTTGCGGCGCTCTTTGGTGAGTTCCGGGATGGTCACGCGAATGACGTTGCCATCATTGGAGGGGTTGGCGCCAACCTCGGAGTCGCTCAGGGCCTTCTCGATGTCACGCAGGGCGGTTTTATCGTAAGGGGTAATCAGGATGGTGCGGGCATCCGGCACCCCGAAGGAGGCCAGCTGCTGCAGCGGAGTAGGCGTGCCGTAATACTCGACGATCACCTTGTTGTAGAGGGCGGGGTTGGCCCGGCCCGTACGGATCGAGGCGAAATCGTCCTTGGCTACCTCCACCGCCTTGTCCATCTTCTCGCCGGCTTCGAGCAAGGTCTCTTCGATCACGGGTTTCTCCTCAGAAATAGTTGCTGCCCAACTGCAGGCGGCAATGCACAGTAAAGCAATGCACAGTAAAGATCCGCCACCAGGGGCGGACGGTCCTAGAAATATCCTAGCCCTTGCTAGGGAGTAACCAGGGTTCCCAGCGTTTCGCCGAGGATGGCGCGGGTAACGTTGCCCTCGCCTTCCATGCCAAAGACCACCATGGACAGGCTGTTGTCCTTGCACATGGTCATTGCGGTCTGGTCCATGACGCGGATGTCACGGCGGAGGGCGTCGTCGTAACTGAGGACATCCAGCTTCTCGGCAGTGGGGTCCTTCTTGGGATCGGCGGTGTAAACGCCGTCCACGCCGCTCTTGGCCATGAGGACCACGTCGGCGTGCACTTCAAGGGCGCGCTGCGCCGCGACAGTATCAGTGGAGAAGTAAGGCAGTCCTGCACCCGCACCGAAAATGACCACACGGCCCTTTTCCATATGGCGGATAGCGCGGCGCGGAATGTAGGCCTCTGCAACCTGTCCCATGGTGATGGCGCTCTGGACGCGGGTTTCCACTCCGGCTTGCTCCAGGAAGTCCTGCAGGGCCAGGCAGTTCATCACGGTGCCCAGCATGCCCATGTAATCGGCGCGGGAGCGGTCCATGCCGCTTTGCGACAGTTCGGCGCCGCGGAAGAAGTTACCCCCGCCTACGACGATTGCCACTTCGACTTCAGTGACCGCGGCTGCGATCTGCTTGGCGATGGCGCGCACTGTCTCGGGATCGACGCCGAGCTTGCCTCCGCCGATGACCTCGCCGGAGAGCTTCAGAAGTACACGGCGGCGGGTCTTCTCGGGCTGGATAGCAGTGTTGACGGTTTCCATGGTGCCTTCCCGTTGGTGGACTTTGGCTAGATTATCGTGCTGTGGGTCCGCGCAGGTACTACCCGGACGGGTGCATGAAAAAGGGGCGGCCACCGAAGTGACCACCCCTTTTCATGTAGTACTAGTTTCCGACGCGGAAACGGGTTACTGCGGTTGCCTTGACGCCGGCTTCTTCGAGGACCTGTGCAACGGTCTTCTTGGAATCCTTGGCGAATGCCTGGTCAACCAGAACTTCGCCCTTGTAGAAGCCCGTCACGCGGCCTTCCACAATCTTGGAGAGCGCAGCTTCGGGCTTGCCTTCAGCCTTTGCGGTCTCTTCGGCGATGCGACGCTCGGACTCGACCAATTCGGCCGGGACATCCTCGCGGGTCAGGTAGTTCGGAGCCATGGCTGCAACGTGGACAGCGATGTCGTGTGCGGCGGTGGAAGCGGCTTCGCCTTCACCGTCAACAGCAAACAGGACGCCGACCTGGGCCGGGAGGTCCTTGGAGGTCTTGTGCAGGTAAGCGTCAACCGTGGTGCCCTCAACGCGGGAGATACGGCGGACAACAACCTTTTCGCCGAGGACTGCGCCCTCTTCGACAACAACCTCGGACAACGGCTTGCCGTCAACCTCGGTGGCCAGCAGGGTGTCGAGATCGGCTGCGCCGGACTCGACTGCAACGTTGAGGACCTTGTCAGCCAGCTGGATGAACTTGTCAGCCTTGGCAACGAAGTCAGTTTCGCAGTTGACCTCGATCATTACGCCAACGCCACCGTTGACCTTGGCAGCAACCAGGCCTTCAGCAGTGGAACGGCCTTCGCGCTTGGTAGCACCCTTGAGGCCCTTGATGCGGATGATTTCGATGGCCTTCTCGGCGTCACCGTTGGCTTCGTCAAGAGCCTTCTTGACGTCCATCATGCCGGCGCCGGTGCGCTCGCGCAGGGCCTTGATGTCAGCAGCAGTGTAGTTCGCCATGTGAACCCCTCTGTCTAGAAATTTGTGTGTTTACATAACTGACAGGACGGCAGCCCACCGTGTGAGCCGCCATCCTGTCAGTTGCCCCTGGTGCCGTTTCGGGTATCAGGGAAGGTCCAGATTTACTTGGCTTCTTCGGCTTCGCCGGCTGCAGCTTCAGTTGCCTCGGGAGCCTCAGCTGCGGGAGCTTCTGCTGCCGGAGCCTCGGTTGCCGCTGCTTCTTCGGCCTTGCTGCCTTCGAGGAGCTCGCGCTCCCACTCAGCCAGCGGCTCTTCCGGAGCTTCGGTGGTGCCGGTTGCGCGCTGGTTGCGGGCGATGAGGCCCTCAGCCACGGCGTCGGCAACAACGCGGGTCAGCAGGTTGACGGAGCGGATGGCGTCGTCGTTGCCCGGGATCGGGAAGTCAACTTCGTCGGGATCGCAGTTGGTGTCCAGGATGGCAACAACCGGGATGTTCAGCTTCTTGGCTTCGTCAACAGCAAGGTGTTCCTTCTTGGTGTCAACAACCCAGAGGACCGAGGGAGCCTTGGTCAGGTTGCGGATACCACCGAGGTTGGACTCAAGCTTGGTGAGTTCACGCTTGAGGAGCAGGAGCTCCTTCTTGGTGTAAGCCGAACCGGCGACGTCGTCGAAGTTGATCTCTTCGAGTTCCTTCATGCGCTGGATACGCTTGGCGACGGTCTGGAAGTTGGTGAGCATACCGCCCAACCAACGCTGGTTGACGTACGGCTGGCCGACGCGCGTAGCCTGCTCGGCAATTGCTTCCTGAGCCTGCTTCTTGGTGCCGACGAACAGGACGGTGCCGCCGTGGGCAACAGTAGCCTTGACGAACTCGTAAGCGCGGTCGATGTAGGACAGCGACTGCTGAAGGTCAATGATGTAGATGCCGTTGCGCTCCGTGAAGATGAAGCGCTTCATCTTCGGGTTCCAACGACGGGTCTGGTGTCCAAAGTGGACGCCGCTGTCAAGCAGCTGGCGCATAGTTACGACGGGCATGCCGACGCTCCTTCCGGCAGGTCATTCATGAGAGAGCCCATGGGACTGCTCTTACCCTGCCAATAGTTGACGGTTGTTTAGCCTTTGCCCGGATGGGCGCGGCTCCTGGCATCCATTGCGCTTCTCATCCGGCATGGAGCCTAAGCTCTGCCTGACCGCAAGAGGCACAATCCTCCGCAGCACAAAACCGTGAGGCTTCGCTGGTGGAGGGCTGGATACGCGTAGTCAGCCTGGGACCCCCGCACATCTGAATGAGACATGCTCCTGAACAAGCTCGAGGGCACAGCAAACTGCTCCACCAAGTGTACTACAGCGACCCCACCGTTTTGACCGTAGGAAACCACGCGTTATCCACATACGGAAGCCCGGGGATCGATCCAGGGGGCGTTCGGCAGAAGGCTTGGTCCATGACGTTTTTGAAGGCCCTGATGGCCGCTGTTGCCGCCCTGACCGTCGTGGCGACCACTGCCATGACGCCTGCGCCGGTCAACCCACGCTGGAGTTGGCCCCTCTCCCCCAAACCTGCCGTGCTGCGAACGTTCGACCCGCCGGACAAGCCCTGGCTCAGCGGGCATCGGGGTGTTGATTTAGGGCCAACGCCCGACGGCGGCCCGGTCACCGCGCCGTCGGATGGCGTGGTGACCTTTGTCGGCGTCGTGGTTGACCGTCCTGTAGTGACCATCGATCACGGCGATGGCCTCAAGAGCAGCTTCGAGCCGGTGAGCAGTGAACTCAAAGCCGGTGACACCGTGCGCAAGGGTCAGGTTATGGGCACCGTAGAGCCCGGTCACTGCAACAGCGCCGCATGCCTTCATTGGGGCGTGCGGCGCGGCGAGGACTATGTCAATCCCCTGGGTCTCGTGGAGGACATGCGGCCATCCGTCCTGTTGCCGCTGCACTGATCGCCGCCGAAGATGGGTCCCCGCCACGCAGCAAGCGTCTTAGACGATGGCAGAAACGCCCGTAATGGCACGGCCGGTCACCAAAGTGTTGATCTCATGCGTGCCCTCGTAGGAGTAGATGGCCTCCGCATCGGAGAAGATCTTGGCCATTCCGTAGTCCGTAACGATTCCGTTGCCGCCCAGGATGCTGCGCCCCAGGGCAACGCTTTCGCGCATGCGGGCCGTGGTGAAAGCCTTCGCCAAGGCCGACTGCTCGTCTTTGGCCACACCCGCGTCTTCGAGTTGGGCCAGGCGAACCATCATGCCCATGGAGGCTACGGTGTTTCCGAGAATCTGGACCAACTGGTTCTGCACCAACTGGAACGCCGCCAGCGGCCGCCCGAATTGCTGACGCTCCACGGCGTAACTGCGGGCGACATCGAAGGCAGCCATCTGCAGCCCCACAGCCTGCCAGGCCACAGCCAGACGGGTCACCTTGAGCACCTTGTTGGTATCACGGAAGCTGTTGCCGTTGGCAAGCTTGAAGAAGTCCGGCACCACCACGTTGTCCAGAACGATATCCGCGTTCTGGACCGTACGCAGGGAGATCTTGTTCTCGATCTTGCTGGCCGAGTAGCCCGGAAGTGCGGTGTCCACCAGGAACGCCTTGACCTGGTTGTCCTCCACGTCCTTGGCGTAGATGACCACCCAGTCGGAGAACGTGGCATTGCCGATCCAGCGCTTGGCGCCGTTGAGAATCCAGTTGTCGCCGTCCCGCTTGGCGGTGGTGCGCGTTCCACCAGCGACGTCGGAGCCACCCAGGGGCTCGGTCAGTCCGAAGGCGCCGATCTTCTTCAAGGAGTAAATGTCCGGCAGCCAGGCATCCTTCTGCTCCTGCGACGCCAGGGCCTCAATCGAGCCCGTGAAGAGCCCGTCGTGGACACCCATGAACGTGGCGATCGAAGCGTCAGCACGGGTCACTTCTGCGTGGAGCATGCCGGCGAACAGGTTGGAGTACCCCTGACGCCGAACCGGGCTGACGAGATCCAGTTCGCCAAGCTTGGGGATGAGGTCCATGGGGAACTCGCCACGGTTCCAGCAATCCACGGCAATGGGCTTGACTTCGCGGGTGAGGAATTCGCGGACTTCCGCCAGACGGTCCTGCTCTTTTCCTGTCAGCATCTGCTCGAAGGCGTAGAAGTCGCCGTCGGCATACGGGAGGTTGGTGGCGTCGAATGCAGCGTTGGACATATTCGCTCCTTCAAGGGTGGTCGCCTGCGACCACATCAGGTCCGGAAGAACTGCACAGCCTCGATGGGAAACGGTGCAGCCAAGGTACCGGCAGGTAGTAAGTTACTGCTCAGTAACATACCGCACGTTCTACGTTCCCCGCAATGGAGGGCATCCCATTCCCGGTCACCAATGCACTGTTCCCACGCGACCGTTCTGTAACGTCGGTTGTGATGCGCCGCACTCAACTGGGGGACTTTCCGATGATCAATCCACGACGCGAGGCGATTCTGGTCCGTAGCCGCCACCACAAAGGTCTTGATGACAAGACCTCTGAGGTGGTGGAGTACCGTGCCGACGGCGCCTTCGTGCGGCTGACCTTTGGTTCCGGAAAGAGCTACAAGTACTCAGCGGAAAACGTCATCATCCTGCGGAATCCGGCGTCGACAAACCTTGGGCGCCAGGACACGGTGACCATTCGGGGCAGGGTGCTTGACGGCGTTACAGAGGTTCTCCGCTTCGAGTCGCCCCAGGGAACATGGTGGCGTGTTTTTCACGCGGCTGGTTCGGGAATCGGGTATCAAAGTTGTCAGGACACTGAGATAGCCATCGCCCGGCCGTCCGATGAAGAACTAAAGGCCCAAGCAGTCCTTGATTACTGGCGGGATGTGTCGTCGAAGCTGCGGGAGGATGACCCACTCCGCCGGCAGTATGAGAATTTTCGGAACATCCCGAAAGGAAGCGCGCTGGAACTTTACCTCCAGGGTCAGTCCATTGATTCCGCAGGGCAGGATCAACAGCACCCCATCCTGCCCTTCCCCTCTAACATCAGCCAACGTGAGGCCCTGCTGAAGGGCTTCAGCCACCGAATCTCCGTGATCGACGGTCCGCCCGGAACAGGAAAGACGCAAACCATACTCAACGTCGTCGCCAACATTGTCGCCGTTCCGGGCAAGACGGTTGGAGTCGTCTCCTTCAATAACGCCGCAGTTGAGAACGTTCGCGACAAACTCGTGCAAGAAGGTGTGGGCTACATCGTGGCGGACCTTCGACGCAAGGAGAGAATGGACGAATTCTTCGCCCGTCAGGAAAGCAGAAATGCCGATGTCGATCGCTTCCTCAGCAGACCCCGCCACGAAGCGCCTCCAGCGGAGCAGGTAGCTGCCCTCGACAAACGCTTGCGCGGCTTACAGGAGACGGCCCTGCAGCTGGCGCAGTGGAAGCAGGAGTTGGAAGCGTTCAAACTCGAGAGGCGCCATTTCTTCCTTCACGCGACCCACCCTGACTCCGATGGACTGAGCGCAGTACCGACCCTGCCCGGCTCGTCCCGCCGCATCCTCGAATTTCTGGCCGAGACGTCCTCCGTCCCTCAGGATGAGGGTCCGCTGCGCAGGTTCTTCAGACGCATGGGACTTCGACTGCGATACGGGGCACTGGGCAAAGCGAACAGCAGCGACACTGATGTTGTCCTGGGTCTGCAGGGCGCCTATTACCATAAGAAAATCGCAGAGCTGGGGCGCCTCATTGATAGAGGGAATGAGATTCTGGCTGCCGAGGACTACCCGGCTCTGGAAGAGGACCATCAGCTGGCCTCCAGGCAACGGCTCGACGCGGCACTCCATCTTCGATATGCCCGGAAGCGGAGAAGGACCTACACGGAAAGCAGTTACAAGACTGCCTTCGCAGAATTCACCTCCGACTATCCGGTAGTACTCAGCACCTGCCACTCCTTGCGAAGAAACGTTCCCACGGGAACGCTCCTGGATTACTTGATCATCGACGAAGCGTCCCAGGTTGATCTGCTCGCTGCCGGTCTGGCGCTCTCATGTGCCCGGAACGTCATCGTTGTGGGCGACCTGCAGCAGCTCCAACACATCACCGACGAAAAAGCCTCAAGGAACGCCTTGAAAGCACCGTCACCAAACGTCGATTACACGCTGCACAACATTCTGTCCTCGATGATCGGGCAATTCGGGGCCGACCTTCCGCGCACCATGCTCCGGGAGCACTACCGGTGCGATCCTGCGATCATCGACTATTGCAACAGGAAGTTCTACGGCGGGCAACTCGTTCCCTATACCACCGGCGACGCTGAGGGCCGGCCTCTCGTCGTAGTCCGTACTGCTGCCGGGAACCACATGCGTCAGCACCTCAGTGGTGGCCGAACCAACCAGCGCGAGGCAGACGTCATTGCCAAGGAAGTACTCGACCAGTTCTGTTCAGGCATTCCTGACCACGACATCGGCGTGGTCACACCCTATCGGCGGCAAGTGGACAAGGTCACAGAAGCACTGCTCAATAACATCCAGGCCGATACAGTCCACAAGTTTCAGGGGCGGCAAAAGTCCGTAATCATCATGAGCACTGTCCTGGACGAAACGAACAGCGGGCAATCTGGCATTGGCTTTGTGGACGACCCCCATTTGGTCAATGTCGCAGTTTCCCGCGCAGTGAAGCGGTTCGTGCTGGTAACCAACCATGAGATGCTTCCAACAAGTCGCCACCTTCGGGATCTGGTTCACTTCATCCGATACCGAAACCCGGACGATGGTGTTTTTGACAGCAGTGTGTTGTCTGTCTTCGACCTCTTGTACACGGAGTATTCGACTCTTTTGAGGCCCTTTGCCAGCAGGGTCCGGGGCACCTCACAGTTCCCCTCGGAAAACATCGTATGGACGCTGCTGACTGAACTGATCGGGGATGAGCCTTTCAGCGACTTGGCCATAGCTCCGCAGGTCGTGCTGAGGAGCCTGCTGCCGGACCTGTCGATGCTCACGCCCGACCAGCATTCCTACGTCCAAAACCGCGCAACTTTGGACTTTGTGGTCTACAACCGCATCAGCAACATTCCCGTTCTTGCCGTTGAGGTGGATGGTTATGCGTTCCATGAGAACAATCCGATGCAGCGCGCGCGGGATGCACTCAAAGACGCCATCTGCCGCGCCCACAAGATCCGCCTCGTGCGTTTGCCCACCACGGGCAGTGGCGAGGAAGCACGCCTTCGCCACGAGTTGTCAGCCGCTCTTAGCGACCAGTGACAGCAAGAGCCGTGGCCGACGATGGATCATCGGCCACGGCTCCTGCATGAAATGTAGGGCTACTCGGACTTGAACCGAGGACCTTAGGATTATGAGTCCCGCGCTCTAACCAGCTGAGCTATAGCCCCTTGATGCCCGGTCCGGCCACCGCAAAGCAGCAGTTCCGGGCAAAGCACTCCAGCAATTCTAATAGGTCCTGGAGAGTGCTTTTGTCACACCACCATGTCCTCGTACGTAGCGCCCCGGTAGAGGTCCTCGAAGGTCTGAAGGGTGCTGTTGATGCTGTGCGGCTCCACCATCTCGCGGCTCAACTTGCCCATGGCCTCAAGCTCGTCCCGGGGAAGTTCCACCAGTTGGGTGATCCTTGCCGCCAACTCGTTGCTGTCGTTGGGGGTGAAGAGGTAACCGTTCTCCCCGTCGCGAACCAAATGCGGCAGCGCCATGGCGTTGGCCAGCAGCACAGGAGTGGAAGCAGACATGGCCTCCAGCGTCACCAGTGACTGAAGCTCGGCTGTCCCGGGCATGCAGAAAATGTCGGCCTTGATGTAGGCCTCACGCAAGTCCTCGTCGCTGGCCAGCCCGAGGAACCTCACCCGGTCCCCCAGCCCAAGCTTAGCTACCTGGGCTTCAAGGGCTGGGCGAACTTCGCCGCCACCCACGATTTCGAGGTTCACGTTCAGTTCCCGTGGAGTCTTGGCCACGGCATCGATCAGCACGTTGATGTGCTTTTCTTCGGCAAGCCGGCCCACGAACAGGACGGTGGGGTTGGCATGCGGCTCAATGACTTCACCTGGCTGCAGCTCGTACGCGGACGAGTCGATGCCGTTGGAAAGGGGCAGGACCTTCCGCAGGAAAGCGTGCTGGTGCATGGCCTTGGCAGCGAGCGGTGTGGGTGTGGTGACCACGTCGGCCTGGCCCATGACCTTGCCCATGTCTTTCCACGAAACTCGTCCCACAATGTCCTTGAACCACTGCGGGAAGGGCAGGAACGGGTTGAGGTTCTCGGGCATGAAGTGGTTGGTGGCCACAACCCTGATGCCGCGTTTCACGGCCTCGTAGAGGACGTGTTCACCGATCATGTAGTGGCTCTGGATGTGAACGACGTCAGGCTGGACTTTGTCGAAGAGGAGGCTGATTTCCTTCTTGATTTCCCACGGGAAGCAAATACGGAAGTACTCATGGGTGAAAACGCCATGCGAGCGGAGCCGGTGAACGGTGGCTTCATCGCGGAACTCGGTATAGCTCTTGCCTGTGTCCGGACGGCAGGCCAATACGTGCACGTTGTGTCCGCGTGCCGTCATCCCCTTGGCCAGGCGGTAGCCGAACTGGGCGGCACCGTTGACATGCGGCGGGTAGGTATCCGCGGCAATCAGAATAGTGAGGGGCTTGTTGGTGTCGGGAATGGTCACGTGGAGAACTCCTGATGGTCACGGTGCGGACAGCACTGCTTGTGGCAATGCTGCGGTGTCGCCGGGTTGCCGCCCGCAACAGCGGTGGCGCAAGGTCAAGCTTTGCCCTGGGCTTTCCGGTTGGCAGCCGCCTTTGCATCCTTCTTGCGTTTGGTGACTTCCGGATGGTGCCGGCTTAGGGCAATAACCCCCACGATAGCAAGCGTAGCGGCCGCCGCCATGGCGATGGCCATCACGGCGTGGACATCGGGACGAAGCTCACCCAGAATCACAATGCCAATTGCGATGCCCACCATGGGGTCGATCACGGTCAGGCCGGCAATGACCAGGTCCGGTGGGCCGCCGGAATAAGCGCTCTGAACGAACCATGACCCCAGTCCCCCGGCGGCCACGATCGCTATCAGCGTGTACCACTGCACGTTCAGCAGGAACAAGCCGTTGGGGTCCAGCAGGTGCTTGCCGATGATGCGGGTCAAAACGGCGACGAAGCCGAACAGGACACCGGCTCCCAAAATGTAGATGAAGGCACTCATCCGGTGTTTGAACAGAACCGCAAGTGTCCCAAAAATGCCCACCGCAAGGGCCAGGAGGAGAACGATTGTCAGTTCGTCGTCGCTGTTGACGTGATGGTTCTCCTGCGTGACGTTGACGGCCAGGAGCACGAACAGCGCCGAACCAGTCACACAGGCACTGATGGCCACCACGGTTGCACGGTTGATACTCAAACCTTGGTCCTTGGCATTGACCACCGTGGTGATCACCAGCGCAATGGCACCAATAGGCTGCACCACCGTGAGAGGTGCTGAGACCAAGGCGATGGCGTTCATCACCATTCCGAGGGCGAGGAACAGCAGGCCCAGCATCCATCGGGGATTCCGCAGGAGCCGCAGGAAACCGTTGGAGCTTAGCGCCAAGCCGCCGGTGTCGGCTTTCACGGCGCTGCCCTGCCGCTGGGCGCCGATGGCGAGGAAGAAGGCACCAAGTACCGCGAGAAAAACCGCCAGCCAGACCATCAGCCTCGTCCGCCGTCGTCGGTTTTCAATTCTTTTCCTTTGCGCAGGATGGCCCAGTAGTAGTTGTAAGCGGCTATCCAGTGGCCGATCAGGCCCAGGCCCAGGAACGTCCAGGCGGCCACGAAGTAGACGTCGGTGAAAGCAATGGGCAACTTGGACAGGACCAGCAACGGCGTACCAATCAGCAGCAGCCCCGTGCGGATCTTGCCGATGATGCTCACCGGAAGGTCCGGGTGGCTCCGGAAGTAAATCAGGGATGCAACAGCCAGGACGGCGTCCGGCACCAGTAGCGCGGCCAGGTACCACCACTGCACGACGCCGGCAATCGCCAGTGTGAAGGCGACCGCCAGCAGTGCGGCCCGGTCTGCCATGGGATCCAGGATCCGGCCAAGCTTGGAAGTCTGGTCGAAGCGTCTGGCGATGTAGCCATCCACCCAGTCGGTACTGCCCATGATGACGAGCACCAGGACCGCGAAACCGTACTCCTGTTCGGACAGGACGAGCCAGACGAACAGTGGCACACCCATGAAGCGAAGTACCGTGAGGATGTTGGGGACAGTGAAGATGAGGTCGTGATCAACCTGCGGCCGGTCAGGGTGCGACCCAGCTCCGATCAATCTCATCTTCTCCCCCTTCCTCGTCTTCAGTGTTGGTGGCGCCGCTGGCTGCTACTTCTTCAGTAACTTCCGCAGTGCAACAACGAACACCACTGCAGCCGTGGCAAACGCAGCAAGGTCCTTCCACCGGGCGGCAAGCCGTTCGGTGAGACTCTCAGGGACGGAGTCTCCAAGGTCGGCAAACTTCGCCGCAGCTAATTCCCTGCTCTCCTGGAACTTTCCATTGGCGCTCTGCAGCAGGGCCTGGCCCTGTTTCTTGACGTCCAGCTGCTCACCGAGCTCGTCGCGAACGCCCGTGAGGTGTTCGCGGCGGCGCTTCAGGCGCGAGCGAAGCTCGGCTTCGGTGGGCGCCTTGACGGCATCGGCTTCCTTGGCGGCTTCCTTTGCAGCCTTCTCTGCCTTGGCCTTCTGCGCAGCCGCTTCCTTTTCGGCCTTGGCTGCCTTGGCGGCGGGCGAGTTGGGATCGAGGATGGACTCGTCGAAGTCAGAGCCTTCCTTGGCGATTCCCAGATCATGTTTGATCCCCCGGATGGTGTCCTCGGGGACCAAGGGCATGGCCTTCTTGAACTTGGCAATACCAATCAGGGACGCGATGGCCACAATCACCAGGAAAAAGGCGGCAACAATCAGAGCCGCCAGCCAGCCAGGCATAATGGTGGCCAATCCCAGGATCGCCGCGACAACCAGTGCAATGACCAGGAGCGCCATGAACACAAGCGCTACTCCGAAGAAGGCACCGGCGATGCCAACCTGCGTGGCTTTTCGCTTGAGTTCAACCTTCGCCAAGGCTATTTCGTCGTTGAGTTGCCTCGGAGCCAGCCTTGCTACGAGCTTGAGGGTCTTCGGCAAAGTACGAATGGCTGGTCCTTGACTGGGCCGGCCGGTGTGACGTCCACTCATGGGTTCCGCCTAACTGCTTCCTCTGGGCATCGTGTAAGGCGAACGCGGCGAAAAACCATCCCCGCGGACACCTGTCCTCAAAGCTATCATTCAGGTTCCTGCTGAACTTTCGGCATCATGCCCCGGCGCGCCCGTCATACGTCCAATAAATATGATCCGGGCCATAGGATAGATGATCGTGACCTCTCCCATTGCTCCGGGCGATTCTCTGAGCCGACGCGAAAAACTCGTCTACATTCTCTTGTTGGGTGCACTGACCGCCCTCGGTCCTTTCACCATCGACCTCTATCTTCCGGCGTTCCCCGCTTTGGAAGAGAGTTTTGATGTCTCGGCGGCGGCGATCCAGCTCACTCTGACCGGTACCACGGTTGGCTTCGGGCTCGGCCAACTGCTGGTGGGACCCTTCAGTGACAAGGTGGGGCGTCGGCTTCCGCTCATTCTGGCCACAGCCGTGCATATCGGCTCATCGCTGGGTGCGGCGCTTGCCACAGACATCGGGATGTTGTCGTTATTCCGCGTGCTCATGGGGATCGGTGCTGCCGGAGGTGGCGTGGTGGCCATGGCCATGGTCCGGGATCTCTTCCACGGCTACTCCATGGTCCGGATGTTCTCGCGGATGTCGCTGGTTAACGGATTGGCCCCCATCCTGGCGCCGGTCATCGGCTCCCAGCTGCTGTTGGCTTTCCCTTGGCCGGGCATCTTTTTCTTCCTGGCCGCTTATGGACTGCTGGTCATCCTTGCTTCGATCTTCTTCATCCGGGAAACACTTCCGGCTGAGCAGCGGGGAAAATCCACTGTCACCGTGCGCCAGCGCTACAAGACCGTCCTGACGGACAGGATCTTTGTGGGCATGGTGCTGGTGGGAAGCCTGAATTTCGGTGGACTTTTCGCTTATCTATCAGCATCGACCTTTCTTTTCCAAAACGTCTACGGCTTTTCGCCGCAGGAATACGGCATCCTGTTCGGTATCAACTCCTTGGGCATCGTGGCAGGCGTACAGATCAGCTCCCGACTGATCCGACGGGTGGCTCCGCAGTGGATCGTGGCCGGTGCTACGGCCTTCATGCTGTTCATCGCCCTGCTGATCGTGGTGCTTGACCTGTTCCATGTGGGTTTGTGGGGCATCCTCATCCCTCTGTGGTTCTACATTTGCGCCACTGGCTTCATGTTCCCGTGCGTTCAGGTCCTGTCCCTGGCCAACCACGGCGCGCAAGCGGGCACCGCTGCATCGCTCCTGGGCGCATCCCAATTCATGATGGCCGGTATTGTCCCGCCGGTGGTGGGTTGGCTGGGCGTCAGCTCCGCTGTACCCATGGGCGCGGTCATGGCCGTCTGCATCACTGGCGCTATTGCGGCGCTTTGGCTGGTTGTGCGGCCGCGGTCGGTTCCGTCTATTCATTAAGCCGACTCCTGAGGACCGGCTCTTGAGAACCGGCCCGTAGGCTGTGACCATGACTAATAAACCGCACCGCAACGGCAGGGGCCTCTTCCTTGGCGCCTTGCTTGGAGCCCTGGCCGGTGCTCTTCTCGGTCGCGCCGCGGGAAGCGCACTGTTCGGCGCCATCCTGGGCGCCGTGATCGGCGCCGCTGTGCTCTACCGCGTGAACCCCGGCCCTTGGAAGCGGGACTAAGCCAGCTGCAAGCATGACTAAGCCGGCCCCGCAGGCGACCCGCCGACGTCGGGAACCACCAACCCCTCCCCTAACCGCGTACCGCAGGGCAGAATGGTGGCCAGCCGGGTAACCGGTGCTTGAACCGGTGAAGGGGACATCACATGAGCACGGCTGTTGTATTCCGGGGCAGTGTTCGCGGCTTGGCAACCTTACGGAGGTTGCCGCTGACGCTGGCGCTGGTGGTGCTCCTTTGGGTGCTGGGCGCTATCTCCGGCAGCCTCGTCAACGGCCCCGGACAAGATCTGCTGGATCAAGTGGGAATTGGCTTGGCAGTGGAGCCAGGACCGTGGTGGTCAATCTTCACCTCGGGGTTCTTCGCCTCCTCCTTGCTCGACTACCTGGCCTGCACAGCGGCGATCCTGGTGGGTGTGGGCATCGCCGAACGCGTTATGGGGCCTTGGCTGGCCCTGGCTGCTTTCATTGCCGGTTCAGCCCTCAGTGCCCTGGTACTTGTGGTGCTGGTGACCTTCGGAACGGATGCCAGCGACCAATGGCTCAGTTTCCTGGGCGGCGAATATGTAGTGGGCGCCTATGGTGGCGCCGCCGCAGCGCTGGGATGTTCGACGGCGGCGCTTGATGCACTGTGGCGTCGGCGCCTGCGGACGTGGTTGCTGGCCGCCACGCTGATGTTTGCCTTGTTCGTTGGGGTCGCCCAAACCCTGCAGGCGCTTGCCGGGGCCGTGATCGGCATCCTGGCAGGTTGGGCCATCCAGTCGCTGGCCCTGCGCCGCAGGGCAGGCTCGTTGCACTCCTCAAGCCTTCGCGAAACACGGTTCCTGGTGGGCACCGTGGTGGGTGTCTTCGCGGTGGGACCTTTGCTGACGCAACTGACCGGAACGTGGGAAGTCGGCCCCCTGTCGGTGGTTTCCGAGGTGATGCTTCAGGCAAGTCCCGACGCCGATGAGGTTCAGGAAGCCTGCAATAACGACAACAACTGTGTCACCCTGCAAAGCATCGTGGGTGTCCAGAGCTTCGGCGCGGCCATTCTGACGCTGATTCCTGTGCTGCTGTTGCTGGTCTGCGCTGAGGGTCTGAGGCGCGGCCGGCGGCTCGCATACCGGCTGACCCTTGTGATCCAGCTGTATCTGGCAGCCGTAACTGTCCTCTCCATCCTTCAGTACGTGACCGATCCGGGGGTCACACTAGGCGATGACGACTTCGCCTACCTCCTGCTGTACGCGGTCCCCGCAGTCCTCGCGCCTGTCATCATCGCGGTGCTGCTTCTGGTGAACCGGCATAAGTTCCGCGTCGAATCCAGCGACGCCGGGTACCGGGTTCTTGGCCGGACCTCGCTCGTTCTGGCTGTGGCCGCTGTGATCTTCTATGTGATCTTCTGGTTCCTCGAAGGCAACCCGGGCCGCTCCACCCTGTTGGACCTTGCCGGGCAACTGACCCACATCCTGGTACCTTTCCCGGTCCCCTTCGTGGTGGCCCTGCCCCAGGGCCTGCTCAGCACAGTGCTGTACGGCCTGGGCGGGGACATCATCTGGCTCTGCATCCTGGTGCTGGTCCTGAACAACTTCCGGCGGTTCAGGATGCTGGCCACCGATCCGGCGGCGGATCTGGGACACGCCAGGGAACTGCTGCATGATGGCGGCGGCACGTTGTCCTGGATGGCTCTCTGGGACAACAACCAGTACTGGTTCACCCCGGACAGGAAAGCTGGAATCGCCTATCAGGTCCATAACGGGGTGGCCCTCACCGTTGCCGGCCCTTTCGGCGCTGAGGAGCACCATGCCGAGGCAGCGACGGGTTTCGTCAAGCACTGCGCCAACCTGGGCCTGATCCCGTGCTTCTATTCGGCAACGGCAGAGCTGGATGTCCCACTGCTCCCCCACGGCTTCAGGAAATTGGAAGTAGCTGAAGAGACACTCCTGAACGTCCAGGCCATGACCTTCAAGGGGAAAGAGTGGCAGAACGTCCGGACCGCACTCAACCGCGCAGACAAACTTGCCATCAAGGATCACTGGTACCCCTACCCTGAGATGCCTCCGGGAATCAGGGCGCAGCTGGCTGAGATCTCCGAAGAATGGGTGGCCGATAAGGCCCTTCCGGAGATGGGCTTCACCCTGGGCGGCTTGAACGAGCTCAAAGATCCCGAGGTGCTCTGCTGCGTGGCGGTGGATGACGACGGATTGGTCCACGGGGTAACCAGCTGGCTCCCGGTCTTCACCCACGGGGTCATCTCAGGGTGGACCTTGGACTTCATGCGCCGCCGCACCACAGGTTTCAAGGGCGTCATGGAATTCCTGATCGCCTCTGCCGTGACCCACTTCAAAGAAGAAGTACCCCAAATCTCCCTATCCGGCTCACCGCTTGCCAATGCAGGGGCCGGTGCCGGTGATGGAGACCGCAGCGCTTTGGACCGCGTCCTTGCGCTCCTGGGAAACGCCCTGGAACCCATGTACGGCTTCAAATCCTTGGCCGCTTTCAAATCGAGGTTCCAGCCCGAACACAGGACGCTATACATGTACTACCAGGACCCGTTGGCCTTGCCTTCCATCGGCATCGCGGTGGGTTCGGCCTACCTGCCGGGGCTGTCCCCCACGCAGAGCGCCGGGCTGTTGCGGCAAATGGTAGCCAAGGAGCCAGCCGCATGAGGCCCGAGCGGACCTCCCGGTCATGAACGAGCTCTTGAAGCTCGAGATCAGCGGCCCCGTCGTCATGATCATCGCCGGGGTGATCGGCGTCGGCTTTTTCCTGCTGTTGTTCCTGAGGCCGTCAGCGCGTTGGGCCCGTACCGCGATCACGGCAATTGTGGTGGCGGGACTGTTCGGGTGGTTGACCGTGTGGCTCGTGGAGGACGTCATGGACGTCTTTCATGTGGGGCTGACGCCGCGGGTGTGGTTCTGGGCGATTTCCTGCTTTGCCGCCGTGGGTCTGGCCGTGGTCAGTTTCCGCCATAGCCAGCGCTGGCGGAAGGTAGTGGCGGCTCTCTCGATTCCTGTGTTCGTGGTGGTGGCCGGTCTGGGCATCAACACCGAGTTCGGGCTCAACAAAACCTTGGGCTCAGCGCTGGGAATCTCCACGGAGGACGCCATTCAACTGGCTAAACCTGACCCGGACGCCTCTGTCCCGGCCGGTCCGCTATGGCAGAGCTGGAAGCCCCCTGCCGACCAGCCGGCGAAGGGCGAAGCAGGAACCCAGGTCATACCAGCCACCGCCTCCGGTTTTGTCGCCAGGCCTGCGGGCATCTACCTGCCCCCTGCCGCCCTCACGGCACATCCGCCCAAGCTGCCCTTGTTCGTCCTCATGATGGGCCAGCCGGGACTTCCTGATCCGCAATACGTTTCGGCCGCCCTGGACGAGTTCGCAGCCAGGAACAACGGCCTTGCCCCCATCGCAATCGTGGCAGACCAGATCGGCCCCGACCAGAATGACACCCTCTGCCTGGACACCGCCAAGTACGGCAACGTTGAGAAGTACATCAACCAGGACGTGGTGAATTGGGCCAAAGCGAACTTGAACATCCTCGAGGACCGCGAACACTGGACCATAGCCGGCTACTCCAATGGCGGCCAATGCGCAATCTCGTTCGCGGTCAAATACCCGCAGATGTGGGGCAACGTGGTGGACATCTCCGGCGAGGAATTTCCCGGCGCGGAGGACCCGGCCGGCAACCTTGCATCGATCTTCGATGGCAACCAGGCTGCCTACGATGCCCAGAAGCCCATCAACAACATGAAAGGCAAGCAGTTCCCTAACACAACGGCAGTTTTCACCGTAGGCTCGGACGACACCACGTACGTGGCAGCCGCCAAGGCAGTCTCCGCTGCCGCCCGGGATGCCGGGATGACCGTGACGTACTACGAAGTGCCTAACGGCGGTCACGTTGGCTTGGCGTTGAACGCAGGCCTGACCAAGGGTTTCGACGTACTGTACCCAAGGCTTGGACTCTCAAAATAGCCTTTGCCCTTTTGCCAGCCCGGGACCGGCGATAAAGTTGAACTGTGCCACATGGGCAAGAGCTGCAGCCGCTTCCGGCACCGTGGCAGCGTCGGGATGAACGCATCCTGCCGCTGTGGTGGGACCGCCTGTGCTCGGTGACCAGCCCTCAGTCGGCTGCACTTTACGCCGCCGGGCTCTTTACCGATGACCGTCGCAGACCCATTGCCCAGTGGTACAACCCTGAAACCGACGCCGCACTGTTGGTCGCACCGGAGACCTCGCCGGAATGGCCGGTCCAACGCTTTGGCATCTTCTATGCCCCGCCAGGAGGCGGCTTTACCCGCGTTTACTCGGCGCCCCACGAATGGCATCCCCGGGAACCCCGGACTCCGCCCACCGAGCAGGATTCCTTCCTGGCGGCGGTGGTCGAGGCGGCCCGGTTCCTGCAAGTGGAGATGGATTTTGTGTGATCAAAAAGCAGACCCCGCACCAGCTGAAAAGCCGGTACGGGGTCCCGTTGCTCCTCCGACTGGACTTGAACCAGTAACCCTTCGATTAACAGTCGAATGCTCTGCCAATTGAGCTACGGAGGAATGAAGCGGTTATGACTTTAGCAAAGGTTCTACCGGAATGCGAAATCGACTCCCCATACCCCTCGGGGGTATAAAAATACCCCCGTTTCGAAGACTCGAAACGGGGGTATTGCGCGCTCCTCCGACTGGACTTGAACCAGTAACCCTTCGATTAACAGTCGAATGCTCTGCCAATTGAGCTACGGAGGAATGAAGCGGTTACTAGCTTAACAGGGGCCCGCCGGAAAGTGAAATCGGCGCTTTCAACCGTCCGAACGCAGCGACCTGCGCTCCATTTCGAGTTGCATCAGCTCCCGGTTCAGCCGCTGGAACTCCTCCGGATTGGCACCTGCATCCAAGCGCTGCAGCTGACCCATCTTGTCTGCTTTGATCCTGGTGATCTGCAATTCGAAAAGACGGGCCAGGATGTCACGGCAGTACCGCTGCATGGCCTCGGCAGTGCTCGCCGGCAGGGGCGTCACTGCCAACTCCGAGACCAGTGGCCTCAAGGGCTCGGGGACTTCCTGACGGACCTGCTCCACCCACGCCACGGGGTCATCCGAGTGTGCCAGACCGGCAGCCCGCACGGCAGTGTGGACGGCGGCGTAAGCAGGAGTGGTGAACTGCGAGGCCTCGAAACGCTCCCAGGCTCCCCCGCCCAGCACTGATGGCTCCTGGAGGACCACTTCAAGCGCTTGGCGTTCCATACCGGCTATGGGGTCCCGGGGATCGGGCCGTTGGAAGACGGGACCGCTCGACGCCGGTGCCGTCGACTGTTCTCCCGCGCCGCCCGCGGCGGCGCGCTTGGCAGCTCCGCCAACGAATCGACTGACCTCTTCGATGGGCATGCCCAGCCACCCGGCAAGTTCGCGGGTGTAGCCCGGCCGCGCGGCAGAGTCCCTGATCTGCGCCACCACGGGGGCGGCTTCGCGCAAGGCGGCCACACGCCCTTCCACGGTGTCGAGGTTGTGCCTGCGGAGCGAGGCCTTGATGGCGAACTCAAAGAGGGGTTTCCGGCTGCTAATCAGATCC
>Ga0247742_10000389_pt1 | contig 37034 bp, 27 predicted proteins | sample UWRJL208509C2_FD_180944 | JGI IMG/M metagenome (GOLD analysis project Ga0247742, IMG submission 180944) | Plant litter microbial communities from Arlington Agricultural Research Station in Wisconsin, United States - UWRJ-L208-509C-2 | ecosystem: Environmental > Terrestrial > Plant litter >...
GTCTCCCACCTCGCCCATGTCTCCCCATCTCCCCCTATCCCCTCTCCGCCGTCTCCCACCTCGCCCATGTCTCCCCATCTCCCCTCCGCTCTCTTCCCACCTCTCCATCTCTCTCCATCTACTCCGCTGCAAATCTGTGGAGAAGGAGTTATTCATTTCACTAGAACGTATGTTCGAACGGTGAGAAAATGGTTCATGGCCTTCCTCGACACCCTCACCGACCTCATGTCGGTGCGACCCGGGGTACTCGATGACGACGCGCTCATGCGCGGGCAGCGCGAACTCGCACTGGCTCGGCAGGCCATTGAGAGTCGAGAAGCCGCGTTCGCCGCCGAGCTCGCGTTTCGCTCTCGCCGGGAGCTTGGCCATTCGGGGCTCGCCGCCAGGCAGGGTGCTCGATCACCCGAACGCCTGGTGCAAGAACTCACCGGGGCGAGCGGCGCGACATCCCGCCGGCTGGTTCGTGTGGGCACGCTCGTCGCGTCCGCACACGGCGAGGATGCGACCACGCCGTTGGAGCCGTGGCTGCTCCCCGTACTCACTGCGGGACTGCCGGTGGAGGCCATCGACGTGGTGCGATCTGGGCTCGGGATGCCCGGAGTGCGTGTCACTACAGAACAGCTGACCGCCGCAGCAGCTCAGTTGGCCGAGCTGGCCGCGACGCTGCCCGTCGACGAGCTGGCCTCTCTGGCCCGATCGCTTCGCGACGACATCGATGCGGAGGGAGTTGCACTGCGCGAGAAGGAGATGCGCGACGCTCGATACCTGCGTCGACATGTGCGTTCGGATGGCATGACCAAGGTCGACGCCCTCCTTGATCCCGTCTCCGACGCCACGCTTCTGGCCGCGCTCGACGCGAACTCACCCCGGCACGCGGGGCCCAGCTTCTCGGTCGACCCCGCCTTCAGCTCCGGCTCCGTCATCCCCGATGACCGCTCCACGGAACAGCGTGCCCTGGACACGCTCATCGAGTTGCTCGACGTGGGGCTGCGCCACCCGAACGCCACACTCCTTGGCCACCGGCGCCCAGCCGTTCGGCTGCTGGTCACTCTGAAAGATCTCGAGGCGCCGGCGGGCGTCGGCTACATCGAGGGTTCGAAAGAGCGGGTCTCCGTCGACACGATCGGCCGGCACATCTGCGAGAGCGGCGTGCAGCCCATCATCTTCGACAGCGATGGTCAGCCGATGGATGTCGGTCGGGACCAGCGACTCCACACGGCGAAACAGCGCCAGGCGATCATCACTCGCGACGGCGGTTGCATCGTCGGCGGGTGCGATAGACCGCCCTCAAGGACAGAGATCCACCACATCATTCCCTGGCTCGAGCACGGCGGCACCTCTGTCGAAGACGGCGTCTGTCTCTGCCGCTACCACCACATGATGGTGCACAACAACAAATGGCGAATCACTCGGCATGGCGCGAGCTACTTCGTGATTCCGCCGCGCTCGGTCGATCCTGATCAAACGCCGCGGCCGGTCCCGAAGAGCGCTCCGGTACGACGGCTGCTGAGTCAGGCGGTGTGACGGGTGTGCAGCGCTGCAACGGTTCGGGCCGTCTCCGCGAGCGCCCCGGATGAGGGATCGGCGTCAGCGCACCGAGTCGGCTCAGGGTCAGCGCCCCGAGTGGGTGCCCAGCGTCAGCGCACCGAGCTGGCACCCAGCGTCACCGCACCGAGTGGGCGTTCAGTGATGGCGTCGCGGGGCGCAAGGCGCGCGTCAGCGGCCGGTACCACCGTGAACGATTGCTTCGTTCTCGCCGTCGAGACCGAACGCAGTGTGGACCACCCGCACGGCGTCACCCACGGTGTCGGCGCGCGTCACCACAGAGATGCGGATCTCGCTGGTCGAGATCATCTCGATGTTGATACCAGCCTCGAAGAGAGCGGTGAAGAGCTTGGCGGAGACACCGGCGTTGGTGCGCATGCCCGCACCGACCACTGCGAGCTTGGCGATCTGATCATCATGCTGCAGCGAGTCGAATCCGATCTCGTCCTTGTCGGAGTTGAGCGCCGCCATCGCGACCTGCGCATCCTGCTTCGGCAGGGTGAACGAGATGTCGGTTCTGCCCGACGCGGCCGTCGAGATGTTCTGCACAATCATGTCGATGTTGACGTTGACCCGCGCGACGACCGTGAAGATCTGCGCCGCCTTACCGGGAACGTCGGGCACCCCGACCACCGTGATCTTGGCCTCGCTCAAATCGGCGGCAACGCCGGTGATGATCGCCTCTTCCACGTTCTCTCCCTCTTTCGGGTTCACGACGAGCGTGCCCTCGTTGTTGTTGAACGACGAACGCACGTGCAGCGTCACCCCGTGCCGACGCGCATATTCCACCGCGCGGATGTAGAGCACCTTGGCTCCGGATGCCGCCAACTCGAGCATTTCCTCACTGGTGATCCGCTCGATCTTCCGAGCGCTCGGAACCACGCGGGGGTCAGCAGTGAAGACGCCGTCCACGTCGGTGTAGATCTCGCAGACGTCGGCGCCGAGAGCGGCGGCGAGGGCGACAGCAGTCGTGTCAGAACCTCCGCGGCCGAGAGTGGTGATGTCCCCGGTGCCGCGGTTGAAGCCCTGGAACCCCGCGACGATGGCGATGGCTCCGTCATCCAGAGCCTCGCGCACCCGCTTCGGGGATACCTCCACGATTCGGGCGGAACCATGCTGGGCGTCGGTGACCATGCCGGCCTGGCTGCCCGTGTAGCTGCGCGCCTCGACACCGAGGCTGCGGATCGCCATCGCGAGAAGAGCCATCGAGATGCGCTCGCCGGCGGTAAGCAGCATGTCGAGTTCGCGACCGGACGGCAGCGGCACGACCTGCTCGGCCAGGTCGAGGAGCTCGTCAGTGGTGTCGCCCATCGCACTCACGACGACGACAACCTCGTTGCCCGCCTTGCGCGTCTCGACGATGCGCTTCGCGACGCGCTTGATGCTCTCCGCATCCGCGACGGACGACCCACCGAACTTCTGGACGATGAGGCTCACGTGGTTCTCCCGGGCTGGTTAGGCCGTGGATCCGGCCCAAGGAGCGATTCTACCCATTTCGCTAACGGGCCACCCGCGTATGACGGCGGGCGGCAGACCGCACGCGCCAGGCGTCAGGCCGCGGGCACCTGGCCGCCGGGCAGGCGGGCGGCAGTTAGCATCGCACGCTGCAGGGACCTGCTAATTCTCCACCAAGCGACGACCCTCGAAGGCGCGGCCGAGCGTGACCTCATCGGCGTACTCGAGGTCGCCACCAACAGGCAGGCCCGAGGCCAGCCGAGTGACGCGCAGATTCGGATAGATCAGCAGCCGGGTGAGGTAGGTGGCCGTCGCCTCACCCTCGAGGTTCGGATCCGTAGCGATGATCACCTCGGTGACCGTGCCGTCGGCGAGCCGCCCGACGAGCTGCTTGATGCGCAAGTCATCCGGACCGATGCCATCGATCGGACTGATCGCTCCCCCGAGCACGTGGTACAGCCCCTTGAACTCGCGGGTGCGTTCGATGGCGACGACATCCTTCGCCTCCTCGACCACGCAGATGGTCGCGTGAGAGCGACGCGGATCTCGGCAGACCGAGCAGATGGCCTCCTCGGTCACGTTGCCGCAGATGTCGCAGAAGCGCACCTTGTCACGCACGTCACGCAGCACTTCAGAAAGGCGCGTCACGTCGAAGCTCTGCGTCTGCAGGATGTGGAAGGCGATGCGCTGAGCCGACTTCGGGCCGATGCCCGGGAGGCGGCCGAGTTCGTCGATGAGTTCCTGGACGATTCCGTCGTACATGGGCTAGTCGTCCCTCGGTGTGGGAACCACGCGCGGGGCGACCGGCTGCTCCTCGATGAAGCTCGCGCCGAGCAGTTCGCGGACGACCGACTCGCCGTAGCGCGCCTTGTCCATGGGGGGCTTGGCGGGGGTGGAAGAGGCCGGCGCGGGAGTGGCCGGTGCGGCGCTAGGTGCGGCTGGCTGCTTCGAGGCCTTGGCTGGAGTCGACGAGTTGCCGCGGCTCGAGGTTACCCGCGTTGGCGCGACGGGTGCCTCATCCTCGTACGGTTCGGAGTTCGGGATCGCCGCGACGGCCCAGCCGACCTCGGTCGGCGGGAACTCGTCCGGCGGAGGTTCCTCGTCGGTGATGGGGCGGTCAGCCGGTGAGGATGTCGCCGTCGCAGCGGCCCGTGAGGAGGTGGGAGGTGAGGGGACGGCCGTCGACACGGTAGGCGGCGAATCAGCGGGCGGCGTGGCGGCGGCCCACCCGGTGGTGGTCGGCGGTGCGGCGGTCGGAGCGGCGTTGTTCTGCGGGGATCCGATCGACGCGTCGACGCGAGCGATGAACGCAGGCTCAAGACCGAGCACCTGCACGAACGCCTTCTTGAGCAGATCGCCGACACCCTGCCCGGGCGAGGCGGGCTTCTTGAGCTCTTCGACATCCTTCTGGCTCGGGAACGACAGTACGAGCACCTTGCCATCACGCAACTCGAGCGGACGTGCGGTGTACACGACCATCCAGGCGTTGAGCTTCGACTCTTTGACGACCTCGAGAATCTCCGGCCAGGCATCCTTCACCTGCTGGATCGTGACTGGACCGATCGGAGGTGCGGCGACCACGGCGGTCTCGGCGGGCGCGGAAGAGGGCGAGGAGGAAGCAGGCTGGGAGGAAGCGGCGGACCCGGAAGCTGGCGGTGAAGCGGCGGACCCGGAGGTGGGCGATGACGAAGCAGCAGAAGCGGGAAGCTCTGAAGCAGGCGCCGCGGAAGAAGACGGCACGGGCTCGCTCGCTGAGACCGGGGTGGACGCGCTGGACGCATTCGTGGGAGCGGCGGCCGCGCCGGACCTGCCCGCGAGCGAGGTGGGTGTACCCGCCGCCCGCTCGGGCGTGGTGGTGGCTGTGGACGCACTAGAAGTGGGGTCGCCGGATGTCCGTTCGGGTGCGGCAGCAGCGGGGGTGGACGCACCGGCCGGCGTGGGCGAGCTGGTCGTGGCGGCGGGCGTTGCGAGCGTTGGCGCCCCGGGGTCGGCAACGCCGATGCGACGTTCGAGACGCTCGACGCGGGCGAGAGCTCCGCGCTCGGTCTCGTCGCTCGCCGGAACCAGCACGCGGGCGACCATGAGCTCGAGGTGCAGACGCGGTGACGTCGCCCCCGTCATCTCGGTGAGGGCTGCGTTGACGACATCCGCCGCTCGCGACAGCTCGGCAGTCCCGTATGCGGAGGCCTGCTTGGCCATGCGATCGAGCTGGTCCTGCGGGATACCGCGCAATACCGACGCGGCATTACCCGAGGTCGCCGCGACGATGATGAGGTCACGCAGGCGCTCGAGGAGGTCTTCAACGAAGCGACGCGGATCCTGCCCCGTTTGGATCACTCGGTCAACCGCGCCGAAGGCGCCGCCAGCATCCCGAGCTCCGAGCGCATCGACGACCTCGTCGAGCAGCGCACCGTGCGTGTAGCCGAGGAGAGCGACCGCGCGCTCGTAGTCGACCGTAACGGTGGTGGGCGGGTGCGAGGTGGCGCCGGTGGCAGGCGCAGAAGAAGAGGACGAGGTGGAATCAGGGGACAGTGACGCGGAATCAGCGGACGCAGCCGCCGGCTCGGAACCGGCGATCAACTGGTCGAGCAGGGAGAGAGTGTCGCGCACCGACCCGCCACCGGCACGCACGACGAGCGGCAGCACACCCGCCTCGACCTCGACACCCTCGGCGGCGGCGAGCTGGCCGACGTAGTCGAGCATCTGCGCCGGCGGCACCAGGCGGAACGGGTAGTGATGGGTGCGGGAGCGGATGGTTCCGATGACCTTCTCGGGCTCCGTAGTCGCGAAGATGAACTTGACGTGCTCCGGCGGCTCTTCGACGATCTTCAGCAGCGCATTGAAGCCCTGCGGGGTGACCATGTGCGCCTCATCCAGGATGAAGATCTTGAAGCGGTCACGCGCCGGAGCGAAGACGGCCCGCTCACGCAGGTCACGCGCGTCGTCGACACCGTTGTGCGACGCCGCATCGATCTCGACCACATCGAGCGAGCCGCTGCCGTCGCGCGCGAGCTCGACACACGACGGGCACACGCCGCACGGGGTGTCGGTCGGGCCCTCGGCGCAGTTCAGGCAGCGGGCCAGGATGCGCGCCGACGTGGTCTTGCCGCAGCCGCGCGGACCGCTGAACAGGTAGGCATGATTCACCCGGTCGGTGCGAAGCGCGGTGCGCAACGGATCGGTTACCTGTGACTGGCCGATCAGTTCGGCGAACGTCTCCGGACGGTACCGGCGATACAGGGCTGCAACCACTCCCTAAGAGTAGTCGGCGGCACCGACCCGCGCCGGGTCTGCGCACAACCCGCGGAGGGCCCCGGCCGGGCGTGCCGCCGGATAAGGGAACTAAATGGCGGCGAGCGACTGCCGCGCGATCTCCAGTTCCTCATTCGTCTTCACGACGAGCACAGTGATGGGCGAGTCGTCCGTCGAGATGACGGGGCCGCGCGCCGCATTGCGCTCCGGATCGATCCGGATGCCCAGGCTCTCGAGACCCGCGAGAGCGGCCGCCCGAGTCTCGGGGCTGTTCTCCCCCACACCGGCGGTGAAGACTATGGCGTCCACCGATCCGAGGGTGACGAGGTAGGCGCCGAGGTAGTGCCGAATACGGTGGTGGTACACGTCGAGGGCGAGTTGCGCGGCGGCGTCACCCGCGTCGGCGGCGGTCGACACATCGCGCATATCGCTGGTGCCGGTGAGCCCGAGCATCCCGCTCCCCCGGTTAAGCAGGGTGTCGAGGCTGTCGACGCTGGCCCCCGCCCGCGCGAGGTGGAAGATCGCGCCCGGGTCGATGTCTCCCGAGCGGGTGCCCATCACGAGACCCTCGAGCGGAGTCATCCCCATCGATGTGTCGACGGAACGACCGCCATCGATCGCGGTGACGGACGCGCCATTGCCGAGGTGGAACACGATCAGCTTGAGCTCTTCCAGGGGGCGGCCGAGCAGCTCAGCGGTGGCGGCGGAGACGTACTGGTACGAGGTGCCGTGGAAGCCGTACCGGCGGATGCCGTGCTCGGCGGCGGTGGCCGAGTCGATCGCGTAGGTGTACGCGGCGGGCGGCAGCGTCTGGTGGAACGCGGTGTCGAAGACCGCGACGTTCGGCACTCCGGGGAACGCGGCGCGCGCCGCCCGGATGCCGGCAAGGTTCGCCGGGTTGTGCAGCGGTGCGAGCACCGACAGCTCATCGATCTGGCGCTCCACCTCGTCGGTGACGACGGTGGCCTTCGAGAACAGATTTCCGCCGTGTACGACCCGGTGGCCGATGACATCGGGATGCTGCCCGCCGAGCTGCTCGAGAATGCTGAGCATGCCCTCACTGTGATCCGTCACCCGCTCGAGCAGCCCGCCGAGGATGCGGGTCTCCGTCTCGGTGTCGAGAAGCTCCCACTTGATGGACGACGAGCCGGAGTTGACCACGAAGGCGGTGCTCATGAGGTGGCCGTTGCTGTCGCTTGGGCCTGGATCGCCGTGATGGCCACGGTGTTGACGATGTCGCGCACGAGCGCTCCTCGGGATAGGTCGTTCACGGGTTTGCGCAGGCCCTGCAACACGGGCCCGATGGCGACCGCGCCAGAACTGCGCTGCACCGCCTTGTACGTGTTGTTGCCGGTGTTCAGGTCGGGGAAGATGAAGACCGTCGCGCGGCCCGCGACCTGGGAGTCGGGCATCTTGGCCTTCGCCACGGCGGCATCCGCGGCCGCGTCGTACTGGATGGGGCCCTCGACCAGCAGGTCGGGTCGCCTCTCCTTCACAAGGGTCGTCGCGGTGCGGACTTTCTCAACATCCGCCCCCGAGCCGGATTCGCCCGTCGAGTACGACAACATGGCGATACGCGAATCGACCCCGAACTGCTCGGCCGTTCCGGCGGCGGAGATGGCGATGTCGGCCAGCTGGTCGGCCGTCGGGTCGGGCACGATCGCGCAGTCACCGTAGACGAGCACGCGGTCTTCGAGGGCCATGAAGAACACGCTGGACACGACGTCAACGCCGGGCACCGTCTTGATGAATTGGAGGGCAGGAGTGATCGTGTGGGCGGTGGTGTGCGCGGCGCCGGACACCATGCCGTCGGCCAACCCGAGATGCACCATCATGGTGCCGAAGTACGAGACATCCGAGACGATGTCGCGCGCCTGGCTGACGGTGACGCCCTTGTGGGCGCGGAGGCGGGCGTACTCCTCGGCAAAGCGCTCGACCAGTTCGGGGTCCTTGGGGCTGGTGACGGTCGCCGATTGGATGTCTGCGCCGAGGCCTGCCGCACGGGAGCGGATGTCGGCTTCCTCGCCGAGGATCGTGAGATCGACGACCCCGCGGCTGAGGAGCGTTCCGGCTGCCTGCAGGATCCGGTCGTCGTTGCCCTCGGGCAGCACGATGCGCTTGCGCTGGGACCGGGCGCGCTCGAGCAGCCCGTACTCGAACATCAGGGGGGTGACCACGGTGGGCTTACCCGCACCGACCGCGTCGAGCAGCACGTCAGCGTCGACATGAGTTTCGAAGAGCGCGAGCGCGGTGTCGATCTTGCGCTGCGCGCGCGCGGTCATCCGCCCCCGGGTCTGGGTGATGCGCTGCGCCGTCGCGTAGGTGCCGAGCTCGGTGGTGACGATCGGCAGTGCCTCGTCGAGACCGGAGATGAGCTTGTCGATCACCGGGGAGAGTTCGAAGCCGCCGTTCAGCACGATGCCGGCGAGGGTGGGGAAAGTTCCGGAGGCGTGCGCCGTGAGCGCGGCCAGCACGAGTTCGCTGCGGTCGCCCGGGATGACCACGATGGCGCCCTCCGTGAGACGGGGCAGGGCGTTCTCCAGCGACATGGCGGCGATGACGACGCCCATGATCTCGCGACCGAGCAGAGCACGGTCACCCTTGAAGAGAGTGCCGTCGACGGCGGCCATGATCTCCTCGACGGTGGGGGCGACCAGGTGCGGGTCTTCCGGCAGCACCCAGGCGGGCACCGGCGACGCCGCGGCGATGACCTCGGCGATCGGGCCGAGACGGTCGGGGTCGGCGCGGTTGACGACGATGGCGAGAAGGCTGGCGTGCGCCTGCGCGATCTCGGGCAGGCTCAGCTCGGTGATCTGGCGAAGTTCGTCGGCGGTGCGGGCTCGCGACTCATCGGGCTCCCGCCCGCTGAGTACAAGGAGTACCGGCGCCCCGAGGTTCGCGGCGATGCGCAGGTTGTACCCGAGCTCGGTGGGGGTTGCGACGTCGGTGTAGTCGGAGCCGACGATGACGACGGCATCGCACTTGCGCTCGATTGCCTTGAATCGGTCGACGATACGCGAGAGGGCGGCATCCGGATCATCGTGCACCTCTTCGTAGGTGACGCCGACCGCCTCCTCGTAGTCGAGGTTCACGCCGTCACGGGCGAGGAGCAGTTCGAGCACGTAGTCGCGCTCGTTGCTGGAACGCGAGACGGGGCGGAACACTCCGACGCGTTCGATGCCGCGGAGGAGGGTGTCGAGCACGCCGAGGGCGATGGAGGACTTGCCCGAGTGACCTTCGGCGGAGGTGATGTACACGGATTTTGCCACGGGTTCCACCCTAGGCGGGCCGGCTGCGAGGAAGTAGGTGCCGTTGGTCCTAGGCAGGGTTAACGCAAGCGACCCCTCGCGCACCCGCCAGAGCCCGGTTACCCTTGCTACGTTTCCGTCCTGGGGGAGTTGGCCTGGATGACGCCACGCGAGGAGTCACCCCCGATTATAGGGCCCCCAACCCAGACGACGCCCGGACGGGGTGGGGTTACGTGCCAGCGGCAGGCCCCTATAATTCTTTGAGGCACCCGGCCGTTAGGGCTGTTTGCCGGCCAGGAGAATTCGCCTAGTGGCCTATGGCGCACGCTTGGAAAGCGTGTTGGGTGAAAGCCCTCGGGGGTTCGAATCCCCCATTCTCCGCTCAAGCACCACCAACTCTTGTACCACCGAGAATCGCCGGCAACCCGTGGGGGGATGATGGTCGCAGCAGGGGGGCGCGTCGAATTGCGCCCGCACGGCCAGCTGTTCCGGCAGGGAGTGCTCGCCTGCATCGCGTTCATGACCCCCGTGTTCATCGTGCTCTACGTCGTCACCGTTCCCGAGGGCCCGTGGCAGGCCGTGATCGCCGTGCATGTGATCGCGACCATCACGGTGGTGCTCGCCGGCGCCGCCTACTTCCGAGTGGTGATCGTCGTCGACCCCGACAGCGTCACCGAGGTGGGGTTCTTCGGCAGCCGACGTCGAGTGGAGCGCGCCGACATCGGGTCGCTCGTGCGGGCGGAGATCTTCGACAGTTCGGGTTTCCGCACTCTGCCGCAGTTGTTCGTGTGCGGCCCCGGCGGCAGCCAGCTGATCAGGATGCGCGGGCAGTTCTGGTCTGCCCTGAGCATGGACACCGTCGCCACCACGCTGAAGATGACTCCGCAGCAGTTGGATGAGCCGCTGTCGACGAGTGAACTGCGGCGGGAGTATCCCGGGCTCCTGTACTGGTTCGAGCTGCACCCTGTGATCACCGCGGGCCTCTTCACCCTCGCAACCGCGCTCTTCGCCGGTGCGCTGTACCTGCTGTTCGTGTTCGTCGACCCGAACCTGTAGCGGCTACTTGCGCTTGAGGGTGGAGAAGATTCCGCGCAGCACCTCGCGGATCACCGTCTGACCCACCCGCGAACCCATCATGTCGCCCGCTGGGTTGTCGGTGCGGGTGCGCGTTCGCGTGGTCGTCTTCGGTTTCGGCTTGGCCTTCGGCTTGTTCAGGTCGCGCAGCGCCCGGTCGTACTCCGCCTGAGTCTTTGCAGCCTCCTTGGCCTGCTGCGCCTCCAGCTTCGCGGCCTCGGCGCGGGCATCCGCTTCGGCAGCAGCGTTCATCTTGACCGAGAGAATCTCGTACGCCGACTGCCCGTCGACCGGGGTGCCGTACCGCGCCAGCAGCGGGCTGGCCCGAACGGTCGCTTCCATCTGCTCGATCGGTGTGGGCGACATCGAACCCTGGGGCGCTCGCAGCCGGGTCCAGGCCACCGGTGACGGTGCGCCCTTCTCGTTCATCACGGTGATGATCGCCTCCCCCGTCGCGAGGGTGGTCAGCACCTCCTGCAGGTCGTAGGCCGAGGTCGGATAGGTGGAGACGGTCGCTTTGAGGGCTTTCGCGTCATCCGGAGTGTGCGCCCGCAACTGGTGCTGCACTCGCGAGCCGATCTGGGCGAGCACGTCTCCCGGCACGTCTTTCGGGGTCTGGGTGACGAAGAAGATGCCGACCCCCTTCGAGCGGATCAGCCGCACGGTCTGGGTGATCGACGCGATGAAGTCCTTCGAGGCGCCGGCGAACAGCAGGTGGGCCTCGTCGAAGAAGAACACGAGCTTCGGCTTGTCGATGTCGCCGACCTCGGGCAGGTCGTTGAAGAGGTCGGCGAGCAGCCACATCAGGAAGGTCGAGAACACCTCGGGGCGATCCTGCACCCCGGGGATCTCGAGCAGGCTGACGATGCCGCGCCCCTCCGCGTCGGTGCGCAGGAACAGCGCGGTGTCGATCTCGGGCTCCCCGAAGAACACGTCGGCACCCTGGTCGGCGAACCCGATGAGTTCGCGCAGGATCACCCCGGCCGTGGCGCTCGAGAGCCCGCCGAGCGACTTCAGCTCGGGCTTGCCCTCGTCGCTCGTGAGCCACTGCAGCACCGCGCGCAGGTCATCCAGCCCCACCAGCGGCAGCCCCGCCCGGTCGGCGTAATGGAAGACGAGGCGCAGGCTCGACTCCTGCGTGGCGTTCAACCCGAGAACCTTGGAGAGCAGCAGCGGCCCGAAACTCGAGACGGTGGCGCGGATCGGGATGCCCGTGCCGACGCCGCCCAACGTGAAGTACTCGGTGGGGCTCGCGGTGCCGACCCAGTGCTGGCCGATCGACGCAGTGCGGTCGAGGAGCTTGGGGCTGGATGCTCCCGCCGTGGCGATTCCGGAGAGGTCGCCCTTGATGTCGGCCGCGAACACCGGAACGCCCTGCGCCGACAGCTGCTCCGCGAGCACCTGGAGGGTCTTCGTCTTGCCGGTTCCGGTGGCGCCGGCGACCAGCCCGTGCCGGTTGACCATCGCCAGCGGAATGCGGATGGGCACGTCGGCGAGCGGGTCGCCGTTGACGAGCGCGCCCATCTCCAGGGCGGGAGCGTCGAAGGTGTAGCCCGCGCGGACGGTGGCGACTTGGGCCGGGGTGAGGGGCGCGACGGGTGTCGGCGCCGCTTCGCTAGCCTCAGCGACCCGGCTGTTCTCGGCCGCCTGTTCCGCCGCGAGCGCGGCCTCCGCTTCCGCGAGCGCTCGTCGTGCCGCTTCTACCTGGGCTGCAGCATCGCTCATGCGCCCAGCCTATTCAGCCCGCGACCAGGTCGGGTGCGAGACAACGGCAAGGCCCCGCCGGGCGCTGCCTTCGGAAACCGTGTCGACTTGTCGCAAAGTGCGCAAGAACTCCGAGCGGAGCAGCATTTTGTGACAAGTCGAGGGACGGGCGTCGAGAGGGCTCGTGCTGACTTGTCAAATGCTGCTTGAAGAACAATACGCGAGCAGCATTTTGTGACAAGTCGAGAGAGGAGCTGAGCTACTTCGCCCGATCAGGCATCAGCGAGCTCGTCGCCGACTGTGAGGCTCAGCGAACGAGCTGCTCGGGGGCGACCCCGAGTTGCACGGTTTCGGCCGTCGCGGACAACTCGCGGAAGCCGAGGCGCTCATAGAACGTGCGCGCGCCCCGGTTGTCCGCTCCGACGAACAGATGGATGCCCGGCACTCCGGCCTCGACGGCCGCGAGCCCCAGCTGCCGCATGAGCGCGCGGCCATGACCCCGCCCCTGCGCCTCGGGCAGCAGGTCGATGTGCAGGTGCGCCGGGTACTCGCCGAGGGCGGCGGACAGCATGCGCTCCGGCTCGTACCCCAGGTCGCGCAGCCACTGCTCCGCGGGGTCATCGGCCACCCGGGAGTACCGCGCCGCGAAGTCCGGAGTCCAGGATGCCCGCCAGCGGGCCACGAAGGCGCGGGTGTCCAGGGTCGCGACGAGGTAGCCGACGGCACGGGCATCCTGCTCCACCACCCAGGCGTGCTCGGGTTCGAGCCGCACGTACGGCTCGAGGAAGACCTCGGGAAGCAGCTCGTCACTCGACCAGCGTCCGGTGGCATCCGCCCCGCCGTCGCCCGTCAGCAGGCAGATGCGCCGGAGCTCCGCGAGGTCTTCGGGTCGGAACCGCCGGATCACGTCAGGCGATCTTCGAGCCCCCAGGACTGCCCGTACCCGCCGTCGGCGATCGGCTGCGCCATCAGGTCGAGGAACGGTTTCGCGTCGAACGCCTCGGGGCCGAGCACCCCGGTGCCGGTCCACGTGCCGTTCGCCAGCAGCTCGAGCGCGATCACCGGGTTGAGCGCGGTCTGCCACACGACGCACTGGCAGTCGTATTCGGCCATCGTCCACTCGTTGTCGCTCACGTGGTACAGGTACACCTCGCGCGGGTTGCCCTCACGATCGAGCCCGGTCACCCAGAGTCCGGCACAGGTCTTGCCCGTCATGTGGGGGCCGAGAGTTGCCGGATCCGGGAGGCCCGCGGCGACGACATCCCGAGGCGCCACCAGCACTGGACCCTCGGCGGACCGCACCCGCAGCGGCTCGGTGCTGTCGAGACCCAGCTGGTGCAGCGTCTTCAGGATGCCGATGAACTCGTCACCCAGCCCGTACTTGAAGGTGACCCGCTTGGCGTCGACCCAGCGGGGCATGAGCAGCACTTCCTCGTGCTCGACGTTGACGCACTCGACCGGGCCGATGCCCTCGGGGAAGACGAAGACCTCGGGCTCGCTGAACGGCGCCGTGGTGTACCAGCCGCGGTCCTTCTCCCAGATCACGGGCGGGTTCAGGCACTCCTCGATGGTGGTCCAGATGGAGAAGGATGGCGCGAAGATCTCGTTGCCCGCCTCGTCGCGCACCACCAGGTTGGCGCCGTCGCGGGTGCCGAGCTCGTCGATCTCGCTGAACAGGTGGTCGGCGGCGTACCGGGCGAACACGTCGCTGAGCCCGGGCTCGACCCCCATTCCGACGAGCGCGAGCCGACCCGCGGTCTCCCAGTCGGGCGCCTGCGCGAACTGGTCGTCGCCGAGCTTGACGCCCGTCTCGACGTACGGATCGGTGGGATGCGGCTCGGAGAGACTCATCGCCATGTCGAGGTAGTCGGCCCCGGCGGAGAGCGCCCCGGCGAAGATGGTCGGCACGAACTTGGGCTCGACCGCGTTCATGACGTGGGTCGCCCCGTGCTCGAGGGCGACGGTCGTGACCGACTCGGGGTCGGAGGCGTCGATGCGGGCCGGGATGAAGCGGCCTCGGGCCTGACCCTTCTCCTCGATCCAGGCGATCGTGCGCTCGGCTCGCGACAGGTCGTAGTCGCTGACGATCATGGTGTCGAAGAAGTCACGGCGTGCGGCGATCTTGGCGATGGCGTCGCCCACACCGCCGGCGCCAACCAGGAGGATTCTCATGGGGCCACGCTAGCGACCGGGGCCGGTCCCCGTCTCCATTCCGGCTCCAGTTTCTCGGCGAGGGGCGCCCAGACGATCACGGCGACCGCCGCGCCGAGCAGCAACCCGCCGAGGGTGTCGCTCAGCCAGTGCACGCCGAGGTACGTGCGGCTGAGCAGCATGAGCACCACCCAGACGGCGCCAGCGGCCCAGACCCACGCGCGTCCGACGAGTAGCCCGAGGATCACGGCGACCGTGGCTGCATTGGCCACATGCCCCGAGGGGAATGAAGCCGAATCCAGCGGGATCAGCATGTCTTCCGGCCGGGTGCGGGCGAACAGTCGCTTCAGACCCTGCACGAGACCGGCGCTCACCACCGAGGCGATGATGAAGTACAGCGCGCTCCACCGCTTGCGGGCAAGGAGCAGCGCGAGAGACGCGCCAAGCGGAACGACGAATACCCCGAACCAGCCACCGCCGAGGAAGTCCATCACTCGCGACGGGATCTCCCAGGCCGGATGACGGTGCTCGACGATCTCCTCCATCCACTCCGCATCGAACTCGACGCTGCCCTGCCGGAGCGTGATGACGAGGCCGAGCACCAGCACGAGCGCGATCGCCGTGCCCCCGCTGATGAGCGGCCAGCGCCGGCTGACCTTACGCGCTGATGAGGGTGACAGTTGCACGGACATCCATCCACCGTACCGGCGGGCGGGTTTGCCACATGCTCCCTTGCCAAATGAAGGAACTCGCGGGCTCTGGTCACAGGCTGGCGCGGCAAAGCGGCGGCGTCCGGCGCCGTCTCCTTCATTTGGCCAAGGGGGGCGCGCGCGGGGTTACTCAGCGGGAGAGGGCGGGGACCGTCCAGGGGCGGACGACGGTCCAGAGCACGATGATGGAGATGAGCGCGGTGCTGCCCATGATCACACCCATCGGGATCGCGTTGCTGATGCCGAACAGCCCCACGATCGGCGAGATGAGCCCCGCCAGCCCGAAGTTCAGCGCGCCGAGCAGCGACGCCGCCGTGCCCGCTTCGCTGCCGTGGTTGGCCAGCGCCAGCACCTGCGTGATCGGGAAGGTGAACCCGCACGCCGCGATGAAGAACCAGAGCGGGATCAGGATGCCGATGAGCCCGCCCCCGAGGGCGTCGACCAGCACGATCGAGAGTGCGGCGAGCAGCAGCACCGTGATCGCGACGCTCAGGATCCACTGCGGCGGCACGAAGCGCGCGAGGAACGCGCTGCACTGCACTCCGATCACGATGCCGATCGAATTGATCGCGAAGAGCAGGCCGAACTGCTGCGCGTCGAGCCCGTACACCTGCTGGAACAGGAATGACGACGACGAGAGGTACGCGAACAGCCCCGAGAAGGTCATCCCGGCGATGATGGCGATGCCCACGAAGATGCGGTCGCTGAACAGCGACTTGTAGCGCTTGCGGGTGGCGCCGCGCCCCAGGTCGACGCGCCGCTCGGGCGGCAGCGTCTCGATGATGAAGAACACCGCGGCGAGCACGACGAGGATGCCGTAGACCGCGAGGAAGACGAAGATTCCGCGCCACTGGGTGAGCAGCAGCAGCTGGGAACCGATCACCGGGGCGAGAATCGGGGCGAGGCCGTTGACGAGGGCGAGCCGCGACATCATCCGCACCAGGGGCAACCCGCCGAACAGGTCGCGCACGATCGCGACCGCAACCACGCCGCCGGCCGCAGCTCCGGCACCCTGCAGCACGCGGAACACCATCAGCCACTCGATGCCGGGCGCCAGCGCGACGCCGAGGCTCGCGAAGACGTGCACCGAAGTGGCGATGATCAACGGCAGGCGCCGGCCGACCCGGTCGCTCCACGGCCCGACCAGCAGCTGCCCGAGCGCGAACCCGAGGGTGGTCGCCGTGAGGGTGAGCTGGATGACCGCGGTCGACGCCTCCAGGTCGAGCTCGATCGCCGGGAACGCCGGCAGGTACAGGTCGATGGTGAACGGCCCGAGCGCGGTGAGTGCGCCGAGCACGATCACGTATACGAGTCGCTGCCGGCGGGTGAGCGAGTCACCCGGATGCACGACGGTTGTCACAGTTCCCCCTATATAGCTGTCGTGTCAACGATACGGGCTAGAACGAGGGCAGCGTGACGGTCGCCTCGCTCGGGCCCACCTCGAACGCGGTGCCGTTCACCGAGTACACGCCCGGGAAGCCGCTGACGGTGACCCGGCCCGAGGCATCCGTCCGCATCGTCGTCGGCGCCAGCCACCACTCCCCCTTGACGAGACCGCGGAGGCGCTCGTACGCGGGCTTCGGGGTCCCGTCGGCGCGGACCAGGCCCGCCGGAGCGCCCAGCCAGGCGCCATCGTCGGTGATGCCCCAGTAGGTGATCGAGTGCACTGCGGGCAGCGCGACCAGGCTGCGGTAGTGCCGCTCGAGCTCGTCGGCCTGCCGGGCTTCGCCCTCCGCCGTCGAGGGCCAGTGCTCGACCTGGTAGTCGTTGAGGTCGACGATGTCGGCCGGCATCAGGTCGCCCGACAGCAGGGTCGTCTCAGTCAGGTGCAGCGGGATGCCGAAGTGCGAGAAGCGCTCGACCACGTCGAGCAGTCGCTGCTCCCCCGGGTAGCCCTGGTGCATGTGGCTCTGCAGGCCGATGCCGTCGATCCGGATGCCCGCCGCCAGCGCCTCCTCGATAAGCCGCTCGTACTCCGGGCCGAGGTCGAAGTCGTTGATGTGCAGCGTGGCGGTGGGGTCGGCGGCGCGCGCCTCGTCGAACGCGAGCTGGATCATCCCGAGGCTGCCGAGTTTTTGCGCGAGCCTGGTTACGCCGTTGTCGCCGTTGGTGAAGACGGGCATGATCACCGCCTCGTTGATGGCATCCCAGCTCGAGACCAACCTGCGGAAGTCGGTGACCTCGCGGCGGACGCGGGCGCGGAGGGCGGCCTCCACCTCGTCAGCCTCGAGGCCGAGCAGCCACGGCGCGGTCACCGTGTGCCAGACCAGCGGGTGGCCTTTGACGGCGACATCCCGATCCACGAACCACTGCGCGGCACGCTGCAGCCGCTCGGTCGCCGGGATTCCGCGCACCGGCTCGAACGGACCCCAGTAGAACGGCAGCGTGGCGGAGTTGAACACGTCGAGCCAGAGGTCGGCGAGCGCCTCGAGATTGCCGCTCGCGGTGCCGAAGCTGCCCGCGTCGGTCTCGGGATCGCTCGGCAAATCGGCCGCGTCGATGGCGAGCGAGTGCTCCCGTTCCGCACGGCCGCCGGGGGCGCGGCCGTCCGGGACGGGCGCAGAGTCGTCGTCATTGGCGAGCGCAATGAGGTCGAATCCGATGTTGCCGAAGCCGAACGCGTGCCGGGTCTGCTCCACCGTTACCTCGGTGTCGGCGAGCGGGGCGCCCGTGGCATCGAGCAGGAGCAGCGACGTGCTGGCGGTGCGGGGGTGGATCATGCGGTGCGTCACGCGGAGTCAACCTGCGACCACGAGGAGAACAGCGTGGCCGCCCCCACCTCGCCCGCGACGTACGGGCCGAACGTGGTGCCGACGAATCCGCCGGCGGTCTCGGTGCTGAGCACGCCGAGCGGGGTGCGACCGACCTCCGTAGGAGTTCCGTCGGCGACGCCCGCCCACCAGGATACGCCGGAGCCCGTCACCCGGGCTTCGAGCGTCACCGGTACGAGCGGCAGGTCGAGCTCGCCGAGCGAGGTCTCCTCGCCGGCGCGGACGATGAGGTGGGCCCGCTGCCCGTCGTCGGTCGGGCACAGTTCGAGCCGCACGTGGAACGCGTCGCTCTGCCGCAGCACGAGCCCCGCCACCGCGCCCGGGTCGACGTACGCGAGCGTGATGCTCACCGCGCTCTCGGTGCTGGTGAGCCGACGCAGCAGGGCGGCGGTGTGCCGCTCCGAGCCGAGGGCATCGCCGACCGACCGCAGCAGCAGGCCGTCGTCGCGCGGCTCGACGAAGTCGGCGAACCCGCGAACGGTGAGGAAGTCCGACGCCGAGGGTGCCTCGTCGGAGCCCCAGCTGCCCGCGCGGGCGACCGGCGCCTCGAGCAGGCCGACCCCGGGGTTGACGACCGGCCAGTCGTCTTCCCAGGTGACATCGGCGACGTGCGTCTCGCGCCCGAGGATGTGGTGACCGTCGATCGGCCGCGTCGCGAGCACGACCAGCGCCCAGGCGCCGTCGGTGGTCTCCACCAGGTCGGCGTGCCCCACCATCTGCACCTCGACCCCGTGACCGAGGTGGCGGTGGGTGAGAACGGGGTTCCGCGGGTTCGGCAGGTACGGGCCGACGACCTCGCGGGATCGTGCCACCATCACCGAGTGCTCGAACGAGGTGCCGCCCTCGGCGGTCACCAGGTAGAACCACCCATTGCGGAAGTAGATGTGCGGCGCCTCGGCCCAGACGGCGCGGTACTGCGTGCGCGTCCAGATCACGGTCTCGTCGCCGACGAGCGCGCCGGCCTCGAGGTCGAGCTCGCGCAACCACACCTCGGTCTCGCCGGGGAAGGTCTGCTCCGCGACCTCGCGGCAGCCCATCCACCAGGCGCGCCCGTCGTGGAAGAAGATCGACGGGTCGATGCCGATGGCGTCCGGCAGCATGACCGGCGCCGACCACGGCCCGGCGGGATCGGTCGCCGTGACGTAGAAGCTGCCCGACTGCTCGCCCGCGTCCATCTGCGTGCAGGCGATGTAGAACAGGCCGTCGTGGAAGCGGATCGTCGGCGCGAACATGCCGCGCGAGTCGCCGACCGCGGCGTAGTCGAACTGACTCGGGTCATGGACGGCGTGCCCAACCAGATGCCAATTCACGAGGTCGGTGCTGGAGTGGATCGGCAGCCCTGGCAGGTACTCGAACGTGGAGTGGGTCAGGTAATAGATGCCGTCCACGAGACATATGCTCGGGTCGGGATACATCCCGCGCATGACGGGATTGCTGTAGTTCGACACCGTCAGATGCTCGCGGGCGTGGGCTCGACAGACGTGCGCTCGACCGAGCTGCGGCCGATCCGCTGGTCCGCGGCGGAGAGCGGATGATCCGGGCCGAGCACCACGAGGGTGGCCTCCGTCTCCTTCACGTCGCACGACGGGCCCACCCAGAGCTCGATGTCACCAGCCTCGACAATCCGCACCCCATCGGTCGAGGTGAAACCGAGCACCGACGCGGGCACCTCGAAGCGCACCGTGACCTCTTCGCCCGGCTGGAGGTCCACCCGCTGGTAGGCGAGCAATTGCGCGACCGGGCGGGTGACGCTGGCGAAGACATCCCGACCGTAGAGCTGGACGACGTCACTGCCGGCGTTCTCGCCGGCGTTGCGGACGGTGACCGTGGCGATGAACGCATCTCCGGCGGTGACCGGGCTCTCGACCTCGAGCCCCTGCCGTTCGAAGGTCGTGTAGGTCAGCCCGTGGCCGAACGCGAACACCGGAGTGCTGTCGGCGCTCGTGATCTCCGAGGGGCCGCCGAGGCGCGGGTGCGAGTACGAGTACGGCTGGGCGCCCGCAGACCGGGGCATCGACACCGGCAGGTGGCCCGACGGGGCGACGCGGCCGGAGACGATGGAGGCGAGGGCGGCAGCGCCCTCCTCCCCCGGGAAGAAGGACTGCAGGATCGCGGCCGGGGCCGAGGGCCCCGCCGCTGCCCAGTCGAGCACGTAGGGGCGGCCGGTGAGCAGAACCAGCACGATCGGGGTGCCGGTGGCGACCACGGCTTCGACGAGCTCGCGCTGCACGCCCGGCAACTCGAGCGATTCGACGTCGTTGCCCTCGCCGACCGTGCCGCGGCCGAACAGGCCGGCGCGATCGCCGACCACGACGATGGCGACGTCGGCAGCCTGCGCAGCAGCAACGGCTGCCGGGATGCCCGACCGGTCGTCGCCCTCCACCGCGCAGCCGACCTCGTGGGAGAGCTGTGCTGACGGGAACTCCCCGCGCAGCGCCTGCAGCACCGAGGGGATCTCGAAGCCGAGCGGGACGCCGGGGTGGGCGGCGAGCACGTGGTTGGCGAAGGAGTAGCAGCCCATGAGCGCCTCGGGCGAATCGGCGTTCGGGCCGAGCACTGCGACGCGAGTCGGAGCGACCAGCGGGAGCGTGCCGTCGTTGGTGAGCAGCACCACCGACTCCGTGGCGAGCCGCAGCGCGACATCCCGATGCGCGGGGCTGTCGAGGTCGATCTCGGTGGGCGGTGAGTCGAAGGTCTCGTCGAGCAGCCCGAGCTCCTCCTTCTGGGCGAGCACGCGGAGCACGGCGGCGTCGACGAGGGCGATGTCGGTGGCGCCCGAGTTGATCCGATCGACCAACGGTGCCACGAACGCGTCACCGGTGGGCAGCTCGACATCGATGCCGGCCTTGAGCGCCAGGTCAGCCGCGGCGCCCGCGTCGGCGGCCACCCGGTGCATGCTGTGCAGGAACTCGACGGCGAAGTAGTCGGAGACGACGACCCCGTCGAATCCCCACCGCTCGCGCAGGATGTCGGTGAGGTAGCGCGGTGTTCCGCCGACCGGTTCGCCGTCGATCTCGGCGTACGAGTTCATCACCGAGCGGGCTCCCCCGTCGCGGATGGCCATCTCGAACGGCGGCAGCAGCACGTCGTTGATCTCGCGCTGCCCCGCGTGCACGGGCGCGTGGTTGCGCCCGGCCTGCGACGCGGAGTACCCGACGAAGTGCTTGAGGGTGGCGTGCACCCCCGCCTCCTGCAGGCCGCGCACGTACGAGGTGCCGATCGTGCCCACTACATACGGGTCTTCGGCGATGCATTCGTCGACCCGGCCCCAGCGAGCATCCCGAATCACGTCGAGCACCGGGGCGAGCCCCTGGTGGATGCCGAGCGCGCGCATCGAGCCGCCGATGAGCGCCGCCATCTCGCGCACCAGTTCGGGGTCGAAGCTCGCGCCCCACGCCAGCGGCGTGGGGAAGGTGGCCGCCTTCCAGGCCGCGAGCCCGGTGAGGCACTCCTCGTGCACGATGGCCGGGATGCCCAGCCGCGAGACATCCCGAAGCCGGTTCTGCTCTGCCCACAGCCACTGCGCGCGCTCGACCGGCTCGACCGGCCGCGTGCCGTACACCCGGCTCAGGTGCCCGATGCCGTGTGCGCTGGCGGTCTCGTACCGAGCGGATGCCACCCGCTCCCCGGCCATCGGGGCCACGACCTCGTCGCCCTGATCGACCCAGTAGCCGACCAGCTGGGCCAGCTTCTCGTCCAGGGTCATCTGGCCGAGCAGCTCGCGGACGCGCTGGGAAACGGGAGGTACATCCACTTCGATCACGAACTCTTTCTGTGAATAGGTGGTCGTGGGCGTCAGCCCTTGACCGCTCCGGTGAGTCCGCCGACGATGCGACGCTCGAAGAGGCTGAAGAACACCAGCGCCGGAATCATCGAGAGCGAGGTGAACGCGAGCACGCGGGCCGTGTCGACCGAGTACTGCGACGCGAACGCCTGCACGCCGAGGGGCAGCGTGTACGCCGCCTCGTTGTTCAGGATGAACAGGGGCAGCATGTAGCTGTTCCAGCTCGCGATGAACGCGAGAATCCCGACCGTGATCACACCCGGCATCGACAGCGGGATGACCATCCGCCAGAAGAATCCGATCCGGCTCGCCCCGTCGATCGCCGCCGCTTCCTGCAGCTCCCGCGGGATGGCCTGCAGGAACGGAACCAGGATGATGATCGTGATCGGCAGCGCGAACGCGATCTGCGGCAGGATGACGCCGCCGAGCGAGTTCATCAGGCCGATGTTCTTGATCAGGATGTACAGCGGCGTGATCGCGACGGTCATCGGGAACATCAGGCCGGCCGCGAACAGCGCGTACATCGCCCCGCGACCGCGGAAGCTGTAGCGGGCGAGCACGAAGCTGGCCATCAACCCGAACGCGACGACGAAGAACGTCGTTGCGATCGCCGTGATCGCCGAGTTGCCTACCTGGCGCCAGAAGGTGCTGTTGGTCAGCACTTCGACGTAGTTGATGAACTGCCAGTTGATCGGCAGGCCCGCCGGGTCGACCGTGATCTCGGAGTTGGTGCGGAACCCGCCGAGGATGATGTAGGCGACCGGCACCAGCAGCAGCGCGACCAGCACGAGCGCGATGAAGTAGATGAACCAGTTGTTCTGGGACTTCTTCTTGCGGGCGGGTTCGTGCGGGGCTCGTGTGTCGAGAGTCATCGTGGCCATCAGATCTTGCTCCCCGAGATAGCTCCTTCGGTGTCGCGGCGCAGGAGGAAGCGCTGGTACAGCAGTGCGATGACGAGGGAGATGAGGAACATCACCACGGCGACCGCGCTGCCGTAGCCGTAGCTACCGGCGTTGCGACCGTTGGCCACCATGTAGGTGGCCATCGTGGATGTGCCCGCGGTGGAGGCGATGTATTGCCCCCAGATGATGTAGACGAGGTCGAACAACTGGAACGACCCGATTATCGATAGGAAGGCCCAGATGCGGATCGTCGGCCCGAGCAGCGGGAGCACGATCGAGCGCTGGATCTGCCAGAAGGACGCGCCGTCGATGGCGGCCGCCTCGGACAGCTCCTCGGGGATGCCCTGCAGGCCCGCGAGGAACAGGATGATGGCGAACCCGATGTACTTCCACGTGATGATGACCATCAGTGACCAGATCGCCACGTCGGGGTTGGAGAGCCAGTCCTGGCGCAGCGCGCCGAGACCGATCTTGTCGAGGAAGCCGTTCGCGGCGCCGTTGGACTGGAGCATGAGGCTCCAGCCGAGACCGACGACGACCTCGGAGATGACGTAGGGCACGAAGATGAGCACCCGCAGTGCCGACTGCCCGCGCATCTTGCGGTTCAGCAGCAGCGCGAGGCCGATGGCGATCGGGCCCTGGAAGAGCAGGGAGAGCACGGCGATGATGAGGTTGTGCCGCAGCGCGTCCTGGAAGTCGGGGTCGCCGAGGATGGTCGTGTAGTTGCGGAGCCCGACGAAGTCGGTGGCGGGGCCGTAGCCGCTCCAACTGAAGAAGCCGTAGTACGCGGCGATGGCGACCGGCAGAATCACGAACGCCACGAAGATGATGAGGGCGGGGCCCGCGAGCAGGGCGATCTCGAGACGCATCCGCCAGTTTCCGCCTTGCGACGGACGCCGGCGAGCCGGGGTCGGTGCTGTGGCACCGACCCCGGCCGCCTGGAGATCCACCTGCGGTTCCTGCGCCGTGCGCAGGTTCTCGCTAGTGGATGTCATTAGTTCGTCCTACGACTTGTTGGCCGCGTCGTTGACCGCGGTGACGATGTCTTCGGCGCTGCCCTGGCCTGCGAGCAGGTCGACGACGGCCACGTTCAGCGCGTTACCGACGTTCTGGCCGAACAGGGTGTCGAGCCACACCGAGACGTACGGTGCGTCGTTGTAAGCGGCGAGCACGTTCTTCAGTGCCTCACCCTCGACGACGCCCTGGGCCTCCTGGCTCGCGGGGAGGGTCTGGAATGCGGTGGCGTACGCCTCCTGGTTGTCCTTCTCAGCAATGAAGTTCAGGAAGTCGACACACTGCTCGGGAGCATCCACGTGGCACGAGAATCCGTCGACGCCACCCATCATCGCGGCCGGGTCACCATCTCCACCGTCAACGGCGGGGAAGGGGAACCAGCGCAGGTCGGGCAGCGGCTCTTTGCTCGGGGTCAGGTTGGCGATGACTCCCGGGTCCCACGCGCCCATGAGCTCCATCGATGCGATCTTGTTGGCGATGAGGCCGGCAGACGACCCGGCACCCTGCTGGGCGGCGGTGGTGAGGAAGCCCTCGTTGAACGGCTCGGTCTCGTTGAAGTCGGCGAGGTTCTCGCCGGCCTCCAGCCAGCAGTCGTCGTCGAACGAGCGGTCTTCGGCCGCCTTGTTGATGACGTCCTGCGAGCAGGCGCGGAGCGCGAAGTGGTAGTACCAGTGCGCAGCGGGCCAGGCGTCCTTGGCGCCGAGGGCGATCGGCTCGATGCCCGCAGCCTTCAGCTGGTCGTTGGCTGCCACGAGGTCGTCGATGGTGGTGGGCGTCTCGGTGATGCCCGCCTGGTCGAACAGGTCCTGGCTGTAGTAGATGCCACCCGGCAGTACTGCGGTCGGCAGGCCGTAGTTCTTGCCGTCGACCTCGAATGCCGAGATGACGCCGCCGAGCGCGGTCTTCGTCGCGTCGGTCAGCTTGTCGGAGATGTCCATGGCCTGGCCGGCTGCGACCACGTCGGCGAGCTTGCCGCCACCGCGGGCCATGAAGATGTCGGGAGCGTCTCCCGAGTTCAGGGCGGTCTGCAGCTTGCCGTCCATCTCCTCGTTCTGGATCGACTGCATCTCGATCGTGACGCCGGGGTTGGCGTCCTCGAACGCGGCGACCGTGTCTTCCCAGTACGCGACGCCGTCACCGGTCGTCGAGTTCTGCCAGAAGGTCATCGTGACCGAGCCGTCGGCGTTCTCGCCGCTGTCTCCACTACACCCGCTGAGTGCGAGTGCGCCGGCCGCGATGATCGCGGCGGCTGAGAGGGCTTTCTTGGCTTTCATGTGATTCCACCTGTTTCTCTTCATTGAGGGGCGTCTCGACACCGAGACGTTTCGGGGTGCGCCTTGCCACGGGGCACGGTTGGTGCGGTGCTGCCCCCGGGCTGAGACCGCGGGCGTCCGAACGAGTCCGGATTGCGTCAGTGTTACTCAGAGCGAATCGAGTGTCAAACGTTTTCGAAAACGGTTTCTAAGCGGTAGATTCTGGAGTTGTGAGCCTCCGACCGACGATCAACGACGTGGCGACGGCAGCCGGCGTCTCGGTAGCAACGGTATCGAAGGCGGTCAACGGCCGGTACGGCATCGCGCCCGCCACCGCCGCCCGGGTGCTGAAAATCGTGCAGGAACTGGGGTACGAATCCAGCCTCGTCGCGAGCAGCATGCGATCGCGCAAGACCGGCGTGATCGGCGTGCTCATCGCCGATTTCGAGCCGTTCAGCGCCGAGATTCTCAAGGGCGTCGGCGCCGAATTACGCGACTCGCACTACGACCTGCTCGCGTACGCCGGCTCGCACCAGCAGCAGGGCCCCGGGTGGGAGCGCCGGTCGCTGCAGCGCCTGAGCGGCACCCTCATCGACGGGGCCATCATCGTCACCCCGACGGTGGTCTCGGCCGCCGCCGACATCCCGGTTGTCGCCATCGACCCGCACGCGGGCCGGGCGGACCTGCCCACCGTGGAATCCGACAGTTTCAGCGGCGCCCGCCAGGCCACGCAGTACCTGATCGAGCTGGGGCACACCCGAATCGGGTTCATCGGTGGACGCCCCGACCTGCGGTCCGCCGCGCTTCGGGATGCCGGCTACCGACGAGCTCTCGCCGATGCGGGCATCCTGTTCGACCCGGCTCTCGTCCGCAACGGCCAGTACCTGCAGGAGACGGCCCGGGAGCCGGCGATGTCGCTGCTGCGGGGGCCGCGCCGGCCCACCGCCGTCTTCGCCGCCAACGACCTCTCTGGCATCGCCACCCTCGAGGCCGCGGCCGAGTTGGGCCTGGATGTTCCCGGCGACCTCTCAGTTATCGGCTTCGACGACATCCCCGAGGCGTCACAGATGACCCCGCCGATGTCGACGATCCGGCAACCGATGCAAACCCTGGGCGCCGTGGCCGCGCGGATGGTGGTCGGACTGCTGGCGGGAGAACAGCCCGAGACGATGCACATCCTGCTGCCGACGCGACTCATTCCGCGGGCCACGACGGCCCCCTTGGTGGCCGCCGGGCGACGCTCCCGGCGTTGACCGACCCGCCCCGAGCGGCTAAGGTCGGTGGATAGGTTGTTGAACACAACAATTTATCGGCCGCCGCAAAGGAGCATTCCGTGCCAACCCTCACCCCCACGCCCGAAGACAAATTCTCTTTCGGCCTCTGGACCATCGGCTACAACGGTGCAGACCCCTTCGGCGGTCCCACCCGAGCCCCCCTCGACACCGTCCACGCGGTCGAGAAACTCGCCGAACTCGGCGCCTACGGCATCACGTTCCACGATGATGACCTGTTCGCCTTCGGTTCCACCGACGCCGAGCGCCAGAAGGAGATCGACCGCCTGAAGCAGGTGCTCGCCGACACCGGCCTGATCGTGCCGATGGTGACCACCAACCTGTTCAGCGCGCCCGTCTTCAAAGACGGCGGGTTCACGTCGAACGATCGCGGCGTGCGCCGGTTCGCCATGCGCAAGGCCATGCGCCAGCTGGAGCTGGGCGTCGAGCTCGGCGCCAAGACCTTCGTCATGTGGGGCGGCCGCGAGGGCGCCGAGTATGACGCCGCCAAAGACATCCGTTCCGCCCTCGAGCGCTACCGCGAGGCCGTCAACATCTTCGCCCAGTACGTCACCGACAAGGGCTACGACATCCGCTTCGCAATCGAGCCGAAGCCGAACGAGCCGCGCGGCGACATCCTGCTGCCGACCGTCGGCCACGCGATGGCGTTCATCAGCACCCTCGAGCGCCCCGAGCTGTTCGGCGTGAACCCCGAGGTCGGCCACGAGCAGATGGCCGGGCTGAACTTCGCCTCGGGAATCGCGCAGGCGCTGTACCAGGGCAAGCTCTTCCACATCGACCTCAACGGCCAGCGCGGCATCAAGTACGACCAGGACCTGGTGTTCGGCCACGGCGACCTCCACAACGCGTTCGCCCTCGTCGACCTGCTGGAGAACGGCGGCATCAACGGTGGACCCACCTACGACGGCCCCCGCCACTTCGACTACAAGCCCTCGCGCACCGAGGACGAGGTCGGGGTCTGGGATTCCGCCGCGGCCAACATGCAGACCTACCTGCTGCTCAAGGAGCGCGCCGCGGCCTTCCGCGCCGACCCCGAGGTGCAGGAAGCGCTCGCGGCATCGCGCGTCGATGAGCTCGCCACCACGACGCTCGCCGAGGGTGAGACCTACGACGACCTGCTCGCCGACCGTGGCTCGTACGAGGACTTCAACTCGGGGGAGTACTTCAACGGCAAGGGCTTCGGCTTCGTTCGCCTCCAGCAGCTCGCGCTCGAGCACCTGCTCGGCGCCCGCGGCTAGTCAGCACTGGTAGCACTTCACACACCCGCACCACCCCGCTGCCCCCCGGCGCCTCTCCTCGAGACGCGCCGGGGTGGCAGCGGCTTTCCGGCATTGATGCGCGCACCGGTGCGCGCGAAGAAGGGGATCCGATGACCTTGGTCGCCGGTGTCGACTCATCGACCCAGAGCTGCAAGATCGTGATCGTGGATGCCGCGACCGGCGCCATGGTGCGGTCGGGGCGAGCAACTCACCCGCACGGCACGGAGGTCGACCCCGAGGCGTGGTGGGATGCCCTGCAACTGGCCATCGCCGACGCCGGCGGGCTCGACGATGTCAGCGCGATCTCCGTCGGCGGTCAGCAGCACGGCATGGTCGTGCTCGACGAGGGCGGCCGGGTCATCCGGCCCGCGCTGCTCTGGAACGACACCCGCTCCGCCCCCGCCGCGGCGGCCCTGGCGCGGGAGATCCCGGACATCGTGCAGCGCACGGGCTCGGTGCCCGTCGCGTCGTTCACCTCGACCAAGCTGCGCTGGCTGCGCGATACCGAGCCCGAGAACGCTGCGAAAGTGGCGGCCGTAGCGCTACCGCACGACTGGCTGACCTGGCGGCTGCGCGGATTCGGCTCGCAGGATCCGCAGCTCGACGAACTCACCACCGATCGCTCTGACGCCAGCGGCACCGGCTACTTCAACTCGGAGACCGACGAGTACGACCGCGAGGTGCTCATCGCCGCGCTCGGCCACGACGCCATCCTGCCGACGGTGCTCGGCCCGTCGGATTCGCCCGGCGCCATCGGGTCGCTCACGTTCGGGCCCGGCGCCGGCGATAACGCGGGAGCCGCTCTCGGCCTCGGCGCGGTCGACGGTGACGTCGTGGTCTCGATCGGCACGAGCGGCACCGTGTTCGCTGTGACGAGCACCCCCGGCGCTGACCTCTCGGGCACCGTCGCCGGGTTCGCCGACGCGAGCGGACTGTTCCTTCCGCTGGTCGCCACGATGAACGCCGCGCGTGTTCTCGACTCCACCGCGGCGCTCCTCGGGGTCGACTATGAGACGCTCGGTACCCTCGCGCTCGAGGCCGAACCCGGCGCGCACGGCCTGGTGCTGCAGCCGTATTTCGAGGGCGAGCGCACACCGAACCTTCCCGATGCCACCGCGACGTTGTTCGGCATGACGCTCGCGTCGACCACCCGCCCGAACCTCGCGCGCGCCGCGATCGAGGGCCTGCTCTGCGGGCTCGCGACCGGGCTCGACGCGCTGCGCAGCCAGGGGGTGGATGCCCAACGCATCCTCCTCGTCGGGGGCGCCGCCCAGAACACCGCCGTCTCGGCCATCGCGGCCCAGGTGTTCGATGTTCCCGTCGTCGTTCCGACCCCCGGTGAGTACGTTGCGCTCGGGGCTGCGGCGCAGGCGGCATGGGTGCTGGCCGGCGAGCGACCCGACTGGCCGCTCGACGTCGTGGCGGAACCCGCGGTCGACTACCGTCCGATCATCCGGGAGCAGTACACCGCGCGGTAGCTAGACCACGAGCCCGTAGCTAGACCACGATGTCGGGCGCCTCCAGCCGGACGCGATCTGCTGACGCGTCATCCGGCTGCAGCTGGCTCTCGATCTCCGCCGCGACCCGCTGCAGATAGCGGTCGACCTCCTCCTGGGTGCGCGCGGCGTCCCAGCCGAGCTCGCCCGCCATCAGCGCGGCGGCGACCGGCGCCGCCGAGACGCCCCGATCCCACGCCTCGATCGAGATCCGGGTGCGGCGGGCCAGCACGTCCTCGAGGTGCAGGGCGCCCTCATGGCTCGCCGCGTACACGATCTCGGCCCCGATGTAGTCGTCCGCTCCCGGCAGCGGTTCGAGCAGCTCCGGCCGCGCCCGGATCAGGTCGAGCAGTTCATCCGTCAGCACGCCGTAGCGGTTCAGCAGGTGCTCGATGCGCACCCGGTGCACCCCGAACGCGCGGGCCATCTTGCCGCGCTTGTTCCAGGCGGCGCGGTACCCCTCCGCGCCCAGCAGCGCGATGTCGTCGGTGATGCTCGGCGGCACCTTCTCGTCGAGCGCAGCGACCGCCTCGTCGATCGCGTCCTTGGCCATCACCCGGTACGTGGTCCACTTGCCGCCCGCCACCACGACGAGGCCCGGCACGCTGTGCGCGACGATGTGCTCGCGACTGAGCTTGGAGGTCTGGTCCGACTCCCCGGCCAACAGCGGCCGCAACCCCGCGAACACGCCTTCGACATCATCCCGAGTCAGGTCGGTCGCGAGCACCTGGTTGACGTGGGCCAACAGGTAGTCGATGTCGGCGGCGGTTGCGGCGGGATGAGCCTTGTCGAGGTTCCAGTCGGTGTCGGTGGTGCCGATCAGCCAGTGCCTGCCCCACGGGATGACGAATAGCACGCTCTTCTCGGTGCGCAACAGCAGCCCCAGCGTCGACTGGAACCGGTCGCGCGGCACGACCAGGTGCACGCCCTTGCTCGCGCGCACCTTGAACTGGCCGCGCTCGCCTACCATCGCCTGGGTGTCGTCGGTCCACACCCCGGTGGCGTTGACGACCTGGCGAGCCCGCACCTCGAACCGCTCACCCGTCTGCAGGTCGTGGGCGTGCACGCCGACCACCCGCTGGCCGACCTTGATGAAGCCCTCCACCCGCACCCGGCTCGCCACATGGGCGCCGTAGAAGCTGGCGGTGCGCGCGAGGTTCGCGACGTACCGGGCGTCGTCGACCTGCGCGTCGTAGTAGGTGATGCCGCCGACGAACGCGTTCGGGTCGAGGCCCGGCGCCGCACGCCGCAGCTGCCGTTTGGTCAGGTGACGGTGGTGCGGCACGCCCGGCGGGCGGCCACCCGAGTAGCTGAACAGGTCGTAGAGCAGCATGCCCGCGCCGATGTAGATCCGCTCGAACACCGGCCGGGTGAGCGGGTAGAGGAAGCGCACCGGCTTGACCAGGTGCGGCGCGATGCGCTGCAGCAGCAGGCCGCGCTCGATGAGGGCCTCCCGCACCAACCGGAAGTCGAGCTGCTCGAGGTACCGGATGCCGCCGTGCACGAGCTTGGACGACCGGCTCGACGTTCCCGACGCCCAATCCCGGGCCTCCAGCATCCCGACCCGGAGGCCGCGCGTTGCCGCGTCGAGCGCACTGCCGGTGCCGACAATGCCGCCACCGACGACGAGGATGTCGAGCTCTTTGGTCTTCAGCGCTTCGATGGCCGCGGCGCGCTCAGCCGACCCGAGCTTGGCGGAACGGGAGACCGACGGCAGCTTCGGCATGGCGATTACCCCGCGTTGTACGGCGCGACGACCACCTCGACGCGCTGGAATTCCTTGAGATCGGAGTAGCCGGTGGTGGCCATCGAGCGCCGAAGGGCGCCCATCAGGTTGACCCGGCCGTCGGCGACCGTCGACGGGCCGAACAGGATCTCCTTGAGCGGGGCCAGGCTGCCGACCTCCACCCGGTTGCCGCGGGGCAGCTCGGAGTGGTGCGCCTCGGCGCCCCAGTGCCACCCGCCGCCGGGCGCGTCGGTCGCCCGGGCGAGGGTGCTGCCGAGCATGACGGCGTCGGCGCCCACCGAGATCGCCTTGACGATGTCGCCACTGGTTCCGAGGCCACCGTCGGCAATGACGTGCACGTAGCGCCCGCCCGATTCATCCATGTAGTCCCGGCGAGCGCCGGCCACGTCGGCAACGGCAGTCGCCATCGGGGCGTGGATACCGAGCGTCGCACGGGTCGTGGATGCCGCGCCCCCGCCGAACCCGACGAGCACGCCCGCGGCCCCGGTACGCATGAGGTGCAGCGCTGAGGTATAGGTGGCGGCCCCGCCGACGATCACGGGTACGTCGAGCTCGTAGATGAACTTCTTGAGGTTCAGGGGCTCCGTGCTCTTGGAGACGTGCTCGGCACTCACGGTGGTGCCGCGGATCACGAACAGGTCGACGCCGGCGTCGACGACGGTCTGGTAGAGCTCCTGGGTGCGCTGCGGGCTGAGCGCGCCGGCGACCGGAACCCCGGCCGCACGGATCTCGGCGAGCCGGGCGGTGACGAGCTCGGGTTTGATCGGCTCGGAGTAGATCTGCTGCATGCGCCGGGTGGCACCCGCGGCGTCGAGCCCGCGGATCTCGGCGAGCACCGGCTCCGGGTCTTCGTACCGGGTCCAGACGCCCTCGAGGTCGAGTACGCCGAGACCGCCGAGCTGCCCGATCGCGATGGCCGTGGCCGGTGAGACCACTGAGTCCATCGGGGCCGCGAGCACCGGGATGTCGAAGGTGTAAGCGTCGATGGTCCAGCTGATGCTCACATCCTGCGGGTCCCTCGTGCGCCTGCTCGGGACGATCGCGATGTCGTCGAACGCGTAGACACGGCGGGCGCGCTTGGCGCGGCCGATCTCGAAGTCACTCACGGGCTCAAGCCTACCGGCGGGCGGGAGCGCACGAATCGGGCAAGCTGGGGGCATGGCATCCGTGCGCGCTGACCCCCTCGACATTCTCCGCCTGCGGACCAGTGAGAAGTGGACGAGCTACCCGCCCGACGTGCTGCCCCTGTTCGTGGCGGAGATGGATTATCCGCTGGCGCCCGAGGTCTCCCGGGCGATCATCGAGCGGGTCCAGGCGTCCGACACCGGCTATGTCGGGAGGGCCGGCGCGCTCGCGCCCGCGTTCGCCGACTTCGCGGAGCGCACCTGGCAGTGGCGGGTCGACCCCGAGCAGGTGACCACGACGACCGATGTGAGTGTGGCCATCGTCGAGGTGCTGCGCGTGCTGATCGCGCCGGGCGACGGCGTGGTGATCACTCCGCCGGTCTATCCGCCGTTCTTCGACCTGGTGCCCGAGGCGGGCGGGGTCGTGGTCGAGGTGCCCCTCATCGACGTCAATGCCGGCTACTCGCTCGACCTGGACGGAATCGAGCGCGCGTTCGCCGCGGGTGCCCGGGCGATGCTGCTGTGCAACCCGCACAACCCGCTCGGCCTCATGCACTCCCGCGAGACGCTGCTGGCGCTGTCGGCACTCGCCGACCGATACGGCGCCGTGGTGGTGAGCGACGAGATCCACGGGCCGCTCGCCCACGATCCGGCCGGGTTCACCCCGTACCTCTCCGTCTCCGTCTCTGCGGCCGAACACGGCGTGGGCGTCACCTCGGCGAGCAAGGCGTTCAACCTCGCGGGCGTGAAGTGCGCCATCATCGTCACCGCCGGGGAGCGGATGCGCGCTCTGACCGCCACCATGCCCGAGGAGGTGGCGTTTCGCACGAGCATCCTGGGCCTGCACGCCAGCACCGCGGCCTTCGTGCACGGCGGCGAGTGGCTGGCGGGCGCCCTCGATGCGATCACGCAGAACGGTGACCTGCTCACCGAGCTACTGGCCGAGTACCTGCCCGACGTCGGGTACCGCCCGCCCACGGCGAGCTACCTGGCCTGGCTGGACTTCCGCGCGCTGGGCTGGGGCGACGACCCGGCGGAGCGGATCCTCTCGGACGCCCGGGTCGCGCTCAACTCGGGGCCGACGTTCGGCACCCAGGGCCGCGGGTTCGCGCGCCTGAACCTCGCGTGCTCGCCCGAGGTGCTGACCGACGCCATCACGCGCATCGCGGCAGCGCGCTAGCCGCGGTAGTTGGGCGCCTCGACGACCATCTGGATGTCGTGCGGGTGGCTCTCCTTAAGGCCGGCCGCCGTGATCCTGACGAACTTGCCCTTCATGCGCAGCTCGTCGATCGTGCGCGCACCCGTGTAGAACATCGACTGGCGGAGGCCCCCGAGCAGCTGGTAGACGACGGATGAGACCGGCCCGCGGTACGGCACCTGGCCCTCGATGCCCTCGGCGATGAGCTGCTCGTCGGAGGGAACATCGGCCTGGAAGTAGCGGTCGCGCGAGTACGAGGTCTTCTTGCCGCGGGTCTGCAGCGCGCCGAGCGACCCCATGCCGCGGTAGCTCTTGAACTGCTTGCCGTTCACGAAGATCAGGTCGCCGGGGCTCTCATCGGTGCCCGCGAGCAACGACCCGAGCATGACGGTCTCTGCGCCGGCGACGAGCGCCTTGGCGATGTCGCCCGAGTACTGCAGGCCGCCGTCGGCGATCACCGGGACACCGCTCTCACGCGCCGCGAGGGATGCCTCATAGACGGCGGTCACCTGGGGCACGCCGACGCCCGCCACCACGCGGGTGGTGCAGATGGAACCGGGCCCGACGCCGACCTTCACCGCGTCGGCACCGGCCTCGATGAGCGACTGAGCGCCCGACCGGGTGGCGACATTGCCGCCGATGATGTCGATGGCCGCAAACCCGGGGTCGCGCTTGAGCCGGCCGATGATGTCGAGCACGCCGGCGGAGTCACCGTTGGCCGTATCGACGACGATGACGTCGACTCCGGCATCCCGAAGCTGGCCGGCACGCTCCCAGGCGTCGCCGAAGAAGCCGATCGCGGCGCCGACGCGCAGTCGACCCTCGTCGTCTTTGGTGGCGTTGGGGTACTTCTCGGTCTTCTCGAAGTCCTTGACCGTGATGAGGCCGGTCAGGCGCCCCCGCGAGTCGACGAGCGGCAGCTTCTCGATCTTGTGCTGGGCGAAGATGGCGATCGCGGAGTCGGGGTCGACACCCTCCGGCGCCGTGATGAGCCCGGTCGAGGTCATGACGTCGCGCACCAGCGTCGTCGACTTCTCGAACGGTGACACGAAGCGCATGTCGCGGTTGGTGATGATTCCGACGAGGGTTCCATCAGCCTCGACGACCGGCACACCCGACACCCGGAACTGGCCGCACAGCGCATCCACCTCGGCGACCGTTGCGTCGGGCGTCGTCGTGACCGGGTTGGTGATCATCCCGGACTCGCTGCGCTTGACCTTGTCGACGTACGCCGCCTGGTCGTCGATCGAAAGATTGCGGTGCAGGATGCCGATGCCACCGTTGCGCGCCATGGCGATCGCCATGCGCGACTCGGTGACGCTGTCCATCGCCGCGGAGAGGAGGGGGGATGCCACGCGAATGCGACGCGTGAGGCGGGAGCTGGTGTCGGCCTCGCTCGGGATCACATCGGTGTGCCCGGGCAGCAGCATCACGTCGTCGTAGGTGAGGCCGATGAAGCCGAAGGGGTCAGGCTGGTCCATGAAGTGTCCCTCATATGAGAAGAGAAATAGGCTCCGGAATGCGGCACTGGTCCGGTGCTCAATGTTAACCGCTTGTTGTTGTCGAGTATTTCCGTGTAATCCTTATCAGCACGGCAGCGCCGCCCGCGAAACACGCGTGCAACACGAGCCGGGTAAGTTCACTGCACATGCTGACGTTGTCCTGCGATCAGTAACGAATCTTGGAGGTCCCGTGACGCGACCCGGAGCGCCGCTGGCAACCCGCCTGCCGCGAACAATCGCGCTGCTGGTCGCATTCGTCGCGGCTCTGCTCAGCCTGGCCGTGATGTTCGGCGCAACAGCCGCGTCGGCCGATGTGGTCAACCCCGATGAGCCGTACCGCGTCAGCGGCAACGTGCAGCTCGACGGCAACCCGCTGCCCGAGATCACGCTGACCGTCACCGGCAACGGGGTCGATGAAGACGTGGTGACCGACGAGGAGGGCAAGTGGGCAGTCGGCGTACCCGAGCGCAACGCCTCCTACACGGTGACCCTCGACGAGTCGTCCCTCCCCGAGGGCATCGCGGTCGTCGACGAGACGGATGACACCCCCAACGTCAAGGAGGCCGAGGTGGGGCCGGGCGGTCGCGTCACGGTCAACTTCTTCATCGGTGAGGGCACCCGCAACGTCACGAGCTTCGCCGACCAGCTCATCGAGCGTGTGATCAACGGCCTGCGGTTCGGCCTGATGCTCGCCCTCGCCGCCGTCGGTCTCTCGCTCGTCTACGGCACGACCGGCCTCTCCAACTTCGCCCACGGCGAGATGGTGACATTCGGCGCCGTGATCACCCTCGTCTTCACGCAGATCTCGATTCCCATCTACGTCGCCATTCCGCTCGCGATCGTGCTGAGCGGGCTGGTCGGGTTCCTGCTCGACGCCGGCCTCTGGCGACCACTCCGGCGACGGCGAACCGGCATCGTGCAGCTCATGATCGTGAGCATCGGGCTGTCGCTCGCCGCGCGGTACGTGTTCCAGTACTTCATCGGTGGCTCGACCACGCAGCTGCCGGGAGCGGACATCCGCCCCATCCAGCTCTTCGGCTCGGTGTCGCTGACCGTGATCGACATGATCTCGACCGCGATCTCCATCGTCGTGATCGTCTCCTTCGCCGCCTGGCTGCTGCTGACCCGCATCGGCAAGGCCACGCGCGCCATCTCCGATAACCCGTCGCTCGCGGCGGCATCCGGAATCGACGTCGACCGCGTGGTCCGCATCGTCTGGGTGCTCGCGGGTGGCCTCGCGGGCCTCGCCGGCGTGCTGTACGCCTACTACCGCCCGGGCATCAAGTGGGACATGGGAGCCGAGTTCCTGCTCCTGCTCTTCTCCGCCGTGACGCTCGGTGGCCTCGGTACCGCGTTCGGGGCGCTCGTCGGCTCGATCGTCATCGGGCTCATCGTCGAGGTCTCCACCCTGTGGATCCCGTCGGACCTGAAGTTCGCCGCACCGCTCGTGGTGCTCATCATCATCCTGCTGTTCCGCCCGCAGGGCATCCTCGGGCGTCGTGAGAGGGTCGGGTAACGACAATGGACTGGGGACAGATCCTCAACAACACCGCGTCGTCGATCATCAGCCCGGCGACCCTGGCCTACGCGCTTGCCGCCCTCGGTCTGGCGGTGCACTTCGGTTACGCCGGCCTGCTCAACATGGGTATCGCGGGCTTCATGGCGCTCGGTGCGTACGGCTACGCGATCGGCGTGCTGACGCTCGGCCTTCCCTGGTGGGCTGCGGCGCTGCTCGGCCTCGCGGCAGCAGCCGTGTTCGCCCTGATTCTCGGAATCCCAACACTGCGGCTGCGCGGTGACTACCTCGCCATCGTCACCATCGCCGCCGCCGAGGTGGTGCGCCTGCTGTTCCTGACGGCAACCTTCGACGAGGTCACCGGTTCCGCCGACGGCCTGAGCGGCTACCACGGCAGCTTCCGCGCCGCGAACCCGATCCCGGAGGGCACCTACGGTTTCGGCCCGTTCATGTACAACGAGATCGGCTGGTGGGTGCGCATCCTCGGCCTGCTCGCCGTGATCCTCGCCGCGATCATGGTGTGGCGCCTGATGGCCAGCCCCTGGGGTCGCGTGCTCAAGGGCATCCGTGAGGATGAGGACGCGGTGCGCGCCCTCGGCAAGAACGTGTTCTCGTACAAGCTGACCGCGCTTGTCGTCGGCGGCGTCATCGCCGCGGCGGGTGGCATCGTCTACGCGCTGCCGTCGGCCGTGAACCCCGGTGTTTACGTGACATCCCTCACCTTCTTCATCTACACCGCGCTGCTGCTCGGTGGCGCCGCGACGGTCTTCGGCCCGCTCATCGGGTCGCTGATCTTCTGGGTGCTGCAGACCGTGCTCGGCAACGTGCTGCCGGCGCTCGTGCAGGCGGGGTACCTGCCGTTCATGACCAGCATTCAGGCGCAGACGCTACGGTTCATCCTCGTGGGAATCGCCCTCATGCTCATCGTGATCTTCCGGCCGCAGGGCATCCTCGGCAATAAGAAGGAGCTGACCTTTGTCAAGTAATCTGACTCCTCCCGTCGCCCGCGAGAAGACCACCGGGCTGCACATCGGGGA
>Ga0247742_10000390_pt1 | contig 37009 bp, 37 predicted proteins | sample UWRJL208509C2_FD_180944 | JGI IMG/M metagenome (GOLD analysis project Ga0247742, IMG submission 180944) | Plant litter microbial communities from Arlington Agricultural Research Station in Wisconsin, United States - UWRJ-L208-509C-2 | ecosystem: Environmental > Terrestrial > Plant litter >...
TCTTCAAGGCGGCGGATCTCGCTGAAGCCATCAAGATCGCCACGGACGACCCCTCGGTGAAGTCGGGCATGTTGAATGTCACGGTGAAGACGTTCTGGGTTCCGTTCCACGCTTGAGCCGCGCGGCGGTATTCGCCGGGGTATTGACGTCAGAGCCGTCAGGCGTCCTTCGCCCGCCGCACGGCTCGCTTAACTTTTGATGTAGCTGCTGCCGCACGCATCTTGTTGGATTTGACGGGGTTCGATTCTGCGACAGCGCTCATGCCGCCATCCTTTTCATTCGGCACGAACATCATCTTCAAGCCGAGCGCGCCCACCACCTTTCTGACGGTCATGAATCCAGTCTTGGCGCCGGGTTTCAGGGCCTTGTACAGGCCAGGTCGCGTGACGCCGGCTGCATTCGCAACCTCGGTCATGCCGCGGGCGCGCGCAATGTCGTCGAGAGCGGAAAGCAGCAAGTCCTGGTCGTCTTCGGCCAAAACTTCATTGAGATAGGCAGCGATCGCCTCCTCGCTGTCGAGGTAGTCGGCAACATCGAACAGCGAAATTTTCACAGACATGGCTTTTCCTTCTGTTGGGTATCACACGGCCATGTATTTCACACCGGCCCGCGGGACATCTTCGATGCGGCCAATAGCTTCTTTGCCTTCGCGATATCCTCACCAGCATTTCCTTCCGATAGTCGCTTCATGCGAACAAGAATCTTCGCCCCCGCGACGCGGTCCTTGAGTCTGCAAAGCCAGTCCGAAAACTCGTCGGTCTGAGCTAATGTAAGGATATCCATATTGTCTCCAATTGGAGACAGTTCGCAAGTACGACGGAAGGCACACGATCGGCGAACTACAACACGGCGCGTAAGAGAATGAGCCGACGCGTGCCCTCCGGTGGGACAGCTCCTACTGGAAACGCTCAAAGCGTCCTGCTAATCTCGCGCCGTCGCCGCTTCAGGCGACCGTAAGCGTTTACGTCAACCAACGCGCATCCTTTCCAGTTGCCCTCGGGGTGGCTGGTCGCTGCGTGGAGTTGATAACGTGAACCTGCTTACCTTTTTCAGGAAACCGGCGTCAATCGCCGCCCTGCTCTTCCTTTTCATCAGTATTGGCGACGGCGTCATGCTGCCTTTCTTTGCCCTGTGGGCACAGAAAGATGCGGGTGTACCTGTCGCCTGGATCGGTGTGCTCTTCGGCTGTTATGCAGGCGGCGAGCTGCTTGCCACGCCGCTGCTGGGTGGTATCGCGGATCGTCTGGGTCGACGGCCTGTCCTGCTTGCTTCGACACTGGGCGTGGGTTGCGGCTTTCTGCTGCTCTCGTTCTGCCACGGCGTGGTCGCGACGGCGGTGGTGCTCCTGCTTATCGGTGTTTTCGAAAGCGTGCTGCATCCCACGGTCTTCACCGTCATCGGTGACGTGGTGCCCCAGGAAGAGACACGGCACCACTTTGCCGTGGCACGCGTGCTCTCCAGCGTCGGGCGTGCCGTCGGGCCCGCGCTTGGCGCCTTGCTTGTACTGCGGTCGTTGAGCACGGTCTTCGTCGGTTCCGCCGTCGCGCTCCTGCTGGCCGCCGCGCTCGTTGCGTGCCTGCTGCCGGAAACGCGCCACGCCGGCGGCAGCGAAGAGGACGACGATGACGAGGAAGGCTTCTCGGCCTTGCTTCCCGCGCTTCGCGATCGCCGGCTCGGTGGGCTGCTCTTGTGCTTCATGCTGCTCGAGGTTTCGGGCAGCTGGGTCGAGACCGTGCTGCCGCTGAGCGTGCATGCGGCGGGGACGTTGAGTCCTTCAGGCGTGGGGCTGCTGTTTACGTTCGGATCGATACTCACCGCGGTCTTGCAGATTCCGGTCACTCGTCTCACGGCGCGGTTCAGTGCACGCGGGCTGGTACTTGCCAGCGCGGCGATACTGATCGCGGCATTCGGTGTGCTTCTGGCCTCGCCCAGCCTCATCGCGCTGGTGGTTGCGATGGCGTGCTTCTCGACCGCCGACATGTTCTGCGGGCCGTTGATTCCGTCAGCCGTAAACGAACTGGCGGCGCCGAAGACGCGTGCGACGTATATGGCTGCCGTGTCGGTGGCGAACGACCTGAAGGACACCGTCGGACCCGCTAGCGGGACGATGCTCTTCGCCGTGGCGGCTTCGCTGCCTTGGGTGATGGGAATTCCACTGGTGGGGGTGGCGGCGTTGGGGCTTGCTTCGGCGTTGTCGCGAGCACCCATCGCCGACGAGTCAGTTCCTGTCGAGCCTGCATCGTAGGAGCAGGTTCATCGGTGAGCCCTTGCGCCCCAAATTTGCATATATCCCCAAAATACCCCAACCTCCGCAAGATGCCACACGGCGCGACGTAGTCGATCGGAGGTTGGGGATGTTTGTTTTTCACAGGCCGTTGAGCCGTCTTGCAGGACGCTCAGCAGCGTTCGGACTACTTGCTCTTTGCGCAGCGAGCGCCGTGACTCCCACCTACGCCGCACAGACTGCGGCGACAGCCCCGGTGGCCCCACCCGCACACACCATCAGCTACGACCGCTACTCGCTGATCGTCGACGGCAAGCCGACGTATCTTTGGTCGGGTTCATTCCATTACTGGCGCCTACCCTCCCCCGACCTGTGGGCCGATGTCCTGCAGAAAATGAAGGCCGCGGGCTTCAACGCCGTGGAGATCTACTTCGACTGGGGATATCACTCGCCCAAACGCGGGGTCTACGACTTCTCGGGCATCCGTGACGTCGACCGCCTGCTCGACATGGCGCGCGACGTGGGCATCTATGTCATCGCGCGGCCAGGCCCGTACATCAACGCGGAAACCGATGCGGGTGGCTTTCCCGGCTGGCTGGTCAACACCGCCGGTAAACCGCGATCCACCGCAGCGGACTACACCGCCGCCTATCGCGAATGGATGACGCAGATCGATCGCATCCTCGCCCGTCATCAGCTCACCGATGGTCGCGGCACCGTGTTGCTCTACCAGGTCGAGAATGAGCTCTACGACGATTCCACCGATAGCCGCCGCTACATGCAGGATATCGAGGACAAGGCGCGCGCCGATGGCATCACGGTGCCGCTCACCGGCAATCACAACGACAACTTCGTCACCGGCGTCGGTGCGGTCGACATCCCCGGTTACGATTCTTATCCAGCGGACTTCGACTGCACGCGTCCCGCCCGGTGGAACGCCGTCTATGACTTCGCCAGCGAACGAAAGCGTCTGACGCGTTCGCCGCTGTTCTTCCCGGAATTCCAGGGCGGCGCGTTCGACATATGGGGCGGCCCGGGATACGAAGCCTGCCGCAAGCTCACCGGCCCCGACTTCGAGCGCGTGTTCTACGAGTCGAATATCGCCGCCGGCTCGACCATGCAGAACTTCTACATGACCTACGGCGGTATTAACTGGGGCTGGTTGTCGTCCCCAGGCGTCTACACCTCGTACGATTACGGCGCGGCGATCACGGCGAACCGCCAGCTCACCGACAAGTACGACCAGCAGAAGCTTATCGGTTACATGACGCAAGCCGTTACGCCACTCGCACGAACCGACGCCATTGCCACGTCGCTGCCGGATAACCCACGCCTGCGCGTCACCGCACGCATCAATCCGGAGGATGCGACGCGCTTCTACATCCTGAGGCATGCCGACGTGACCGATACGTCGAACGACGCGACGCACTTGCGGATGAGCCTGGGCAAGTCGGGCGACACGACCGTTCCGCAGCAAGTCGGCACCGCCATCCACATCAACGGTCGCGACTCGAAGCTTCTTCTCGCCGATTACCACTTCGGCAAGCAGGAACTGGCGTACTCGACGTCCGAGCTGATGACCCAGCTGCAACTGGCAGACCGCGATGTCGCGCTGCTTTATGGTCGACGCGATGAAGACGGCGAAACCGTGCTGCGTTACGCATCCGAACCGCGTACGCAGGTCATTGACGGTAAGGTCGAAACGCACTGGGATGCCGCCACGCACACCCTCCGCCTCAACTACCGCCATGACGGTCTGGCGCGGGTGGCGATCAGCCAGGGAGAAGCGTCCCTTCTTCTTCTGATCGGTGACAACGAAGAAGCCAAACGCTTTTGGCGGCTGCAAACGCAAGCGGGCCCGGTACTCGTCCGCGGCCCCTACCTCACGCGCAACGCCACTCGTGCCGGCGATCAGCTCGCTCTCACCGGCGACACCGACAAGGCCGGCGATATCGAGGTTTTCGCTGGTCCGGATACCCACGGCCTCTCTTGGAACGGTGCTTCCGTGGTTGCGGACGTCACGGCTTCGGCAAGCCTGCATGGTCACTTGAATGGGCCGCAGCCGGTATCGCTACCCAGCCTGACCACCTGGCATGTGAGCGAGGCCGCGCCGGAAATCGCGCCAGCCTTCGACGATAGCGGATGGACGGCCACCGATCGCACCACCACGCCCAATCCCTATTGGAACCACAAGCTGCCGATCCTCGATAGCGACAACTACGGCTTCCACCATGGCAACGTATGGTATCGCGGCCACTTCAGGGCCACCGGCAAGGAAAGCGCCATCCTCCTTGCTGCGAACACCGGTGTGCACCTGGGTAACCACGGCATATTCACCGCCTGGCTCAACGGCCATTTCCTCGGCAACAACCCGAGCGGCGCACAGCAGTTCCCGATCGACCCGAGTTGGCTCAAGGCAGGCGGCGACAACATCGTCTCCGTGCTGGTCGACAACACCGGCCACCTCCAGGAAGAGCACAGCGGCAGCTTCCGCGAACCCCGCGGTCTGATCGCGGCTTCGTTCGCTGGCTTGGCGACAGATATCCACTGGAAGATCCAGGGCAATGTGGGCGGTGAAAACCTGCCCGACCCGACACGCGGCCCGTTCAACGCCGGTGGTCTCTACGGCGAGCGCATGGGTTGGCAGATGCCTGGCTTCGTCGACGGACGCTGGGCGACCACTACCCTGCCCCGCTCTACCGACAAGCCCGGTGTCGACTGGTACCGCAGCAGCTTCCACCTCGATATCCCAAACGGTCAGGACGTCCCCATCGCCTTGCGCATCCACGACATCGCGGCGCACCACTATCGCGCGATCATCTTCATCAATGGCTGGCAGATGGGCCGTTACATCAGCGATGTGGGGCCGCAGACCGATTTCGACCTGCCGGCGGGCGTGCTGAACACACATGGCGACAATACGATCGCCATCGCATCGTGGAGCACCGCGCAGGATGGCGGGTTAGGTGAGGTTTCACTGGTGATGCAGGGCAACTACCGCAGCCCGCTGGACGTGAGAGCCGTGGTCGCACCTGGCTATCAGGACGTCATGCAGGCACAGAAGTCGTTGCAGAAGCCCAACAAGCCTGGCGCCGCGAACTGATTCAACCGCGCGCGATCACGCGGCCAACCATGCCTGGAGAACGACGGCATGGTTGATTGCGGGATCGTGCGCACCGTAAAGCATCGTGACTTTCCGTTTCTTCACGAGGGCTCGCAGCTCCGCCACAGCCGGGTTGTGCTCGAGTTCGTGACGGTATTTTTCAGCAAAAGCATCGAAGCGGTCCTCGCGATGGTCGAACCAGGTTCGCAGGGTCGGGGACGGCGCAATCTCCTTGAGCCAGAGGTCGACAGCGGCTTTTTCCTTCGTCAGACCGCGGGGCCAAAGGCGGTCGACGAGGACACGCATGCCGTCGCGCGGGGATGGCTCTTCATAGACACGCTTGACGGACAAGGTTGGCATGGCATCAACTCCATGGGTGAGCCCATTATCGATCGGGAGAGAAACGACATCATGAGAGCTCTTGCGCCAGCCGTCTTGTTCGCTTCGTTCCTCCCCCAGGCCGACCTCGAGCAGGCGCTGATCAACGCGGGGAAGTGATCCGGCACACCGCCCTCACGCTTCCGATGTCACCGCCACGCCTGCCTCGGACCGATCACGCAGGCTGACGAAGATCATGGCCGCCGCCACGAGCAGCACGGCACCCGCTCCCACGAAGACACCTGAGGCACCGGCGCGATCGAACACCAGTCCGCCGGCTGCCGCGCCAAGCGTGATGGCGAACTGCACGGCCGCCACGATCAGGCCACCACCGCTCTCGGCTTCGTCGGGAACAGTCTTCGTGATCCAGGTGGTCCACGCCACCGGCACGGCACCGAACGCCATGCCCCAGAGTGCGACCAGCAGCGCATCGGCAATCGGTGCGCGGCCCAGGGCAACCAGTGCCAGTGCGATCGCACCCATCGCCAGTGGCATCAGCAACAAGGTCATGCGCAGGCTGCGCTCGAGCACGAAGCCCGCTAACGACGTACCGATGAAGTTGGCGACGCCAAAGCCCAGCAGGATCACGGACAGGCCATTCACGCCGACGCCGGTCACGACTTCGAGGAACGGCCGCAGGTAGGTGAAGAATGCAAAGTGCCCGGTGAACACCAGCAGCACCGAAAGCATGCCGGCGCGCATGACGGGGCGCTTCATGACATCGACCAGGGTCCCCATACGCGCGGTGCCAGTGGGCGCCATCTTCGGCAGCACGACAAGCTGCCAGAAGAATGCCAGCACACCGATGACCGTCGCGATCAAGAAGACGTTGCGCCAGCCGATGAGATGCCCGAAGTAACTGCCCAGCGGCGCCGCTGCCACGGTCGCGACGGAAACACCGCTGAAGATGATCGACAGCGCACGCGGCACCATCGCTTCCGGCACCAGTCGCATGGCGACGGCGGCGGACATGGTCCAGAAGCCACCGATCGCGACGCCAAGCAGTACGCGCCCGACCAGCACCAACGAAAGCGTCGGCGCAAAGGCGACGAGGAGATTGGACGCCACCAGCAGTACCGAGAACGAAAGGAGTACTGTCCGCCGGTCCGTGTTGCGGGTGAGCACCGAGATGACCAGGCTCGTCACCAGGGCGATGGCGGCGGTCGCGGTGACCGTTTGCCCGGCCATGCCTTCGGTGACACCCAGGCTTGCCGCCATGGGCGTCAGCAGGCTCGCCGGTAGGAACTCCGCGGTGATCAGGGCGAAGACGCCCAGCGTCACCGCAAAAACCGCACCCCAGGCGGGCTGCTCCGTTACTGCCACCGTGTCGCAGGTATCCGCACAAGCCGTCATGTCGCTTCCTGTCCAGCTAAGGAAAACGTGCATGGTAGGCGTGTCGATCCGGACGGTATATGATGGCAAATCCTTAATTCTTGATCGTGCGTCCGGGCAGAATGAGCTTTTCCGCTATAGCAGACGAGTCGGATGCGGCCAGCGAGCTGCTGCTGGGCATGCGCCTGGTCGGGGTGAATTACCGGCGCATCGAGCTGGCTCGGCCGTTTGGCGTCGCATTCAAAGGCGAGCCGGGCCACGCCCAGTTTCACTTCATCGGCCGCGGTCCGGTGCTCCTGCGCACGCATGACGGCAGGTTGCTCCCGCTTGAGACCGGCGACGCTGTCCTGCTCCCGCAAGGCCGTCCGCACGTGCTGCTCTCGTCGGCGGACGTACCCTCACGCGACATCGCCGACTTCCTTGCCACGCCGCTGTGCAACAGCGTCGCCAACATCGATCCCGAATGCGAAGCCAGCGCGCGCTTGTCGGGGGCACTGATTTTCAGCGGTTGCATGGAGTTCGAGCTGGGCGGCATGCAACCTCTCGTCACAGCCATGCCCGACGTGATGCTGGTCGGCACCCTGCTCGACCGCTACCCGGAACTGCGTCCGATGCTCGACGCCATGGAGCGCGAGTCGTGCCACAAGCGCGCCGGTTTCGCCGGCATTCTTGCCAGGCTGGCCGATGTCGTCTCGGCGATCATCGTGCGTGGGTGGGTCGAGTCGGGCTGCGGCGACGCCTCCGGCTGGCTTAAGGCCCTGCGTGACCCCCGGCTCGGCAAGGCTATCGTCGCCATGCATCGCGAGCCTGGCCGTAACTGGACCGTGGCCGAGCTTGCCGATGAGATGGGCAGCTCGCGCTCGGTGTTCGCCGAGCGGTTTCTCACTGTCACGGGCATGACACCGGTGCGTTACCTCACCGAGCTACGCATGCGCCTGGCCGCCCAGTGGATCGGCCGCGACGGCTCGACCATCGAAGGCGTGGCTTTCCAGCTGGGCTATGGCTCCCTGGCCGCCTTCAGCCGGGCGTTCAAGCGGGTTATCGGCGAGCCACCGGGGGCTGTGCGCCACGCCGCGAGATAGTCCGGCAAGCTGGCTAACCTTGAATAAGTAGGGCCGTTATTCAAGGATAAAGAAAGCGCAACCGCATCTTCCACGCATCCGGGTTGCTGGCAAGGCTCGAGCGCAACTGACCGATCAAAGGAACCGGTAGTTGAAGGTCAACGTGACCGTATGCGGCGCCGCGTAGTACAGGTTGCTGTACTCATCCAGCACGAAGTACTTCCGGTTGAGCAGGTTATCCGCATTGAGCTGCAGCGAGGCCTGCGGCGAGAAGGCGTACTTCGCCATGGCGCTCACCAGCATCACGGACGACTGATTCACCGTCTGCGGACCGTCCGGGCCGTCGACCGGTGCGTGACTGGCCGACTGCCAGTTGGCGCCGCCGCCAACGGTCACATGGTTCCAGCTGCCCGGTAAAGTATAGGTAGTGAAGAAGCGAACGAGCGTGCGTGGCAGGGCCGTGCGCAGGGCAGTCAGCGTACCGTCGTCGCCGAGTCCCTTGATGTTGAAGTGCGACCAGCCCAGCGTCGCGTTCCAGGTATCGGACAGCTGGCCGGAGACCTCGGTTTCGAAACCACGCGACTTCGTGCCGTTCACCGGGTTGTACGCCTGCGTGCGACCGTCCGGCAGGAACTCGCCCACCGCAGCTTCGGCCACGTTGTCCTGGCGCGTTTCGAAAAACGTCAGCGATGTGTTCAGAAGGCCGTCGAAGTAGCGGCCCTTGATGCCTACTTCGCGGCTGCTACCGGTCATCGGGTCGAGGAAGCTGCCGTCGGCACGACGGTTGTCCTGCGGGTCGAAGATTTCCGTGTAACTGGCGAAGACCGAGTATGTGGGGTTGATCTCGTAGATCAGCCCGACGTACGGGATGGTCTTGCTGTCTTTCTGGTGATAGATACCCGCCGAAGCATCGTTCGTGTCGTTCTTCCACCGGGCATAGCGCGCACCGGCAACGAGCTTGAGCGGGTCGGCCAGTTGCAGGCGCGTGGCGACATACAGACCGCTCTGCACGGTACGCGCGATGTTCGCGCGGTCGCCGGTCGATGCGAAATCCGGGAAGGGATAGCTGCCGTTCCAGTCGAGGAAGTTGTCGATTGCCGGAAGATCGCCGTGCGCGTTCTCTGTCGAGTCCTTGGTGTAGTGCGAGCCGTTCGCGCCCACGACGAGTTCGTGCTCACGGCCGAAGGCCTCGAACGGGCCGGACGCGTAGAGGTCGACCATGTTCTGGCGGCCCCGATCCCGCCCCTGGTAAGCGAAGGGCTCCACGCCGGCGCCCGTCTCGCGATTGGGAAAACCGTAGACATAGAACAGCTGCGAATCACCCTGGGTCTCACGGTGGCTGGCCATGGCGTGTCCTTGCCAGCCGTTGCCGAAGTCGTGTTTCAGATCGATGAAGCCGGTCTTGGTGGTGTTCGTCCAGCGCGTCCAGTCGGCCGCGCTGGTGAATCCCCGACGCCACTGGATGAAGCCGCCATCGTCGAAGAACACCGGGTACGAGCCCCAGGTCACGCCCTTCGGCTTCGATTTTTGCCAATCGAAACCGACGCTGAGCGTCGTGTTCTCGTCGAGATCGGCGTCAACGACTCCGTAAAGCACGTCCTTCTTGCTGCTGTAGCGGTCGAGATAGGAGTTGCCCTGCTCGTGCGTGGCGACTACGCGGCCGCGCACGCTGCCGGATGTATTGAGCGGCGTGGATAGATCGACCGACTCACGCTGCGTGTTGTACGAGCCATAACTCACTGTGGCGTCCGCCTGCAGCGTATGGCTGTCGGCATGCTTGCGCACGAAGTTGATCAGGGCCGACGGGCTGCCAGCGCCGCTGAGCAGGCCCGAGGCGCCACGCACCACTTCGATGCGATCGTAGACCGAGGTATCGAGGCTGCCGTCCGCCGAGCTGGCGTTGAGGCCGGGCGCGACGGGCACGCCGTCGTACGCCATGTTCTCGATCTGAAAACCGCGTGCGTAGAACACCACGCGCTCGGTGTCATACGCACTGGAGAACACGCCCGTCGTATTGTCGAGCACGCTGCGGACCGAGGTGAGGTTCTGGTCTTCGATGCGCTGTTCGGTGATGACGCTCACCGACTGTGGCGTGTCCTGCAATGACAACGGCAGGCGTGTGGCGACGGCGGTCTGGTCGACGGTGTAGTTCGACGTGCGCTGTCCCCGCACCTTCACGGCATCGAGGGTGGTGGCGGTGTCGGAGGTCGTCGACTGCGCCTGGGCGGCGACGGGTACGGAAAACGCCAGGCCGATGGCCAGCGAAAGCAGCCGCGGACGGCTGGTACGGAGTTCGAACATGGGATGACGCCCCTGCTGTTAGTGGCCTACGCAAGCTGGAGGTCCGCTTGCATGAAAGTCACGACGGGGGCTGGCTTGACACGGCTGGCAGGTCGTTTCACCGCGAAGTCTAACAAAACCCGCGCTCCACCTGTAGGAGCCAATTGATCGGCTCCTACGGGGTGAAGACGACCCTTGCCTTTCCGCCGTCTTCATCCCAGGCCATCTGGACGTCCGACAGGGGAAGCACGCGCGTTGCGATCTGCAGGGTTGCGGGAACCGCCGCGGCGAAGACGTGCCCGACGGCGGCGAGAAGATCCGACAACGGAACACTCTTGATGCCGCTGCCCATCAGCACGATGGCCGATGAGCGCAGTGCGGCGCCGGGCAACGTGATGTCCCCGCCGCTGGAGCTGCCGACCTGGACGAAACGTACCGGCCGGGCATCATCAACGGCCTTCGCGATCGCGGCGATGATGGTCTGGGCGCTCTTTCCCCAGAGGTAATCGACAACCACGTCGACACCGTCCTTGCATTGCTTCTCGAGGTCATCCGCGAAACGGGCAGCACCGCCGGGGTCGGCGCCGTCCACGTCGAACGGAATCACGATGTCGGCGCCCAGCGCCTTTACGGATGCCAGCGCCGCCGCGTCGCGTGCCGTGGCAATGACCTTCCCCGCGCCCAGATGCTTTGCCAGCTGCACGGCCAGGCGTCCGGCCATACCCGTGGCGCCGTTGATGAGCACCGTGTCGCCGCTCTTGATCTGTGCGCGGTAGACAAGGGCCGCCCAGGCGGACATGCCGGGATTGGCCAACGCCGCAGCGGTGACGTCGTCGAGGGCGTCGGGAACGGAAATGCAGTACGCAGCACGGACGCGAGTGAACTCGGCCATGGCGCCAAAGGGGGCGCCGGGCAGGATGAAGTACACCCGGCGCCCGTCGTGCGTCACACCGACGCCATCCGAGCCCGCAACGGCGGGAAGGCTCGCGTTGGCGCTGTAGTGCGCGCCTGAGGCTCTCGACTTCGTGAAATGCGTCAGGGCCGCAGCCTTCACGGTGATCAATTCCTCGCCCGTTTTTGCGGGGGGTGCTTCGAAATCAGAGTACGCAGGCGATTGGCCCGCTTCATATACGACGGCAGCTTTCACGGCAATCTCCAAGTAATCTAACGTTGTTAGAGTCACTCTAACCGTGTTAGATTCAGTTCGCAACCCCCTCCGAGGTCGGCCCCATGAAAGTGAATCGCGACATCATCGTCCAGGCCGCCCTGCGCCTCCTCGACGACACCGGCCTCGAAGACCTTACCTTGCGCAAGTTAGCGCAGGCCCTCGACATCCAGGCGCCCACGCTCTACTGGCACTTCAAGAGCAAGGACGCCTTGATCGACGAGATGGCCACGCTTGTGCTGGCAAGCGGCGCCGCCAATCTCGTTCCGGACGAGGCGTCCGACGACTGGCGAGTCTGGGTCTCGGCCTTCGGGCAAGGCCTGCGCAAAACCCTGCTGGCCTACCGCGACGGCGGCCGGATGATCGCCGGCACGCGCCTGACCAATACGCTGTTCCAGGAGACGGCCGAGCGCATCGGTGGCCATCTCAGGCAAGCCGGCTTCACGACGCGACAGGCGGTTACCCTGCTCAGCGCCGTCTACACGTTCACGGTGAGCTTTGTGATCGAAGAACAGGCGGTGTTCCCGAAACCCGGCGAGCGCTCGGCTGCCTATGACATCGAAATGCGGAAAACGCATCTTGATCCCAAAGCATTTCCGCTGCTTCGCGAAGCGGGGGAGGTCCTGTTCGACCGGTTCGACCAGCGATTCGAGGAAAGCATCGACCTGATGCTTCGCGGCGCGGCGACGTTGCTCCCCGGCTAAGCGCCGTCATGGCGTACATTCTGGCACTCCCCTGAACGGTACGTCGTTGTGCACGATAGTGGCGACCCTGCTACGGAGCGATGCGATGCTCGCGCGTTTTGCCATCTCGACCCTGAGCCTCCTGGCGGCGACGGCCGCTTCAGCGTCTGCGCTCGCGACCGACACAGCCCCGGGACTTCCGACCGACCTGCCCACCTATATCGATCAGGTCCGCACCACGTTCAACGTGCCCGGTATCGCTGTGGCCGTGATCAAGGACGGCAAGGTCGTCTTCGAACAAGGCTCGGGACTTAGAGACGTGGAGCGTCACCTTGCCGTCGACGTACACACGAAGTTCTGCATTGCGTCGAATACCAAGTCCGTCACCGCGACCGCCATCGAAATGCTCGCCGAGCGCGGCAAGCTGCATATGGATGACCGGGTGATCGATCACCTGCCGTGGTTCCGCATGGCCGAGCCTTATGCCACGAGCGAGATGCGTGTCCGCGACCTGCTTGCCCACCGCAGCGGTCTCGGGCCCCACGCGGGTGACCTGCTCTTCCTGCCATCCACGCATTACAGTACGCGCGATGTGGTCGAGCACCTTGCCCATCTCCCGCTGTCTACCGGCTTCCGTGAAACGTTCGCTTACGAGAACATCATGTTTGCCGCGGCCACGCTCATCGTGGAACAAGCGTCCGGCCAGAGCTATGCCGACTTCGTTCGTACGCAGATTTTCACGCCGGTGGGCATGAGCGATGCACTGATCGATGGCTCGGAGCTTCGGCCAACGGACGATGTAGCAACCTCATATATGCCGGATGCGGACGGACAACTTGGCGCTGTGCCAACCCTCGTGTGGAAAAACAATGCCGGGGCCGCCGGCATCTATGCGAGCATCCACGATATGGCGCTCTGGGCCGGCACCCAGCTGAAACAGGGCGAGCTGCCGCCACCGAACGGCGCACATGCACGGCTTTTCAGCGCCGCGACGCAGGCCGACATGTTCACCATGGTGACGCCCATCCCCATCGACGCACCCTCCGTCCCGGCGCTCGCCGCGGCCCAACCGACCAGCTTCGGCTACGCCGCCGGCTGGTTCGTTTCGGACTTCCGCGGCCAGCACATGGTCTCGCACACGGGTGGCTTTCCCGGGACCGTATCGGAGACGACGTTGATTCCATCGCTTGGCGTCGCCGTGGTGGTGCTTACTAACCAGGAATCCGAAGAGGCGTTCAATGCGATCACCTTCCACGTCGCCGACGGCTATCTTGGAAAGAGCGACACCGACTGGATAGCGGCCTTTGCAGCGTCCGCGAAGAAACGTGCGACGAGATTGAACGCCGATGACGCCAAAAACGATCGGCGCCCGGAGCCGCTGGTCGAACCTGCCCTGCCACTCGCACGATATGCCGGGCGCTACAAGGACGCATGGTATGGCACCGTGGACGTCACGGCCGATGGTAACCGGCTTCGCGTGCGCTTCTCAGATTCGTCGCGCCTCCTTGGTACGGCCGAACCGTGGCGTGGTGACACCTTCCACATCCGCTGGGACGATCGCACGCTGCACGCGGATGCCTTCATCGATTTTGTCCCCGACGAATACGGTGGCATAAGCCGCGCCACGATGCGCAGGGCATCCGCCCGAACCGCACCAGCGTACGACTTCCAGGACCTCGATCTGCGTCGCCAATGACATCCCTGCCAGCCCTGTTGAAAGAGGTTCGCGCCTGCACGGTGTGCGCCGCCCACCTGCCCCTCGGACCGCGCCCCGTCGTGCAGGCCAGCGCATCGGCCCGCATCCTCATTGCGGGTCAGGCGCCCGGCCGGAAGGTGCATGAGACGGGTATTCCGTTCGACGACGTCAGCGGCAACAGGTTGCGCCAGTGGCTGGGCCTATCGCCGGAGGTGTTCTACGACGAGACGAAGCTGGCCATCCTGGGCATGGGCTTCTGTTTCCCCGGGACAGGCAAGTCCGGTGACCTGCCGCCACGACCGGAATGCGCGCCGATATGGCGGGCACCCCTGCTGGGCCAGTTGAAGAACATCCGGCTCACGCTGGTGCTCGGACAGTACGCGATGGCTTATCACCTGCCCGGTCGCGGGAAGACCCTCACGGAGGTCGTGACCGGTTGGCGGCGCGACTGGCCGCTCGTGGTGCCACTACCTCACCCCAGCCCGCGCAACCAGGCATGGCTCAAGCGAAATCCGTGGTTTGAAAGCGAACTCCTCCCCGTGCTTCGCTTACGTATCGCCGAGGTGCTTCGTGGCGACGATTGAGTCGTCGGGTCAGGTCTGGAACAGGCTGATCTGTGCTGTCGTGAGGCTGGCAAAACTATCGTTCAACGGCCCGAGGATCGCATCGGCGATCGGCTGCAGCTGGCTGGTCAGGTAGTGCTCGTAGTCGATGCGGGACTCGCGCGCTTCGAGTGGCTCGGGTCCGTTACGCGTGATCACATAGCTGATCCAGCCACCGTTCTGGTACTGCAGCGGACGCTGGTGACGCGCATTGTAATCGTCGGCGAGGCGTGCGGCCCGCACCTGGGGTGGGGTGTTGCTCTGGTAGTCGGCAAGCTTGCCGCGTAGCCGCTTTCGATAGACCAGCAGATCGTCGAACTCACCCGCCAGCAGGCTGCGCGTGTAATCGCGGATAAAATTGGCGTACGGCTGTTCCTTGAAGATAAGCAGGTAAAGCGCCTGCTGGAACCTCTGCGCCAGTGGCGTCCAGTCGCTACGCACGGTTTCCAGCCCGCGATACACCACTTCCTCCTCACGATGTTCCGACACCACCAGACCGGCGTAACGCTTCTTGCTGCCCAGCTCGCTGCCACGGATGGTGGGCATGAAGAAACGCTGGTAATGCGTGTCGAACTCGATTTCCAGCTCGCTCTCCAGGCCAAGCGTTTCGGCCAGGTGATCGCGCCACCACCGGTTCACGCGTGCCACGAGATGATCGGCGATGGCGGATGCCTCGGCTTCGCTGCGGCGCTGCTTCAGCCAGATGAAGATCGAATCGGTATCGCCGTAGATGACATCATAACCTTCGGCCTCGACCAGCTCGCGCGTGCGGCGCATCACGTCGTGACCGCGCAGGGTCACGGCCGATACGAGTTCGGGATCGAAGAAGCGGCAATTGGGTGCACCGAGCACGCCGACGAAGGAATTCATCAGCAGCTTCAGCGACTGGGATTGTGCCTGGTTACCCTGCCGCTTCGCCTCGTCCCGCCGTTCCCACAGCTGGGTGACGATGGCCGGCAGGCAGTGCTTCGTACGAGAAAAGAAGCGGCCGTGCACGCCGGGTACGGCGGCTGCTTCCGAGGTATCGAGAGCACCTTCGGCGAGCCCGACGGGATCGACCAGATAGGTCCGGATAATCGACGGATACAGACTCTTGAAGTCCAGCACCAGCACCGAGTCGTAAATCCCCGGGCGCGAGTTCATCACGAATCCCCCCGGGAACGCTTTCTCCGGTATGTCTCCGACATTCGGCGCGACATAGCCTTCCCGATGCATCCGCGGCAGGTACTGGTGGTCGAACGCGGCGATGGAGCCGCCGAAGTGGTCCGCCTGCAGGCCGGTGACATGCGCGCGCTCGAGCAGGAACTCGAAGAGCTTCGCCCTGGCGAAGATCCGCGTGACCAGCTCGCAGTCCTTCAGGTTGTAGCGTGCGAGGGCTACCTTGTCCTCGTGAAAGCGTCGCTCGATCTCGGCCATACGGTGGTAAGGATCGTCGATGGACTTACCCTCGCCGAGCATCGTCTGCGCGACATGCTCCAGGCTGTAGGACGAGAACCCCCACTGTGCCGCACGCACCGCTTCGATGCCGTCGATAACCAGCCGCCCCGCCATGGGCGCGAAGAGAAAGCCCTCGCGCCGGGAATGGCCGCGCCACTCGATGGGCTGGGCACCGCGGCCCAGGAGCAACGGAATGCCGTACTTGTCCGCGTGCGCCTGGAGCACGCGAAGATCGAACTGCACGACGCTCCACCCGATGAGGACGTCCGGATCGTGTTCGACGAACCAGGCATTGAGGCGTTGGATGATCTGGGCGGGATCGGCCACGTATGCCAGCGCGAAGTCCTCCGGCGGTACATCGTCCACGCCGGGGTCGCCGAGCATGTAGACCTGCCGCTGGCCGCAGCCCTCAAGGGCGAGGGAATAGAGGTCGCCCGCGGCGCTGGTTTCGATATCGAGCGACACGACGCGGAGCGTCGGCCGATAGTTGGACACGGGGCGGAGCTTCGGATCGAGGATGGCATCACCCTCCTCCGTGCCGCCTTCCATGCTTACCGCCGCCGTGATGAAACGCTCCATCATGTAGCGCTCGGGCGGCCGTATATCGGCTTCGTACGACACCACGCCGCGGTCCTTCAGCCGCTTCTCCAGAAGCATCATCTGCCGGTGGCTGCGGGTGTAGATGCCCAGCACGGGCTCCTGCTTGAACGTCTTCAACGGTAACGGGCGGATGTCCACGCTGGCGACCCTGCGTGCCACCGCTTCGATGTCCGCCTGCCGCGACGCCGCGGCGAACGCGACCGATTGCTGCGCGCTGATCACAACGCGCTTCGGCCCCTCGTCGGTGGCCAGCCAGAACTCGACGTCGGTGCCGTGCCCCGTGTCCCGCCAGTGGCGGCTAAGAATGAAACCCTGTCGGGTCGGGGACGTCACTGCGGGTTCCTGTCGACGGCTGAAGCTCATCAATTGTGACATCCCTGCGAGGGAATAAGTCCTGTTCCTGCGGCCCCACTACTCCATTCGTCCGGATCATCCGCATCGTCATGGTCGGCTCCTACCGTACGCTGAGCTCCGCAATCGACTTGAACTTCTCGGCGAGGAAGTCGGTGAAGACCTGGGCTTTCCGGGTCTGCCTGCGCCCCGCCGGGGACACCGCGCTGATCGGGAACGCTGGCGGTGAGTAGCCGCCTAGTACCTGCTGAAGGCGCCCTTCCGCGATATCGCGGGCGTACAACCAGCCGGGGCTGTGCCCCATTCCGATACCGGCCAGCACGGCGCCCCGGATGTGCTCGGCATCGTTGGTGCGGACGACGGGTTTCGCATCGACGACGAGCGGCGCGTTGTTTTCATGGAAACGCCAGGAGCGCGACGCGCCCTGAAACATGAAGACCACGCAAGGCATGGTCTCGACGTCGCGCGGGTGCTGGGGAACACCATGGCGTTCGAAGTATTCCGGCGTGCCCACCGTCGCATAGCGAACCGCACCGATGCGCCGTGCGACCAGCGAGGAATCGGACAAGTTGCCAATACGAATGGCCACGTCGATTCCATCTTCGACCAGGTTGGCATGGCGTTCCGAGATGTCGAAATCGATGGTTACGTCCGGATAGCGGGCGAAAAACTCGGGGAGGTGCGGCATGACGAAGAAGCGACCGAACGCCGCCGAAATAGCCACGCGGAGTACGCCCGTTGGCGCGAGCTGCGCATGCCCTACCCGCGCTTCCGCGGCGTCGACCGCCTCGATGAGCTGCACGATGGACTCGTAGTACTGCTGGCCGGCCTCCGTGACGCTGAGACCCCGCGTGGTCCGGCGCAACAATTGCACACCGAGACGCGACTCGATCGCGGCGATCTGCTTGCTGACCGTGGACTGCGCGACGCCGCTGGCTATCGCCGCTTTCGAGAAGCTGCCCGAATCGGCCACTCGTACGAACAATTGCATGGCATCGAGGCGATCCATAGGCGCTCCAGATCAGGGTCTTGAAAATCCCGGTCCCAATTTACGGCAGCGGCGCCATAGTAGCCAGAAGGGGGTCAGGAAGTGGCGAGCACCCGTTCGCCGATGAATCGTCTCCTACATGGTGGGCGTTCACGGCGGGAATCCCTCAAACGGACTAGGATTCATGCCGCCATTGAGTATCGATGCCCTAGCCGATCCAAACGTTCAAGACACGGCGACGGCTTCGGCGAATAGTCCTCCGTTTTCAAACAAGGCCCACGGCATGAATGACTCCGTTCTTAGCAAGAGCTTCCTCGACGCCCAGCGCGAGCGCCTCCTCGCCCTGCGCAAACAGCTGGTCTCCAGCGCCGACGCGGCAGGTGACGAAGAGGGCCTGCTCCAGCAGACCGCCGGCGGCGAGCCGCAGGATTCCGGCGACGATGCCGAGCGTTTCGCGCAGCAGGATCGCGACGAGTCCATCCTGAGCCACAACGAGGGACGTCTGGCCATCGTCGACCGCGCGCTCGAAAAGCTCGACGAAGGCACCTACGGGATCTCCGACGGCAACGGCGAGACGATCTCGAAGGCCCGTCTCGAGGCCATTCCGGAGACGATCTATACGATGGAAGAAATGGAAGATCGCGAGCGCGCCGAGCGCAACGCTCGCTGAACTCAGTACACGCCACGCGCCATCCCTGCGCACCACGGAACAAAACTGCAAGGAGCGCGGGGCGCCTGCTGGTACGTTGAAGGGCATGAGCTTTCGTATCGGCATCGTGGGCGGTTCCATGGGTGGCTTGTTCGCGGCGAGCCTGCTGCGCACGGCCGGCCACGACGTCCATGTTTTCGAACGCTCCGAACGTGGTCTCGACGGTCGTGGAGCAGGCCTGGTGGGGCAACGCGAGCTGTACGCCATCCTGCGCATGCTTGGGTGCGAGCAGGCCGCACGCGTCGGCGTGCTCGCGCATGAACGGATCACCTTCGCGCGTAATGGCAGCATTGCCGAACGCGACGTGACGCCGCAGACGCAGATTTCCTGGGACCACCTGTACCGCACCGTCCGTCACCTGCTGCCGCCCGCGGCGTACCGCGTGGGAGCGCGCGTGGCGCGCGTGGAGAACTCATCCTCGGCGGCGACGGTCGTGCTCGAGGGTGGAGAAGCGCTACGTTTCGACCTGGTGATCGGTGCCGATGGCGTCGGCTCCATCGTGCGTTCGGCCGTGAGCCACGGTCCCACCGCCAGCACGTATGCAGGCTATGTCGCCTGGCGCGGACTGATACCCGAAACGACGCTTCCTGCCCGGGCCGCGACGGTGCTCTCCGAGCGCTTTGCGTTCTTCCACATGCGTGGATCGCAGGTCCTCGGTTACCTCGTCCCGGGTCGCGGCGGCGAGACGGCGCCGGGACAACGTCGCTACAACTGGGTGTGGTACCGGCAAGCTACCGAGGGCCTTGCCCTGGACCGCTGGCTCACCGGGAGCGATGGCCGCCTGCGCGATTTTTCCGTGGCACGTGGCGACATGCCGGCCGTGCTCCGCAACGAACTGGTGGCGGCTGCCGACGATCTCCTGCCCGCTCCGTTTGCCCTTGCGGTGGCTGCCGAACCCACCCCCTCCCTGCAGGCGATTTTCGACTACGAGAGCACACGCATGGTGCGCGACCGTGTGGCCCTGCTCGGTGACGCAGCGTTCGTGGTGAGGCCGCATACCGCCATGGGCGTGGCCAAGGCGGCGGGGGATGCGATGGCGCTTGTGGCCGCGCTCGATCGCCTGCCACTGGAGAAGGCCTTGTTCGTTTATGAAGCCGAACGACTGGCCGAAGGCCACCGCATTGCCGTCTACGGCAGGGAGCTTGGACGCCCCCTCACCGCCTGAATTGCCGACCCACGCACATTTGGCACATCCGGACCCTGCCTGCGATAGACGGCGACATTGTCCGCCCCATATGCTTGGCTGAAGGGGAAGTGAGGTTTCAACGTGTCCGAAGTGACGACTAAGAGCATCCTCCACACGCGCACGTCGCATTTCGTGTCGGGGGTCGCCACAGGGATGGCCATCACCGGACCGACCGACGACGGTTTTCTGCACCTGCACTTCTTCCGCGAAGTACAGCGGATCACCAATGACGACGTGCCAGCCCGGTCGCTGACGCCAAACGAGGTGGAGCTGGCGTGGGGCCATGCGGAGGCGAACATCCACCTTCACCGTGAGGAGATCGCCGTGATCTCGATACCCGTAGGCCGCCTGCCCATCATCAGCACCAGCATCGCACGCGCCATGCGCTTCGTGGCCACACTGGCGACGCGATAGTCAGCCGAAGCACCGACCGGCGGCAGCGTCACGTGCGCGCCGCCACGCATCGGTTGAACTTGTTAAGCGACAGCCCAGCCCGGGCCCTCCTCCGTCCACAGGAGCAGGCTATCGAGCGCGGGGCACAGCGACTGGCCCCATTCGGTCATTCGATAGTCGACTGGCGCAGGTTTGCCCTCATGCACCGTGCGCAATACCACGCCGTCGCGTTCGAGTTCGCGTAGCTGTTGGGCTAGCATCTTCTGCGAAATATCCGGAATGAGGCGCTCCAGTTCGGAGAACCTCACTACGTTGCCGCCGAATAGCTGAAACAGGATGACGAGCTTCCAGCGTCCCCGGATCAGGCGGATGGCCTTTTCGATGCCATCGGCCGCGCTCGACGGGGTATAGACCGGTCTGTTCATGGGCTTACTTTTTCGTGCGTTCTTGTGAACGGAAAGGGGTGTCCCGAGGATAGTAGCTCCCCTCCGCAGGCAACCCCCATGGATTTGAAGCTCAAAGGCAAGCGTGTTCTCGTCACGGCCGGTACGCAGGGTATAGGCGCCGCCGTCGTCGAGGTGTTCGTCCGCGAAGGTGCCACGGTACTCGCCGCCGCGCGCCACCGCCCGGACGACTTCACCGGAGAGCACTTCGTCGCGGCCGACCTTGCCACGGCGGACGGCTGTGCGGCAGTGGCCTCAGCGGCGACCGAGCGCCTCGGCGGCGTCGACATTCTTGTCCATGTGCTGGGTGGCTCGTCCGCTCCCGGTGGTGGATTTGCGGCGCTGGATGAGGAGCAATGGCAACGGGAGCTGGCCTTGAACCTGTTACCGGCCGTCCGCCTCGATCGCGCGCTGGCCCCCGCGATGGCGATCCGCGGCAGCGGCGTGATCATTCACGTCACCTCGATCCAGCACCACCTGCCGCTGCCCGAATCGACAACGGCATACGCCGCGGCCAAGGCCGCACTCTCGACGTACAGCAAGAGCCTGTCCCGCGAAATCACACCGAAAGGCATTCGCGTCCTGCGCGTCTGCCCGGGCTGGGTCGAAACCGAGGCGGCCGTGGCGATGGCCCAGCGCCTTGCCGACGAGGCCGGCACGGATTACGAAGGCGGCAAGCAGATCATCATGAAATCCCTCGGTGGCATTCCCCTGGGACGGCCGTCGAAACCCGCCGAAGTGGCGGACCTCATCGCCTTTGTCGCTTCTCCTCTCGCGGGAAGCATCACCGGTACGGAAATCGTCATCGACGGCGGCACGATCCCGGTGAGTTGAGCTCAGGGGCTGTGCCGGTCGTTCTCGGCAGAGATTTCCTGCATGTCGAGATCGCGTTCGAAATAGTGCAGCAGCTCGTCGTGGATCTGGCCAGAGCGGTGCAGGCGGAGCAGTTCCGTCCGTCCTGCCGCGATGGCGGCGAGGATCACGTCGTAGTGTGCTTCGCGGCCACCGGTGAAGTCCTGCGGTGCAACAGCAAAACGTTCGGCGATGGTGACGCGGTATGTGTACTGTTCGAGCAGACGGGGATGCACCAGCTGCCCCTCGCTGTCGTACGCATGCGCCTTGACTGCCTCCAGCTGCGCGATATCGATGAGCCTGTTCGCCTGCCCCTCGTTGAGGTGGAACGTGTCGACATGCACGGCGCTGTCGAGTTTCAGCCAGCGAATCACCGGGGCGATCGTGCCGCCCTGCACCACTACCGTTACCAGGATCACGGCAAAGGCGGCGGCGAGCGTCAGGTCGCGGCCAGGCATCTGCTCGGGCAGCGACAGCGCAATTGCCAGCGTCACCACGCCGCGCATGCCAGCCCAACTGAGCAGGAACGAAGCCGACGGCGACGCCGGTGCCGCCTTCTTCCCGATGATCCGGGCCAGTGGCGCACGCAGGTAGTCCGTGGCGTAGATCCACAGGAAGCGCGACAGAATCACGGCGGCGAGTACGGCAAGGATCGGCACGCCCAGGGCGTCCAGCGCACTGCCGATGCCACCAAGACGCTCGACCACGCCACGCAGCGAGAAGCCGATGAGGATGAACACGAGGGCTTCGAGCAGGAAGATCATGACCGCCCAGAAGGCCGTGGCGCGCATGCGCACGTTCGCCGGGAAGATGTCGTGCTGGTACCACCCCAACAGAATGCCGGTCGTCACGACCGACAGTACGCCGGATACATGCAGGGTTTCTCCGCCAATGTAGGCGGCCCAGGGCGACAGGCAGGCTGCCGTGATCGCAAGGTAGACATGGCTGATGCGACGGACCACCTGGACCGCGACGAGGCCGATAACGGCACCCACCGCGATGCCGCCCGCCGCCAGGCCCACGAAGCTGAGCGCGGCAGCGTGGGCACTGAACGCACCGGTAAGCGCGGCGGCAACCGCGAAGCGGAACAGGACCAGCCCCGTCGCGTCATTGAGCAGGCTCTCGCCCTCGAGCAGGACCATCAGGCGACGCGGCAAACGCACCTTGCCGAGCACGGCTTTCGCGGCGACGGCATCCGGCGGGGAGACCACGGCACCCAGCGCGAAGCAGGCGGCCCAGGGCAGTGAAGGCACGATCCAGTGCACCGTCGCACCGACGGCAAGGGTGGTGAACGCAACCGCGCCGATGGCGAGCCACAGGATGCCGCCAAGGTATCTGCGGAAGTCCGACCAGACCGTGTAGTACGCGCCATCCTGTAGCAGGGGCGGCAGGAAAACGATCAGCACCAGCTCCGGGTCGAAGGTCACCGGCGGTATGCCGGGCAGGAAGGCGATGCCGATCCCACCGGCCAGCAACGCCGCGGCGGATGGCAGGCGGAAACGGCGCGCGATCAGCTCCAGCGCCAGGATCGCGACCAGAAGAATGAGTACGAACTTGAACGTTTCTGTCGACGACATGATGGCCCCTGCGCAAATGGGACGCCCCGCCCCGTCACAAGCATAGACGAGGAGGACTATCCTTTGCGGATGGACCGTATCGAAGCTATGAAAGTGTTCGTTGCCGCACTCGACGAAGGCAGTCTTGCAGGCGCCGGACGGCGGCTTTCGCGATCGCCCGCCGCAGTGAGCCGGGCCATCGCGTTCCTCGAGAATCACGTCGGGGCGGAACTGCTGCACCGGACCACGCGGTCTATCCGGCTCAGCGAAGTGGGCGAGCGCTACGCGGCCGCATGCCGCCGCGTGCTGGCCGAGCTGGACGAAGCCGACCTGAGCGTGGCGGGTGAACGGGCATCACCGCGTGGGACACTCACGATCACGGCGCCGCCCGTGAGCGGGGAGGACATCCTTCGCCCCGTGATCGATGCTTATCTGGAAGCCTATCCGGACGTCTCGGTCAATTTCATGCTGCTCGATCGGCATGCCAACCTGGTCGACGAAGGCATCGACGTCGCGTTACGCGTTGGCGAGCTGCAGGACTCGTCCATGATCGCCACCCGCGTCGGTGGCAACGTGAAACGGGTGGTGGTGGCCTCGCCGACGTACCTGGAATCCCACCCGGTCATCCGCGAGCCCGGCGACCTGCTCCAGCACCGGATCATCACCACGACGCATTTTGGCCACGACACATGGGTGTTCCCACCCGCGCCGGGCAGTTCCGTGCCACGCTCGATCCGTTTCAAGCCGCGACTCGTGGTGAACAGCGTGCGGGCCGCCATGGCCTCCGCCATGGTGCATCACGGTGTGACTCGGCTCTACACCTACCACGTGGCCGACCGCGTCCAGGACGGATCCCTTCGCCTGGTGCTCCGTCACGCCGAGTCGGCCGGGCTACCCGTGCACCTCATCACGCCGAACGGTCGGCTCGCCGTACCCAAGGTGCGCAGCTTCGTCGACTTCGCCGTGCCGCTGCTACGCGCCGAGTTCGCGCGATTGATGGCCCAGGCCGACGCGCTCGGCGACGAGTGACGCCGCCGATGTCACTCAGCGCTGCACGGCTGCCGCTTCCGTAAGCAGGCGCACATAGCCGTTCGGATCCTGCGAACCTGAAAAGAACGGCTTGTCGTTCATGAAATAGCTGGGCACGCTGGAAACGCCGGCCTTCTGCAAGGCACCTTCGCGTTCGCGTACTTCGCCCTGCAGCGGCGTTGAACGAGCTACCGCTTGCGGATCCATGCCGACACTGGCAGCAAGCGTCTCCAGGACCCCGTAGTCACTCACGTCCAGTCCCTCGGTGAAGTACGCGGTAAAGATCGCCTCGGCCAGGCGCGTCTGCAGGGTGGAACCGCCCTCCTTCCCGGCGAGACGAAGCAGCGCATGCGCGGCCAGCGTGTGCGACGTGCGGGTCTGCCTGTCGTAGTTGAAGACGGCACCGAGCGGACGACCCGCGGCAACGGCGCGCGCATCCATCGCTAGTGCGTTCTCCCAGCTACCGAAGCGGACGCTGCGGAAGGTACGGCGGTCCATGCCTTCCGGCGGGAGGTTCGGGTTCAGTTCGAACGGAAGCCATTCCAGCTCGACATCGATGCCCTGCCCCGCAAGGGTGGCGATGGCTTTATCAAGGCTGCGCTTGCCGATGAAGCACCAGGGACAGATCACATCGGCGACGACCTGGAGTTTGAGTGTGGTGGTGTCTTTCACTTGCATGAGGGTGTTCCCGGTGGTCAGGTTGCGAGCAGACCCGCGCACCCGCGTCGCACCGCGGGCACGCGGACCGATAGTGAGCGATCAGCGACCGGCGTTCTGGCCACCGTCGACATAAAGCACTTCACCCGTGGCGAAGCTGGCGCCTTCCAGGTACAACACGGCATCGGTGATGTCGCTGATCTCGCCGATGCGCTTCATGGGATTGAAGGCGGCGAGGGTCGCGAAGGTTTCCGGCGAATGGATGGGGGTCTTGATGAACCCGGGGGACACGGCGTTGACGCGAATGCCCTTCTGGCCGTATTCCACTGCCAGCTCCTTCGTTACCGAAGTCAGGCCGCCCTTGGTCAGGTTGGCCAGGGCCGTCGGAACGCCGGCAATCGCCTGGTTGACGAAGGTGGTCGTGATGCTGACGACGTGCCCGCTGCCCTGCTTCTCCATCTGCGTGATGGCGCGTTGGGTGATATGGAAGAAACCGGCGAGGTTCGTCGAGATCATCGCGGCGAAGTCTTCCGGGGTGTAATCGGTGAAGGGCTTGGCGATGAAGATGCCTGCGTTGTTGACCAGGGTGTCGATGCGGCCGAACTTTGCCAGCGCCTCGCGCACGACGCGCTCGGCCGTGGCGGCCTCGCCGATGTCACCGGCGACGGCGAGCACGTCCGGGTCGCTGCCCTGGACGATGGAACGCGACGTTGCGACGACACGGAAACCTTTCGCGCGATAGGCCTTTACGAGGCCTTCGCCAATGCCCTGCGAGCCACCGGTGATGATGGCGACTTTCTGTTCGTTGCTCATGTCGATCTCCTCAAGGGTCCGACGATCGGTCGATCGCCGGCGGCTCCGATCGAGCCGATGAAACCCAAGTTGGGGACCGGGCGGAACGTGCTGAATGGCTGGCCGAAGGCAGTGACTCTTCCGCCGGCCGCAACAATGCCGCCTGCTACTTGCCGGGGTCCGCTGCCCCGAGCTCGCCGGTGTAATGGGCCAGCCGCGCCTCCACATCCGGATTCTTCTGCAGGCCCTCCTTCATCAGCTGGCCGATCTTCGCCTGTGCCTGCGGCCGTTGTACCGAGGTGATGAAGGCGGCCCATCCCGCGCCGATCTCGTTGTCGGGCGGCAGCGAGGGACCATTGACGAGTTGCTTGATGTCGGCAATGGCCTGCTTGTCGAACCCGGCGATGCGTCGCGCGAGCGTGTCCACGAACCCGTCCAGTTCCGCGTCAGGTAGTGAGCGATTGACGTAGCCGTAGCGCTCGGCGATATCGCCGTTGATATCGTCACCGGTGAGCAGGATCTCCAGCGCGCGGCCGCGCCCCATCAGCCGGGGCAGACGCGCCATGGGACCACCGCCGGGTACCAGCGCGGCACCGACTTCCCATTGCGAAAGGATGGCCTTTTCGCGACTGGCGAATCGCATGTCGCTGGCCAATGACAGCTCACTTCCCACGCCCGTGGCACGGCCGCGAATCGAAACGATCGACACCACGGGCGCCTTGCTCAGGCGGACGAGCATGTCGGGCAGCGGGGGTAATCCGGTCGGCCCGGGTGGAAGGCCGGTGGTCTTCTCCAGCGCCGGCACGAAGTCGTAGTGCGTGAGGAAAAATCCTGGCACGTCGCTGTCGAACACCACGACACGAAGGTCCGGATCTTTCTCGATCGCCGTGATCACTTCGTTCAACTGCGGAATGGTTTCCGGCCCGAAGATGTTGAATGGCGGGTTGTGCAGCGTGACCCGCCAGTAGGCCGGCGAGACCTGCCGCACCTTGATCTCCTGTTTGACCGGCGCGGCTCCGTGGTCGCCTGCGGTGCCTTGCGCGGCAAAGGCGAAGGCGAAGGCGGAGCCGGAAACGGAGACGGCCGCAAGCAGCATCGTCCCCGCAATGAGACACGTTTTCATGAGGCCACCTCGGTTTGCGTTTTCGTGTCACGCAACAGCACGTCTGCCATGACCGTCAGATATAACTTGCAGCAGGTCGAACTTTATTGTCGCTTTACGCCATGGGCCTGGCCAATCGACAGATATGAAATGGTCACGACGGTGCGTATAACCGGAGAAGATTGCCAACACTGGAGGACGATCGATGCGCTTACTGGCCGTTGTACCCATCGCGTTGTCAGTTCTCGTCGCCCTTCCCCTTCATGCCGCATGGCATGCCGCGAATCCGGCAGCTGCGGAGGCCACAAAGAACCCACGGATCGCCGCCGTGCTCGACGCGACCGCGCGCATGGACAAAGCGATCCTGGCTCATGATGTAAACGCCTTTGGTGACACCTTCACCGAAGACGCCGTCGTCAATAACCCTTTCAACAAGATTGCGAGAAAGGCCGACGCCGTTAACAACCTGCGAACGCGGATGATCGATTACACGTCTCTGGACCGATCGATTGAATACGCAGCAACCAGGGGTGCCCACGATGTGATCCTGATGGGCGAGGAAACACTGACGCCCGTCGGCAAAGCGCGCTTCGCCGGCAAGACGGTTCATCGGCGGACCACGGAAATCTGGACGGATGAAAGTGGCCAGTGGAAACTGTCGATCCGCCAGGCGACCATTTATTCCGCAGAATGACGCGCAGGTTCTAGAATCCCCGTATTCCCAAGGGAGATTCCAGGCCCATGACCGACCCGACCTTAGACGAGCTCGCCAGCGAAGAAGCCGCGCTGCAGTTCGAACGCTTCAGCCTCGACGACGCCTGGGCCATCGGTAACGCCTTGCGCGAAGGTGCGCTCGCGCGCTCTGGCGCCGTGGCCATCGAGATCTCCCTGCGCGACCGCCCGCTGTTCTACACCACCACGCCGGGTGCCGATACGTCCAACGGAAGCTGGATCCGTCGTAAGCGCAACACCGTGCTCGCGCTCGGCACGAGTACCCTCGTCGTCGGCATGAAGCTGGCAAAAGCCGGCCAGACCCTCGAACAACGCTACGGACTGAGCCCTGCGGAGCATGCTTCCGATGGCGGCGGCTTTCCGCTGCGCCTGCGCTCACTCGGGGTCGTCGGAGCGATCACGGTATCCGGCATGCCTTCGCTGGAGGACCACCGGCTGGTTACGGACGTACTGCGCTCGTTCCTTCAGCGCTGATCGCCACCATCGCAGGCACGTGGCTCATCACGTGCTCGGCGATGGCCGTGATGGTCAGGCTGGGATTGACGCCGAGGTTGGCCGATACCACGGATCCATCGCAAACATAAAGGTTGCGATAACCATGGACACGGCCCCGGCTGTCGCACACGCCCGTGCTGGCATCCGGGCCCATCACGGCCCCGCCAAGGCAATGGGCCGTCATCGGGACATCGAGGAAGATCTCGGATAGCGAGGTCATCGCTACCCCGCCCGTCGCTTTCGCCGCCTTCATGGCAAAGGCGTTCGCGGACGGAATGAACGTCGGAATCCTGGGTCCTTCGGTCACGAGGCGACGACGAAACGGCCAGAACCAACGACGCCCGAGTCGCATCGTGAGCTGGCCGTCGAGCGTCTGCATGCAGAGCAGGATCATCGACTCGCGTGCCCAGTTCTTCGTGCGAACGAGCCGGAACAAGGTGAGTGGTCGCGTCAGGAGCATCAGCAGCACGGTGAACAGCCAACTCGTGCGACGGTGACGCTCCTTGGCCATCACCGTCGTCAGCAGGCCCATCACGTCCGAACCTGCCGGGTAGCGCGTGGCCTCGATATGCGTATGCGCATCGATGTAGATACCCGACCCGATGGCCACGCCGCGCGAAAGATCTTCGCTGGAACCGGGAAAGCGAATGCCAATCAGTGATTCGGCGTTAGTGCGTACCCCATGCCCTAATGCAGGCGATATCGCTGGTAACGCCCCACTCTCACGCAGGCGGAACAGCAGGTCCTGCGTGCCCAGAGAGGATGCGGCAAACACCACGCCTTTACAGCGCAGGCGAACCGAAACTCTGCCCTTGCGTGTCGTGACGACATAGCCACCGGAACCGTCCGGCGCGTCGCCGATCGGGCGCACGTCGACCACGCGCGTCTGCTCGACGACGGTCGCGCCGCGTTTCTGAGCGAGGTAGAGATAGTTCAGGTCCAGCGTATTCTTTGCACCGTGCCGGCAACCGACCATGCATCCGCCGCAACCGATGCAAGCATGCCGATCGGGGCCTTCACCGCCGAAGTAAGGGTCCGCGTAGGTCTTGCCCGGTGCGGCATCATCCTCGCCGAAGAAGACGCCGACGTCCGTCGCATAGAAGCTGTCCCCGACACCGATCGACTGGGCCATGTCGCGCAGGCGGAAGTCCGCCGCCGCGAGTCGTTCGTTGGTTGTCACACCGAGCATGCGCCGCGCAGTGGCGTAGTGAGCCGGCATGATACGCTCCCAGTGTTCCAGCCCCGCCCAGGTGCCCTCGCGCCATACACTCGGTGGCGGTTCGAGCAGGGTCTGCGCATAGGTAATGGACCCTCCGCCGACCGCGTTGCCGTGTAGCACGACCACGTGACGGAAGAAACGCATCCCGAAGAAGCCATGCATGCCAAGCGATGGAGCCCACAACCATCGCGACAGACGCCAGTTGGTCGTCGGCAGCGTCGCGGGTGTCCACCGCCTGCCCTGCTCGATCACCGCGACGCGGTAGCCCTTTTCAACCAGTCGTAGCGCCGACACGCTCCCACCAAAGCCGGAGCCGATGACGATGTAGTCGACATCGGGGTCAGCGCTGTGCATCAGGGATGGACCGGCGAGCAGATTTCAACGAGACAGCCATTGAGGTCACGCACATAGCCTACCCTCTGGCCCCAAGGTTTTTCTTCCACCGCTTTTACGGCGAGCGCCCCGGCGCCGACGGCTTGCCCATACGCCGCTTCGGGCGATTCCGTCACCAGGCAGATCTCGATACCGGCAGGCAGGTCGCGCGGACTATTCGGGCGGATGGCGAGGCCGTTCATCTCGGCCATGGTCTCGGCGGCAAAGCTGAGCGTGGTCTCGCCGGTATCCATCTCGGCATACAGGCCGCTCTCATGGATGAAGCGTCGCTGCAACCCGAAGGCTGACTCGTAGAAGTCGACGGCGGCCGTGACGTCGGACACGTAGATGAGGGTGTAGCCAAGGCGCATGAGGTGTCTCCCGTTGATGGACCAGAGCGTAGCCTCCGCTCCAGGGGTCGCCTTGAACAAATCGGCCAGTCAGGCGAAGTCCATGCCGATGAGGACGAGAGGCGGCCGGGCCCCGGGCGTAAAGCCGCCATGCCGGCGGAACTCACGTGTCATGTGCGCCTGGTCGCTGTAACCGCCCTCGAGCGCGGCTTCTGCCAGGCTGAGCGGCCGATCCACGCGCGTCAGCAGGCGCATCGTGCGCTGAAAGCGAAGCACCGACGAGTACGCCTTGAACGGCAGGCCCAGCGATTGCGTCAGGTGGCGACGAAGCGTGCGCTCCGGCATGTCCACCGCAAGGGCGACCTCTTCCAGGCAGAGCCTCCCGCCGCCGATATGGATGAGCTCTATCGCCCTTTGTACGGGCGGCGGGAGCTCGCTCGCGCATGCCGCGCACCGTCGCGCGACGTCGCGGACCGTGACGGCGAGTGCTGGGGGATTCGCTGCGGCACGGAGCGAATGCGCATGAGCGCCGAGCACCTCGTCCACGTCGCTGTCGAAGATGCCACCGTCACGCAAAGCCCCCGCTTCGACGCCCAGGCACGCACCTCCCCGCCCAGGCCGGAAGCGGATGCCGAAGAAGCGATCGCCGCGAACGACCGGCACATCGGTCCAGCGTTGCGCGGGCCCCACGATCATGAGTTGAAGGCCCTCGACCGGATGGTTGTCGTCCCCGCGGAACGCGACGATGAGGTCCATTCGGCCATCTGGCAAAACCACATGCACGCCATCGGACGACGCGGTGAACACCCACTCGGCCTCGATGGCGGGCGGTGTCACCGTCGAATCGGCATGTTCGTGATAGTCGGAGGGCCATGGCATCGGTCAGCGATTCTCAGCCATTCCGAGGTTTCGCGACAGTCACCAGACGGGCATGGATGCGCGGACGGGTGCAGCGGAGGTAACCCGCCAGCCTTCGTTGTCCGCCAGGACAGCATGTGGCAGGACGCCCTCCATGATGAGTTGAATCCCCCGCGCCCCGGGCAGGCGTCGCTGCTCCGGAAACCACAGGCGACGCCGGTCCACGAGGATGAGCAACCCCTCGTGGTCGCCCATGGGGGCGAAGTCGCCAGAGGTATCACCGAATGGCGCAAGGCCCGTGTTCACCACGAGGCTACGAACCAGCGTCGGAACATGATCGGTCGGCAGACCTACCTCACTCACGCAGGCGATCTCGCTGCTTTGAAAGTCGCCGCTTACGGCGCCGTCAAGGGTGAGTGGCCGCCGCGCGATGAACTCGAGTACGGCATCGTGCGGACCAGCAAAGTACACCGACTCGGCATCCCAGACGCCACCGACATGGAACTGCTCTTCGCCAAGCGGATCGCGCAGCAGCAAGGCGCGCTTGCGTAGCCAGGTGCAGGCCGCGATGAACCGGTCATGCGGGATATTGAATGCGAGGTGCACCGTGCCCGAATCCGTCGAGGTGGGCACGATGTCGATGTGCGTCCAGCCGACGTGCACGGTCATGCCGGAGGTTGGAAGCTGAAGCACGTCGCGGTAGAACGCCAGGCAGGCGGAGACGTCGGTGGACGGCAAGGTAAGGCGGGTGATACGCATGGAGTGTGCTGCGTCGATGGGGAACGCCCATTGAACAACCTCAACCGAAGTTGAGGTCAAGCAAGAACGTACACGACACGCGTACACATCCGGGGCGTAGGCTTGGGGCCATGACACACCGTGACGATCTGCAACGCATGCTCGACCGCCTTGCCACCGAGGTGCAGTCCGGTTTGCACGAAAATCCCGATCCCGACGCCTTCTGGCCAACGTTCGCGACACAGTCGAACCTGGTCCTCGAAGCCGCAGGACCCGAACATTTCGACTGGGTCAGCTCGGAAGTGTCGTCGATTCTGATGAAGCATGGGATTTCGGTGCCCGAGGCCTAGCAGCAGGCCAGCGAGACCCTGTAGGAGCCGCTTCAGCGGCGATCCCGCGGCAGCGGGCCAGGTAATAGCGAGCACCCATCGCCGATGAATCGGCTCCCACAGTTCTGCCTCGCAGTCAGAGCCGGGGCTCTTACGTGCCAGAAGTCACGGATTTACCTGCTTAGGACAATTTGCCAGACTCGGCCGATCGTCCCGACAACAAGGCTTCAGCATGCGAACATCGCGCCCTGCTCTCTCTCACGTCAGGACCGCGTTGTCGGTCGGCGTCGCTTCCTTCTGTCTTGCCCTGCTTGCGGAGCCCGTCGCGGCCCAGGCCGTCCAGACGCCCGAACAGAAAGCACTCATCGCCAAGCGCATCGATCTGGAGAAGCAGCTCGAGGATGTGGCGGTCATCGATCGCAAGGTGATGGTGAAGATGCGCGACGGCAAGCGCATGGCGGCGGATGTCTATCGACCGAAGAATGCCAGCGGCAAAGTCCCGACGATCTTTGTGCGCACCCCGTACAACTTCAATTTCTGGGACGTGAAAATTGGCGCCCCACGCGACATGACCCGCGAACTCGCTGCCGTGAAGCACGGTTACGCGTACGTCGAAATGAACGAGCGCGGCCACTACTTCTCCGAAGGCAACTACGACATCCTCGGTGCGCCGCTCAGCGACGGCGTGGATGCCGTGCGCTGGATGTCCACGCAACCCTGGTCCAACGGCAAGGTCGGCACCACCGGTTGCTCGTCGACCGCCGAATGGCAGATGGCCGTGGTCGCGGAGAACGAACCGGCCCTGGCCACGTTCAACGTGCAGGGCTTCGGCGCAGGTGTCGGCAAGGTGGGCCCGTATTACGAGCAAGGCAACTGGTACCGCGGCGGTGCCGTGCAGATGCTGTTCCAGGCCTGGATCTACGGCGAGCAGAACCAGGTTCGCCCCATGTTCCCGACGAATACGTCGCAGGCCGACCTGATCCGTGCTTCCAAGGCCTTCGACCTCGACCCGCAGATGCCGCCGGTGGACTGGGACCAGGCGTTCTGGCACCTGCCCGAGAACGACATCCTCAAGGCCGTCGACGGTCCCAAGGGGATTTTCGCCGACGCCATGGACGTGCCCACGGGCGGCAATATGATCGCGCGTGCGCCGAACAGCCCCGCCTGGCGCAAGGGCGGCCTGTGGCATGACGACATGAAGATCAACAAGCCGGGCCTGTGGTTCATGAGCTGGTTCGACGTGTCCGTCTCGCCGAACCTCGCCGCCTTCAACCAGGTGCGCGCCACGGCACCGAAGGCCGTCGCGGACGAGCAGTACGCGATCATCGCGCCGGTGCTGCACTGCGCTTATACGCGCGCCACCGAACACACCATGATCGGCGACCTCGACGTGGGCGATGCCCGTTTCGACTACGAGGGCCTCGTGTTCGGCTGGTTCGACAAGTTCCTCAAGGGCGTGGATAGCCCGGTCGTCGATAAGCAGCCCAAGGTCATGTACTACGTGATGGGCGAGAACAAGTGGCGCAACTCGCCAACCTGGCCGCCGGCCGGCGCCGTCACACGCGACCTGTACTTCACCAGCGGCGGCAAGGCCAACACGCTCTACGGCGACGGCAAGCTAGTCGACGCGGCCGGTGGCACCGACCAGCCCGATAGCTTCATCTACGATCCAGCCAATCCGGTCACCACGCTGGGTGGCGGCGGCTGCTGCCAGGGTAATGCGGTGAAGTTCGGCTCGTTCGACCAGAACCCGCAGCTGGCCCGCAACGATATCCTGGTTTACGACTCCGAGCCCTTCAAGGAAGGCACCGAAGTCAGCGGTCCGATCACCGTCACGCTCTACGTTTCCTCCGATGCGAAGGACACGGACTTCACCTTCAAGGTGATGGACGTCCGTCCGGACGGCAAGGCATTCAACATCACCGAGAACATCCAGCGCATGCGTTACCGGGAGGGCTACGACAAGCCGCCGGTGTGGATGAAGGATGGTGAGGTCTACAAGGTGACCTTCCAGCCGATCGACACCAGCATGTTCTTCTACCCCGGTCACAAGCTTCGCGTGGCGATCTCAAGCAGCAACTTCCCGCGCTTCGATCGCAACCTCAACACCGGCGGGAACAACTACGACGAGGCCAAGGGCGTGATCGCGCATAACGCGGTGCACCACGATGCGGCGCATCCGTCGAAGATCACCTATACGATCGTGCCGCGTACGACGCCCTGACGGTTAGCGGCAGTGGGGTTGCCCGCTGCCGCGGGCATCGCCGCTGAAGCAGCTCCCACGGAAGACCTGCGCAGGTCTCCTGTGGGAGCCGCTTCAGCGGCGAAAGCCCTTGCCGCAGCGCCAATCACCCCGCCCGGCACCCGGCCGACACCTTGCCCGCCGTCGTCGTCACGCACTGGCTGAACCCGCTCGGCAGGTGGTCGACGCGCAACGCCTCGGTGACCGGTAGCGAGAAAGCGCGAACCACGGCACCTTCGTTGAACACCGTGTAATAGCAGCGACCGCTCTGGCTCGCCTTGCACTCGAACCACGCGCGCCCCATGCGCACGTCGGTGAGGCTGTCGAGCACCACCTTTCCGTTTTCTTGAGCCGTGGCCACGATGCTGCGGTTCTGCGCGTCGGTGCAACCGGCGAGATTGAGGAAGCAATAAATGATGGCTAACAAGGTGCGCATGGAAGTCTCCTTCGTCACATGGCGCGGAAAATGGCCATGAACGGCTGACTCACATTCAGGGTTTCGGGGCGCCCACGCAGGCGCAGGCAGCCTTTGCCGGTGTCGTCCCGCTCTACGGAAGCGACCTGACGCAGGTTGACGATGGTGGAGCGATGGATCTGGCGGAACGTCTTCGGATCGAGCTGGCGGAGCAGGTCGCGAATCGGGCGACTCAACAGCGCGTCGCCCTCCGCCGTGGCGACCACCGTGTACTTGTTGTCCGCACGGAAGTAGATAACGTCCTCGACGAGGATCAAGCGGGTGGCCTTGCCGACGCCCGCCGTAATCCACGTCAGCGGCTCGTCGGGCGTCTCGTCGAAGCGCTCGATCATGTCCTTGGCCAGGTCACCCGTGCGACGTGCGTGCCGGGCGGCATCGGCGAGCCGGCTGCGGAGCCGCGTCACGGTCTGCGCCAGTCGCTCGGCGACCACCGGCTTGAGCAGGTAGTCGATGGCGCCGCGCTCGAAAGCGTCGACGGCGTACTGGTCGTAGGCGGTCACGAACACCACCAGCGTGTGCGGGCTGGCATCCGCCGCCGCGGCGGCCACCTCCATGCCCGTCAGGCCCGGCATGCGAATGTCTAGAAAGGCGACATCCGGCTGATGAGTGGCGATGGCTTCGAGCGCCTCGCCACCGTCCTCGCAGACCGCCACGATCTCGAGCTCAGGCCAGGCCTTTGCCAGTTCACGCTGGAGCGCCGCGGAGAGCAGCTTCTCGTCTTCGGCAACGATGCACTTAGGCATGATCGCTCACTCCTTTGGCCGGCAACGTGATCGTCGCGGCGACTCCGTTGGGGAAGTTGTTGCCAATGACGAAAGCAGCCGTCGCCCCGTAAGTCAGGCGCAGACGCTCACGCAGGTTCTTCAGGCCGATGCCGGTGCCTGAGCCTTCGCTACGAAAACCCATGCCGTCATCGGCTACGGTAAGCGACAACACTCCGCCTTCGACGCGACCGCGGATCCACACGCCACCACCACCGGGCTTCGGCTCGAGGCCGTGCTTGATGGCGTTTTCGACCAGGGTCTGCAGCATCATGGAAGGCATCGGCAAGGCGGCGAGTTCGTCGGCCACCTCGGTGTGCACCGTGAGGCGATCACCCATCCGCAGCTTCATGATTTCCAGCCATGCCGTGGAACGTTCGAGTTCCTGGCCGAGGGTCGACAGCGAGCCGTCTGTACGCGGCAGCGAGCGGCGCAGGTAATCGATGAGGTGACCGAGCATGCGATCGGCGCGAGCGGGGTCGGTACGAACGAGTTCCTGTGCGCTGGCCAGCGTGTTGTAGAGGAAGTGCGGCTCCACCTGTGCCTGCAGCAGGCCGAGCTGCGCGGCCGTGAGCTCTTTCTCCATCGCCGTCTGCCGCACGTCGGCGCGTTCACGATTGCGTCGATCGGCCAGTCGCTGGGTCATGGCGCGGACCAGGGTTTCGACATGTTCCAGGGACGCGCCGCCGTCCGGGTTGAACCAGTCCATCCAGGCGCTGCTATCGGGCTCGCAGACGAACATGACACTGCTCGAGCCATCGGATGGGGTGATCGTGGCCGACACCCTCGTATTGCGGTCGAGCGTGGCGTTTTGCGGCACGCCGCGGCGACGCGGGTTCTCACCGGGCAGCAGGCGAACCAGTGCACGTATCTGCAGGCCACCGCGCACGCCACTGATGTCCTGCACGTTCGGCAGATCACGGATGACGGAATCGACGATGTCGAAGGCTTCATCGGCGCCGTAAGGCACCTCGACGCGACGGCGCTGGCGATTGGACAAGGTCTCGGCGTCGACGCGCCCGGCGATGCTGCGTACGCGGTACAGATGGGTCACGCCGCGGCCCAGCGCCACGAGCAGCCCGATGAACCAGGCCAGCGTGACGAACCAGGGCAGATCGCCGTGATGCCAGTCGAACATACCGAACACCACTAGCAACATGCACCAGGCGGCGAACCATGCCACGAGGATGCGACCGAGAAACTTCAGGCTTGCCATGGCATGGTTCCGATGCTGGACTGCCGGGGAGCATACGATGGCGTGACGCCGTTCCTCGACGCGTTTCCGACGAAACGCCGGATTCGCCGACGAAACCCCCTTCTGCGGCGCAGCATGACCTCACCGCCTCGATAGGCCATGCTCGGGCGGTTGGCTCTAGCGGTGGGGACCGCGAGCCGCATCAAAGACAAAGGGGTTAACGCATGGCCTTGTTGCTCGTCGTTTTCGCTGTCGTTGTTCTCGCGATCTATCTCGGCATCAATATGCTGCCGAAGAATCATCCCGCCAACTGGCTGCTCGGCATCGTCGGTGGCGCCTGCCTCGTGCTCGCCTGGTACGCCATTTTCAGACCGATGATGATTGCCACGGGCGGCTCCGACCCGTCACTAATCACACTCGGCCTGCATGCCGCCGGCATCGTCTCCTGCGTCCTTGGCATCGTCTGCCTGGGCGTGTGCGTGTGGCGCGACCCGGCACGTTTCTGGATGCTTTCGATCGTGTTCATCGGCGTGATCGGCGCCACCCAGGTCACCGCGCTCAGCTGAGCGCGGCGTCACTCAAGGCTTGTAGGGGTACCCGCTGGCCAGCAGGTCTGCGGTGCCC
>Ga0247742_10000391_pt1 | contig 37001 bp, 35 predicted proteins | sample UWRJL208509C2_FD_180944 | JGI IMG/M metagenome (GOLD analysis project Ga0247742, IMG submission 180944) | Plant litter microbial communities from Arlington Agricultural Research Station in Wisconsin, United States - UWRJ-L208-509C-2 | ecosystem: Environmental > Terrestrial > Plant litter >...
ACCCGATACAGCGCAAGCCCTTCCAGCGCGCCGTCGGCGTTGTCGAATCGAACCGCCCGCAGCGCCTTGGATCGCTCCGGATTGTCGGTCACCAGCCCGGCGATCTGGTCCCAGCGCAGCGGCCACGCCGGCACCTGGCCCGGGCTCTGCAGCCGGATCCGTTCGTGCATGGGCTCGACCTGCTCCCGGAACTGCTGGGGCGTGATGAACTGCACCCTCCCGACCGTCGGCGGTCCGGCGAAGCGGGTGCGCCTGGTGTCGATCGTGATCCTGCTCGCGAACGCTCCCGGCGCGAAGCCGAACCGACCGTAGATCGTCGACTCGGAGACGGTGAGGATTGCCAGCGACAGGTGCAGGTCGACCGCGGTGCGCAGCTCTCCTTCGAGAAGGGCCCGGGCGATGCCCTGGCGGCGGTGGGTGGGTGCAACGGTGACCGAGCTGATCGCCCACGCCTCCACGCTCCGCTGCCCCGGTACCGTCATCGGGGTCGGCCACGAGCTGACGGTCGCGACGGGGGTCGAGGCATCGAGGGCGCTGCCATCCCAGACGCCGGTGGTGCGGCGGTACGCGAGCCCCGTCACCATCGCCGCCAGTTCCTCCGGCGTCATCACCGAGCTGTGGAAGCCGCGTGCGTCGGCGAGCATCCACGGGTCGAACGCCGCACGGTCGGCCGTGTCGACGAGGTCGTACAGCAGCCCCGACCGGGCGAGCGTGGCCGCGGAGGTCGAGTCGATCGGGGCGGTGTGGAAGTCGGTCATGACGTTAACGCTACGGGGTGGAACGCTAGGGGGCTCCGTGTCGCCCGCCGAGCGCGGCACTGACCGCAGGCGCGAGCAGTGCCGCCCAGACGATGTGCACCTGCCTGCCGGCGTTGGCGATCAGGTCGATCGCCGGCGGGTCGAACCTGAGGAACGTCACGTGCTCGCGCTGCGCCGCCAGCTCCTGGGAGATCGCATTGAACGCACGATAGCGATTGTCGATCGCCGTGCGATACGGCCACGGTAATTGCACGAGTGCCAGCAACGGTGGGATGGCCTGCAGCACCACAGGCATCCGCGGCGAGCACTGCGATTGCACGAGGTCCAGCAGCCGCCCCAGGTCACGTCGCCAGCGATGGATCGGCAGTAGCAGCAGAGCGTCGACGGACCCCACCGAGAGCAGAACGGCGTCGTAGCCGCCGATCGGAAGCTCGCTCAGCTCGCGTCGGCAGCGCGCGAGGCTGAGGTCGGGCCCGACCACCAGGTCGAGCACGACGCCCCGCCCGGTCTGCTCCGCGACCATGCGGGCCAGCTCGCCGCTGAGACTCAGTCGATACGACAGCACGCCGTATCCGACGACTGCTCCCGAGCCGGCGACGAGCAGCTGGTCGGGGTGGTGGTCATCGCCCTCCGGCCCGTCGATCCGAACCGTTGGTTCATCGATCGGCCGAGGCAATCGACGCCAGGAATCTGCAGACAACGACAGCCACAGGCGCACGATGATCGTGGTTATCGCGTGTACAACCCAGGCAACCATGGGCATCCCCCCAGCCGGAATGCTGTGAATGGTACTCCCGGCGCTTCGCGCTGCCCACCGTTGCCGGCCAACTGTCCCCCGATTCAGAAAACGCACTTCCGGGGGTTGTTATCGTGAAATGGTGACGGAGTACCGGGTGCAGCGCAGGGCGAGCCTCGAAGTGCTGCGCGCCGAGGCATCCGAGGAATTGGACACGATCGTGCACGAGCGGCTGCTCGCCGGCGAAGATCCGTGGATGTTCATGGACGAGTTGCCGACCGTCGACGAACTCGTCATCTACCTGCTGCGCGCCGAGTCGGGCGTCCCGGAGTTGGATGCCCGGGTGCTGCGTCTCATCGCCCTCGAGCACCCCGGGCTCACCCCGACGGCCTGGCGGCTTCTCGGCCGACGTCACATCGGGCGCTGGGTCAGCTAGCCGATCTCAACCTTCGACAGGCTGGAACCAGGGCGGGTACACCGCCACTTTGGTCGCCGTGAAGCCGCGCACGCGATCGCGCACCCGATCGTTGGCGACCCCGACTAACTGGATCGCGTCGAACGGCACCGGCCCCTTGGCCAGCGCCTCGGCACCCGCTGCAGTATCGGTGTCGTGCAGGCGCTCGAGCATGCGGCCCAGCTGGTCCCCCGAGGCGAACCGGGTGAGTGTCGCTGCGGCGTCACCGTCGGTGATCACCGCACCCTCACCGAGTGCGGCAACGGTGGTCACGAGGAACACGAAGTCCGATGCGGTGGATGCTCGTGCCTGTGCCGACCAGCGGGTCTCGTCCGCTGCCCCGGTGCGGAGGTCTTCCCAGAGCGACGCGGTGGGCACCAGGTAGAACGGCACGTGGTCGGCAACGCTCTCCCCCGGCGAGATCTCGGCGGTCTGGCGGAGCTCGCGGGTCAGCGGGGTGCTCAGGTCGACATTCGGGGTGACGCCTGCGCTGATCGCGCCGGCATCCAGGATCGATTCCAGATTGTCGATGTGCGTGATGTGGTAAACCCGCTGCTGGCTGAGGTTGATGGCCTTGCGGGTGGTGTTGACCCCGGCAACCCGCGCGCTCCGCGGGCTCGAGGGCCGGGTGACCTTGGGTTTCTCGACGACGGCCTTCGGATAACAGGCGTCGCAAAGCGGAACCTCAAGGCCGTGGATGCACTCTGGCACTGCTGTCCCTCCGTGGCGCCCATCGCGGGCGCAGCCCCAACGCTACGCCGTTCCCGCGGCGCGCGGGTGCGCGAGCATGGCCGCGACGGGGTCGTGGATGGGATAAGAATGACTTCCGATGACGCTAACCGCAGCCCCCGCCCAGATCACCTGCACAGACCTGGTGCGCATCTTCGTGGCCAAAGGTGTTGAGGTGCAGGCCCTCCAGGGGCTGAACCTGAGCGTGCAGAAGGGTGAGCTCATCGCCCTTGTCGGAGCCAGCGGTTCGGGCAAGTCCACCCTGCTCACCATCCTCTCCGGGCTCGACACCCCGACCGCCGGTGCCGCCAGCGTCGGCGGCCACGATCTGCTTGCGATGAAGAATCGCGAGCGGGTGCAGTACCGGCGCCACACCGTCGGGTTCGTCTGGCAGCAGACATCCCGCAACCTCCTCCCCTACCTGACCGCGGCGGAGAACCTGGCCACGGCGATGTCCGTCGCTGGAACGCCCAACCGGGTACAGCGAACCGCTGACCTGCTCGACCTGCTCGGAGTGGGCCACGTGCGCGACCGGCTGCCCGCCACGATGTCCGGCGGAGAGCAGCAGCGGGTCGCCATCGCGGTCGCACTCGCGAACGATCCCGAGGTGCTGCTCGCCGACGAGCCCACCGGCGAGCTGGACGAGGCGAACTCGGCCAACGTGCTCGCGGCGATGCGCGGCGTCAATGAGGAGTTGGGGGTCACCACCCTGATCGTCACCCACGACCCGAGCGTCTCGAGCCATGTGCGTCGCACGGTGCAGATCCGCGACGGGCGCACCTCGACCGAGGTGCTCCGCAGCACCAGGGTCGACGAGCACGGGCAGGAGGAGCACATCGCGGAGGAGTTCGCGGTGCTCGACCGGGTGGGCAGGCTGCAGCTGCCGCAGGATTACATCGCGACCCTGTCGATGCGCGACCGGGTGCGTCTCGCTCTCGAGGGTGACCACATCGCGGTGTTCCCCAACACCGAGCCCCCAGCGTCGGCCGCCGGCCCGGACGAGGAGTCACCGCGATGAGCATCATCCGCGCGGAGGCGCTGACCCGGGTGTTCGGTGCGGGTGACACGGCCGTCCACGCGCTCACCGACGTCAGCCTCGCCCTGGAACCCGGGGAGCTGGTGGTGCTGCGCGGGCCCTCGGGGTCGGGCAAGACCACCCTCCTGAACCTGCTCGGCGGCCTCGACCGGCCGACGTCCGGCACGGTGTGGCTCGGCGAACGCGACCTGTCGACGATGAGCGAGAACGACCTCGTCGAGGTGCGGCGCCGCGAGCTCGGGTACGTCTTCCAGTCCTTCGGCCTGATCCCGGTGCTCTCCGCGGCCGAGAATGTCGAAGTCCCGTTGCGGATCGTGGGGACGGATGCCTCAGCCCGCGACACCCGCGTGAGCGAGCTGCTGGCTCTCGTCGGTCTCGGCCAGCACGCCGAGCAACGCCCGGCGGAGCTGTCGGGCGGCCAGCAGCAGCGCGTCGGTATCGCCCGGGCGCTCGCCAATCATCCGCGCCTGATCATCGCCGATGAGCCGACCGGCCAGCTCGACAGCGCGACGGCCGCGACGATGATGGACCTGATCGGCGAACTCGTGCACTCGCAGGGCGTCGCGGCGATCGTGTCGACCCACGACCCGCGCATGGCGGAACGGGCCGACCGCATCCTCGAGATTCACGACGGCCGACTCGTGACCCGGCGGGGTCGCCACGCAATCGAGGTCGCGCCGATCTGACCCCACCTCGTCTCGTGTGAGCGCAGCGCCGATCAGAGGGCGGCGCTCACCGCGGGTGCGATCAGTTCGGCCCAGCGCTTGTAGGTGAGCCCCGTGCCCTCCCGGCCGACCGGGATCTTAGGTTCGAAGGGCACGAACGTCGCGAAGCTGCGGGCGGCGCATACCCCGCGCAGTTCACGGTTCAGCGCGTCAGCCGTCATCGCGGCCATCCGAGCGAGGTGCCACGGCATCGGAACCAGCCGGTGCAACGGGGGGATGCCGACGAGGAAAATGCGCAGGCTCGCCGGGGCCGACCGGTCGATGTGGTCGAGCAGGCTCACGATCTCCCGTCGCCACGCGGCGCCCGAGAGCATGAGCAGCTCCTCCGCGCTCCCCGGCGTCACGACGATCGCGTCGACTGCGCGCAGCCGGCGGGTGTCGAGCGCTGCGCTCAGGGTCGCGGCCGTGGCATTCTCCTGGGTCAGTACATCGACCTCGGCTCCGCGCCCGGTGATCGCGGCCAGTTGCCGGGCGAGGTGCCCACCGAGGGCGAGATCATGGGTGCGCATTCCGTACCCCATCGCGATGCCCGAGCCGGTCAGGATGACCCGGTCTGGGTCGGGCCCCGGCGCAATGACGAGTTGCTGGCTCTTCGGCAGCGGCAGGCTGAGCCAGGAGTGCTGCGAGCCCGCCAGCCACCGGCGCACGAGCGGACGCGCGATCGTTTTCCGCACCACCTCCGGCATCGCACCACCCCCTCGCGATACCTGTGGGATCTCGCTCTCGAGCGAGTATAGGCGAATTCACCTCATGTCATTGCCCCAGTTGGGCACCCCAGATTTGGGGCGCCCGAAGGGCCTCGTGGGTGGTCACGACGGGGCCATGTTCGAGTGCGCGCACGGCGGTAGCGTGGCGCGCATGACCGCTCCTGGCTTCGCCTCAGACCCGTTGTCCCAGCCACTCGAGAGCCTCGCGCGCGGCGTGTGGTGGTGGGTGCTCATCAGGGGCATCCTCGCCATCATTTTCGGGGTGCTTGCCCTCCTCACCCCCGGCGCGGCCCTCACCGCGCTCGCGATCGTCTTCGGCGCATACGCCCTGGTCGACGGCATCATCGCGGCGGTGCACGCTATCCAGGTGCGGCGCTCGTTCCCGCGCTGGGGTTGGCTGCTCGCCGAGGGCATCCTCTCGGCGCTCGCGGGTCTCGCTGCCCTCATCCTGCCGACCCTCATCGGCGCGCTCGGCGGGCTCGTGGTGCTCTGGACGATCGTGATCTGGAACATCGCCGGCGGCATCGCGGGAATCCGGTCAGCGGCGGGCGCCACCGACAGCGGTCGCACCTGGGGCGTGCTCGCGGGAGCGGCCAGCATCGTGTTCGGCGTGGTCCTCGGGATCCTGGTGCTGCTGACGCCCGGCGGCACTGTCCTCGGCCTCGTGTGGGCGGTGGGGATCTTCGCCATCATCGTCGGAGTGATGCTGGTGATCTCGTCGATCCAGGCCCGCGTCGCAGTGAGCCGGGCTACCGCGACGGCCTAGCGCCGGGAGCTAGCGCCCGGATCCGCCGCTCTGCCGCTGCTGTGCCTTCGCGGCGCGCTCGGTCTTGACGCGGGCGTTCTCCTCCTGGACGGCGGCGTGCGTGGCCCGCTCGGCGACGAGCCACTCGGGCTTCTGCTCCAGCAGCGACTTGATCTCGGCGGTGGTCATCGTGTCGGGTGCGCCAGCGCGCGCGAGGCCCGACGTCGAGATGCCCAGCTTGCGCGCCACCTCCTGCCGCGGGTGCGGCCCGTCTTTGCGCAGGTCGACCAGCCACTGCGGCGGATCCTCGCTCAACCGGAGGAACTCGCTGCGGGTGACCTCACCGTCCTGGAACTCCACAGGGGTCGCGGGGAGGTAGATCCCCAGCTTCTTGGCGGCGGTTGCGGGCTTCATGGTCTGGTCTGGCACAGTGCAAGGGTAGCCTGTGGCTTGTGTCAGAGCCCCCCGTTGCCCCGTTCGCGGTCGCCTTCGTCACCGGGGTGACCCCCGGCAAGTGGGCGCGGGTCTGGGCCGAGCGACTCCCCCGACACCCGCTGGAACTGCGCCCGTTGTCGGCCGTTGACGCGCTTGCCGCAGTCCAGTCCGGTGCGGTGGATGCTGCCTTCCTCCGTCTCCCCGTTGAGGACGACTCGCTCAGCGTCATCCCGCTGTACACCGAGACGTCCGTCGTCGTGGTTCCGAAGGATCATCCCGCCGAAGCGCTCGACGAGCTGGCCCTCGCCGACCTGGTCGGTGAGCACGTGATCGAGGGCGATTGGGCGGCCGCCGTCGAGCTCGTGGCCGCGAACACCGGCGTGGCGATCATGCCGCAGTCGGTGGCCCGAGCGCTGTCCCGACGGGATGTGGTCGCGCGCCCGCTCTCCGACGGCCCGGAGCCGCGCATCGCTCTCGTCTGGCCGGCCGACAGGAGCTCCGGCCTCATCGAGGAGTTCACCGGCATCGTCAGGGGTCGCACCGCCAACAGTTCTCGGGGTGTGCCCACCCCGCCCACGCCCAAGGAACCGCGCCGCAAACAGCCCAAGCCCGACCGGCGACCCAGCCGGCGCCGCTGAGCGTCGACCGCCCGGCTCAGCTCGCTTCGGCGGAATTCAGCGGGATGGGATCGGTGGGGCTCGGCTCGATGCTGACCGGCCGGTTCGTGATCAGGGAGCCATCGTCGTTCTCATCCGGGCCCGCAGCCAGCTGCTCGAGCTCGGCGTCGTCGAAGCCGGGCTGGGGGGCCTTCTCGCCGGCGGCGGCGAGGATGGCGCCCGCCTCCCAGCGCAGTTCCAGTTCGCGCATGACGAGGTCGGCCAGGTCGGCCAGGGTGGCGAGCTCGTCGTCGGTCAGCGACCGCGGTTCGAAGTCGAGCACGCACAGCGTGCCGATGCCGTGCCCGTCATAGGTGCGCAACGGCACCCCGGCGTAGAACTGCAGCCCGAACTCCCCCGCCACGAGCGGGTTGTTGGCGGCGCGTTCGTCGCGACGTGCATCCTCGATGATCCACGGCTCGTCCTGCAGGATCGCCGACGAGCACAAACCCGGATCACGCGAGATCTGGTCCAGGTCCACACCGTGGTGGGATTTGAACCAGATGCGGTCGTGATCCACCACGCTGATGATCGATACCGGAGCGTGCAGCACCCGCGCCGCCAGCGCCGTGATGCGGTCGAACGCGGCATCGGGCGGGGTGTCGAGTAGCCCGTATCGACGCACGGCGGCGAGCCGGGCATCCTCCGCGGTGCTGTCTGCACTGGAGCCTGCACTGCGCGCGGCACCGGACTCGGCGACGGGCTCCGCGGGTGACGGGGCGGATTCCGGCCCTGTCTCGGCTCGCCGATGCCGCCCGGTGTCGGCGGCGTACATCTGGTGCAGCGCAATCGCGATGTCATGGATGTCGGGGCGAGCCGCTGCGTTCTGGTCGGTCATCGCCCGCAGTAACGGCGCCCACTCGCGCGGCACGCTGTCGGGAATCTCGGGATCATCCAGCAGCCGGGCCATGGCCGAGTGCTGTGGCGGGCCGGGGAAGGCGAGCACCCCGGTGAAGCACTGCAGCAGCACCAGCCCGAGGGAGTAGATGTCGGTCTGCGGGCCGACTTCCTCGCCGCGGGCCTGCTCCGGGCTCAGGTAGGCGACCGTTCCGGTCACGATGTCGTCGTCGCCAATCGGCAGGGCGTTGCCGACGGAGGCGATGCCGAAGTCGCCGAGTTTGGCTCGCAGGCGAGTGGATCCCTCGCTCGAGGTGACGAGGATGTTCGCCGGCTTCACATCGCGGTGCACGACACCCTTGCTGTGCACATACTCCAGCGCGGTGGCCGTGTGATACCCGATCTGCGCGATCTGGCGCGGCAGCAACGGGCCGGTGTCGAGGCGACGCTTCAGGTCGTGACCCTGCACGAGCTCCATCACGTAGTAGATGCGCGGCTGCTCGCGGTTGGTGCGATCAACGGCGGCGTCGAGAAGGGTGACCAGGTTCGCGTGGCTCAGCCGGGCGAGAACGTTGACCTCGTCCTCCTGGCGCTGGAAGTCGGCAACCGCCGTCGCGCTCGCCTTGAACACCTTGACCGCGACATCCCGTCCCAGGAATTCGTCGTGGGCCCGGTACACCTCGGCCATGCCGCCCCGCGCGATCAGGCTCTTGACGTGGTATCGGTTTCTCAGCCTGCGCGGGTGGTCTTCTGTGCTGTCAGTCATCACCCCTCCTCATGCTGTATTCGTTACAGGATAGGGATTCGGATGCACTTGCCGAGGGGATTGCCGTCCGCCGCCCCGCACGCTATGGCGGGCAGGAAGGAGCCGGGCGCCATCTGGGGTGGCGCCCGGCCGAATGTGGAGCCCGAAGGCTAGTTGGTTACCGTCCCGCGCCAGGCGCCGTCGGCGGAACCCTGCGACTCGATGAACTTCTTGAAGTTCTGGAGCTCCGCCTGCACCGCGCGGTCGGGGATGTCGAGAGCAGCGCCCGCCTTCTCCACGAAACCCTTGGGCTCCCAGTCGATCTGCACGGCCAGCCGCGAGGTGGTGTCGCTGAGCTTGTGGAACGTCACGACGCCAGCGTGGTCGACTTCGCCGCCCTTGCTGTTCCAGGCGATGCGGTCATCCGGCAGCTGCTCGGTGATCTCGGTGTCGAACTCGCGCTCGCTGCCCGCGATGTTCACCTTCCAGTGGTTGTGGGTCGCGTCCTGCTGCGTGATCTGCTCGACGAAGCTGAGGAACGCGGGAAACTCCTCGAACTGGGTCCACTGGTTGTATGCCGTGGTCACGGGTACGTCGAGGTCGATCGTCTGCACTACCTGAGCCATGATGTCTCCTTGTCCATACCTCGACGTTAGATCGCATTCCGGATGCCCGTCAGGGGGTTGCGCGCCATGGAGGGTTATGGCATCGGGGTGAGGTGTCAGGCCGGTGACCGTGCCCACAGGACCGTCTGGGCCTGCAGTGCCAGGTCGCGGAGCAGGATGGCGTCGTTGGCGGTGAAGATGCGGGGACGGGAGTCGACGACGCAGAAGGCTCCCACTCGGTGACCGTCCGGCGCCTCGATCGGGTACCCCGCGTAGAACCGCACCGGTGAGGGGCTTCTCGTCCACCAGCGGTTGCGGAATCGTGGGTCCTCGAGCGTGTCGGGCACCACGAGGATGTCGGGCGTGCGGATCGTGAAATCGCAGATCGACTCCGCCCGCTTGCCCTCCATCGGCGTCACCCCGGCCGATGCCTCTGTCCACTCCCGCTGCTCGTCGATCACCGAGACGGCGGCCCCCGAAACGCCGAACAGGTCCTTCGCCGTGAGGGTGATCTGCCGAAGCATGGCCTCCCCGTCGACGTCGGGCTCATCGGGAGTGATCTCCAGCTCGTCGAGGGCGGCCTGGCGGGTGGTCTCGTCGACGTCGCTGGGCGAGGTGATGATCCGGGAGCAGCTGTTGAGTGCTTCGGCGACCTCGGGCGCGACGGCGGCCGCCCACGCAACGTACGCCTGCCCGCCGAGCTCACCGGGCCCCGATGCGCTCGGTCCGAGTGCGACATAACGCACGCGCACCCCGCGCGCCGCGCAGACGGCGGCCGATCGCAGGTTCAACCGGTCGATGCGGCGGCGCACGAATCTCGAGTACACGCCGGGAAGCCGGTCGAAGGATTGCGGCGGGATGCCCACCACGAAGATCGGCAGCGAAGTGGGTGAGAACCGCTCCAATCGGTCGAGCGCCGCCGACAGCTGGGTCTCCCAGTTCTTGGACGAGGTGAGCGTGAAGGCTTCATTGGTGCCGAAGACCAATACGAGCGCGTCGAAACGGCTGAGATCGAGATGGCCGAGCATCGAGTCGATCGACGTCAGCTCGCGGCTCGCGTCGGCGACCACATCGATGTCGGTGCCCCGGTCGGTGAGAGCGGAGACCGCCCGCCCGAGACATCCCGCCAACCCCAGGTCGTGGGAGAGCACCCCGAAGCCCGCCGCGATTCCCGAGCCGACGATGAGGATCCGGTCGGGATCCACTCCAGAGGAATTGGTGAGGGCCGGGCCCAACGGTCGGGGAAGCGCTCGCCAGGACTTGCCCGACGTGGCGCTCCACAGCACGAGCCACGGAACCGTGAGCGTGTGACGGATTCTCCCCAGCATGTTCGCCCCCCGACGAAGGAAGGTCGAAGACCTCCGCTGTGGCTCAGTGTATGCCCGGCGGCCTGAATCGCCCTCATCCCTTTGGAGTGGAAACCGACTCCGACCCGATCGCCGCGAGTTTGCGCTCGCGCATCGCGAGGAAGAGCGGGAACGTGAACGCGAAGGCGGTGAGCCCGGAGAGCACGATGTAGAGCCAGGCGCGCTTCATCCCGAGTCGTCGCGCTTCGATGACGATCAGGATGGATCCCGCCACCGCCACCACCAGCAGGTCGACCGTGAGTGAAGTGCCCGCGGGGCCGCTTCCCACCCAGTCACCGATGAAGTCGCGGGCCTGCACGATGGCCAGGGCGTTGAAGGTCCAGGTGCCGATGAGGCCCGCGACGGCGAGGGCGAGCCAGGTGATGGCCAGGGGCGTCCAGTTCTTGCGTGTCATATGGTTATTGTCACTGCGGGTCGTTGTCACCGCTGGTTATTGTCATTGCTTCGACACGCCGCCCGATGTCGTGGGCAATTGACACACTCGAACATGTGTTCGAACATGGGCAGGTGTCATCCACCGCAACCGCCTTAGCCCCCGCACCCGCTGCGGCGCAGGTTGCTGAGCTGCAGGCGCGCATCCGCTCGATGCAGGCCACCAAGCTCGACGCGAAACTCATCCCCACCCATCCCGCGATCGGCGAGTTACTGCCGGGCGGCGGGCTGCAGCAGGGGGCGGCGTACTCGGTGCAGCGCTCCGCCATGCTGCTCATGACCCTGCTGGCAGCCCCGTCGGCGGCTGGCCTGTGGTGCGCGGTGGTGGGCGTTCCCGAGTTCGGGGTGGAGGCGGCCCAGCATTTCGGCATCGACCTGGACCGGCTCGTGCTGGTGCCCGACCCCGGTGAGCAGTGGCTCGCGGTCACCGCGACCATCGCCGACGTGATGGGTGTTGTCGTCACCCGCCCGCCGAAGCGCGCGAGTGACACGACGGTGGCGCGGCTCGCCGCCCGGCTGCGGCAACGGGGCACCACGATGCTCGTGCTCGGCAGTTGGCCGCAGACCGAGGCGATGCTCTCGCTCAGCCAGAGCCAGTGGCACGGCATCGGCGACGGCCACGGCCACCTGGCCGCGCGGGAAGTCACGGTCACCGTCACCAATCGCGTGTCCGGCCGCCCGCGCAGCACCCGGCTCTGGATGCCCGACAGCATGAACGACGACAGTCATGACCGCGGTGAATACACGATTCCCGAACGGCGCTACGCATGAGCGGTGCGGAGCCGCCGCGGGTTGCGGTGCTCTGGTGCCCCGACTGGCCGGTGACCGCCGCCCGCGATGACGCCGGGCTGCCCGAGGGCACCCCGATCGCCCTGGTGTCGTCGGGGGTGGTGTTCGCCTCGTCGGCATCGGCGCGTGCGGAGGGGGTGAAGCGGGGGCTGCGGGTGCGTGAAGCCCAGGCCCGCTACCCCGAACTCGTCGTGCTCGACTACGACCCCGCTCTCGACAACCGGGCGTTCGAACCGATCATCGCGGCGCTCGAGCACCTGGTGCCCGGAGTGCAGGTGCTGCGTCCGGGGCTCTGCGCGGTGCGCATCCGGGGAGCGGCCCGGTATTACGGCGGTGAGAAGGCCGCAGCCCTGTTCCTGGCGGGGCGAGCCGATGAGGAGGGGGCGGGTGGCGCCCGAGTAGGCATCGCCGACGGCATCTTCACGGCAGACCAGGCCGCTCGCAGCGGGCCTCGGGTGGGCATCGTGCCCGCCGGTGGCGCCGCGCAGTTCCTGGCCCCGCTCGGCATCGGATTACTGGATGACCCCGCCCTCGTCACCCTGCTGCGGCGGCTCGGCATCCACAGCCTCGGGGAGTTCGCCCGGCTCGAGCCGGCCGACGTGGCCACCCGGTTCGGGGCATCCGGCGCCCGACTGCACGCTCTCGCGAGCGGTCGCGACTCCTGGCCGCTGGTGCCGCGCACTCCCCCGCGCGACCTCGACGTGAGCACCGCCTTCGAGCCGGCGCTCGACCGGGTCGACCAGGTGGCGTTCGGGGTGCGCGGGGTTGCCGACGACTTCGTCACGGCGCTGACCGCGGCGAACCTGGTCTGCACCGCGATCCGGGTCGAGCTGGAGTCAGACAGCGGCGAGAGCAGCGAGCGGGTGTGGCTGCACCCGCACTCCTTCACCCCCGGCGATGTGGTCGACCGGGTGCGTTGGCAGCTGCAGGGGGCCATGGCGATCACGCTCAGCTCCGGCGTGACGCGGGTGCGGGTCTCCCCCGAGGCAGTCGATGCGATCGGCAACCACGAGAGCGGGCTGTGGGGTGCCGGCCCCGATGAGCGCATCCACCATGGCCTCTCGCGGGTGCAGAGCATGCTGGGGCACGGGGCGGTGCTCATGCCGGCGGTGGGCGGGGGGCGCTCCCTGTCAGACCGGCAGCAACTCGTGGCGTGGGGTGACCGCGCGATCGGCGCGCGACCGGTGGCGCAACCGTGGCCGGGGCAGCTACCCACGCCGCTGCCGGGTACGGTCTTCTCACCGCGGCATCCGGTGCACGTCTTCGGTGACATCAAGAGCGGTGACGGCACAAGCGGTGACGCGGGTGATCCCGTCGCCGTCGACGACCGCGGTGTGGTGTCGGCCGCCCCGACCCGGTTCTCGGCCACGGGCACCGAGATGCACCGCCTCACCGCCTGGGCCGGACCCTGGCCGATCGATGAGCGCTGGTGGAGCGCCGACGCGGTTCGTGCGTGGCGGTTCCAGGTCGTCGACGAAAGCGGATGCGCGTGGTTGCTGGTGCTCGACTCGGGTGGCTGGTGGGCCGAAGCGAGATACGACTGATGGCGGCGACGATGTGGGGCGCTGATGGCGGCGCACTGATGGCGGCGACGATGGCGACGCGCTGATGGGCTGGAGCAACCCGCCGATCCCCTGGTCTGAGTTCGAGAAGAAGCTCAGCGATTCCTCGCGCCCGGGCAGCATGCCGCCGGTCGGAGCCGACGGCGGCGACAGTCCCGGCTGGTCGTTGAAGCGCAAGGCGTACCAGGCCCCGCCCGATGCCACCGCGCCCGACCCCGGCACGGTGGTGCCGTATGCCGAGTTGCACGCCCACTCGAGTTTCAGCTTCCTCGACGGGGCATCGATGCCCGAGTCGCTCGTGGAGGAGGCGGCGCGCCTCGGCCTGCATGCGCTGGCGATCACCGACCACGACGGTTTCTACGGCATCGCCCGCATGGCGGAGGCGGCCGCGGAGATCGGCACCACCGCCACGGTGTTCGGGGCAGAGCTCTCCCTCGGCCTGCGCGGGCCGCAGAACGGTGTCGCCGACCCGGAGGGTATCCACCTGCTGGTGCTCGCCCGCAAGGAGGAGGGGTATCACCGACTGGCATCGGCCATCACGAAGGCCCAGCTGCGCGGCGGCGAGAAGGGTCGACCGGTGTACGACCTCGAGGAGCTCGCGGAACAGGCCGGCGGTCACTGGCTGGTGCTCACCGGTTGCCGCAAGGGCACGGTGCGGCGGGGATTGGTGACCAACACTGCGCGGGCCGAACTCGACCACCTGGTCGACCTCTTCGGCGCCGAGAACGTGGTGGTCGAGCTCTTCGACCACGGCAACCCGCTCGACAGCGCGCACAACGACACCCTCTTCGCCCTCGCCCAGGGCCGGGGGCTCCGGGTGGTCGCCACCGGCAACGTGCATTACGCCACACCCGCCCAGCACCGGCTGCACACCGCGCTGTCATCGGTGCGCGCCCGCCGCAGCCTCGACGAGATGGACGGCTGGCTCCCGGCCGCCGGGGCGGCGCACCTGCGTTCCGGCGCCGAGATGGCCGCGAAGTTCGCCCGCTATCCCGGCGCCATCGAGAACACCGTCGCGATCGCCGACGAGCTCGCCTTCGAGCTGCGGTCGGCCAAGCCCGACCTGCCCGACCAGGAGGTTCCCGAGGGCCACACCCCGATGAGCTACCTGCGCGAGTTGGTCTGGCGGGGAGTTGAGACCCGCCGGCTCGACCTCACCGCCGACAACCGGGCCCGCATCGAGAACGAGTTGCGAGTCATCGACGAGAAGCACTTCGCGGGCTACTTCCTGATCGTCTGGGACATGGTCCGCGAGGCTCGGCGCCGCGGCATCCTGTGCCAGGGTCGCGGCTCGGCCGCCAACTCCGCGGTCTGCTACCTGCTGAACATCACCGCGATCGATCCGATCTTCTACAAGCTCCCGTTCGAGCGGTTCATCTCGGCGATGCGCGAGGAAGAGCCCGACATCGACGTGGATTTCGACTCTGAGCGCCGGGAGGAGGTCATCCAGTACATGTTCGACAAGTACGGGCGCGAGAACGCCGCGCAGGTGGCCAATGTCATCCAGTACCGGCCGAAGTTCGCGGTGCGCGACATGGCCAAGGCGCTCGGTCACAGCCCGGGCCAGCAGGACGCGTGGTCGAAGCAGGTCGAGCGCTGGGGGGCGGTGATCTCGAGTGACGATCACGACATCCCGCAGAACGTGGTCGAGCTCGCGTTCGAGGTCATGAAGTTCCCCCGGCACCTGGGCATCCATTCCGGCGGCATGGTGCTGACAAAACGTCCGGTCGGCGAGGTGGTGCCGATCGAGCACGCGCGCATGGAGAAGCGCACCGTCGTGCAGTGGGACAAAGACGACTGCGCCTCGATGGGGCTGGTCAAGTTCGACATGCTGGGGCTCGGGATGCTCTCTGCACTGCAGTACAGCTTCGACCTGATCGAGGCCACGCTCGGCGAGCACCTCGACCTCGACACGATCCCCAAGGAGGAGCAGGGGGTCTACGACCAACTCTGCCGCGCCGATGCCGTCGGGGTCTTCCAGGTGGAGAGTCGGGCCCAGATGGGCCTGCTCCCCCGTCTGCAACCGCGGGAGTTCTACCACCTGGTCGTTGAGATCGCCCTCGTGCGGCCCGGTCCCATCCAGGGCGGGGCGGTGCATCCCTATGTGCGCCGCAAGATGGGGCAGGAGGCGGTCACCTACCTGCACCCTCGCCTCGAAGAACCCCTCGAGCGCACCCTCGGGGTTCCCATCTTCCAGGAGCAGCTCATGCAGATCGCCGTCGCGGTCGGGGGCTGCACACCCGACGACGCCGATCACCTGCGGCGAGCGATGGGGTCGAAGCGCGGTATCGACAAGATCGAGAAGCTGCGCGAGAAGCTCTACACCGGCATGGCGGGCAACGGCATCACCGGTGACGACGCCGACAAGATCTACGGTGCCATCCAGGCGTTCGCCGGCTTCGGGTTCGCCGAGAGCCACGCGCTGAGCTTCGGTCTGCTCGTGTACGCGAGCGCGTGGATGCGGCTGCACTACCCCGGCGCATTCCTCGCCGCCCTGCTGCGCGCGCAGCCCATGGGGTTCTACTCCCCCCAGTCGCTGGTGGCGGATGCCCGGCGCCACGGGGTCGAGGTGCTGCGGCCCGACATCCAGAAGTCCGGGGCGTATGCGGGGCTCGAGGCCGTACCGGTGGTCGAGCGGAGTCGAGACAGCGCCGGGGATCTCAACTCTGCTGGATCGCCGGGTGCAACCGGCGACCCGCACTGCCTCGACCGCCACCAGCCGCCGGTGCCGAAGGTGTTCGACCCCGACGCCCCGTTCAGCACCGACGACCACCGGCGCGACGGCAACTTCGCGGTGCGACTCGGGCTCGACGAGGTCAGCGGCATCGGCGAGAAGCTCGCCCTCCACATCGTCGCCGAGCGCGACCGGGCGGGTGAGTTCCGCGACATGAACGACCTGGTGCGCCGCACGGGGCTGGTAACCGCCCAGCTGGAGGTGCTGGCGGCGGCCGGCGCGTTCGACTGCTTCGGGCTGACCCGGCGCGAGGCGATGTGGAACGCGGGCAATGCCGCCCAGGATCGCGCCGAGTTCCTGCCTCACACCACACTCGCGGTGCAGCCGCCGCTGTTCGCCATGCCCTCCCCCGTCGAAGAACTGATGTCAGACCTGTGGGCGACGGGGGTGTCCACCGACAGCCACCCGGTTGAGCACCTGCGACCGGAACTCCGGGATCGCGGCATCCTGAGCGCCGCCGACCTCGCGACCACCGAGTCCGGCCGGCGCATCCAGATCGGCGGGGTGGTCACCCATCGGCAGCGTCCAGCGACCGCCAGCGGCATCACGTTCGTCAACATCGAGGATGAGACGGGGCTGATCAACGTGATCTGCAGTGTGGGGGTGTGGACCCGCTACCGGCGGGTGGTTCGGGATGCCCCCGCTCTCGTCGTCCGGGGCATCCTGGAACGATCGACCGAAGGGGTGACCAACGTGCTCGCCGACCGGTTCGAAGTGCTTGCGATGGCTCCCAAGACCCGATCCCGGGATTTCCGGTGACCTGCGACCGGAAAAAATTTGTCACCATTCCGCACCGATTGCGTAATACATGCCCAACTCAGCCAACTACTGCTATAGCGTGGTCACATCAGCGGCGGTTCTTCGGAGCCGTCGATGTGGCCTCGACTGTCGGGGCCAGAAGAACGCTCCTGGAGGAGTTTTAAATGGCATTAGGCACCGTCAAGTGGTTCAACGCGGAAAAGGGCTTTGGATTCATCGCCCCTGAGGATGGAAGTCCCGACGTGTTCGCCCACTACTCTGCTATCGCATCGAGCGGCTACAAGTCACTCGACGAGAACCAGAAGGTTGAATTCGACATCACACAGGGACCCAAGGGTCCCCAGGCGGAGAACATCCGCCCCCTCTGATCTTGATAGTTCAGTAACGGAAACGCCCCGGTCCATACCGGGGCGTTTTCTTGTTAAGCCGTTGCCGTTGCCCTTGCCGCCGCCCTAGGCGGTGGCGGGACGTCGGATCCGCTTGACCACCCACACGACGATCGCGAGCACGACCGCGCCGATGACGATGAGCTGGAACGTGTCGGCGTACGGCTCCACGATCGTCCAGTTCTCGCCCAGGAAGTAGCCGGCGAGCACGAAGATGGTGTTCCAGATCGCGCTGCCGAGAAACGTGAGCAGGGCGAAGAGCGCGAGATGCAGCCGCGTGATGCCGGCCGGGATCGAGATCAGGCTGCGGAACACCGGGATCATCCGACCGAAGAACACCGCCTTGGGCCCGTGCTTACGGAACCAGGCTTCGGTGCGGTCGATGTCGGAGACTTCCAGCAGCGGAACGCGCTTCGCGACTGCCCTGAGCCGGTCGGCCCCGAGTCCGGCTCCCAGCAGGTAGAGGCCGATGGCGCCGACGAGCGACCCGGCAGTGGTCCACAGCAGCACGGCGACCAGCGACAGGTCGCCGCGACTGGCAGCGAGCCCGGCAAGAGGCAGGATGACCTCGCTCGGGATCGGCGGGAAGATGTTCTCCACCGCTACCGCGAGCCCGGCACCCGGTGCGCCCAGCGCGTCCATGAGCCCGACGGCCCAGCCTGCGATTCCCGTCAATTCCGTCTCAGCCACTTTTCGACTCTACCCAGCGCGCTCACCTCTCCTCACCCCATAGCCGCGGTTCACGGGAAGGTGGGAGGATCGGTGCCATGTCGACCGCCGAACCCTTCATGCCCGCTCACGAACCCGCTGCCCCGACCGCCGGAGCCGAGCACGATGTCGATCACGACACCGATGTGATCTTCGACGGCGACGCTGACGACACCGCCGAGGAGGCGGAGGGTGGGGAGGATCCCACCCCCGACTACCCGCTCAGCGCCGCCTTCCGCACCCCGGTGGCCGGCGAGAGGCTGACTGCGGAGCAGCTCGAGCGCGACCTCGAGAACGAGTAGTACCCGCCGGAGCGGCTAGCTGCGCGACCGGTCCGCGGCAACCCTGTGCTGCGCGGCCTCGGTCAGCTGCGCAGGCCCTTGCGCAGGTAGTCGATGCGGGCCTGCAGCTGGGTCACGGTCGCCTGCGCGACCGCCGGCCCACCGCACACCCGCCGGAGCTCGGCGTGGATGAGCCCGTGCGGCTCCCCGGAGAGCTTCGCCCGCATGCCGACCAGGGAGTTCAGCAGGGTGCGCTGCTCCTTGAGGTTGCGGAACAGCGCTGGTGGCTGTTCGGCAGCACCGCCCGAGGCAGGAGTTCGGGATGCGGCATGCCGGGATTGCCGCTGCTGGCGCTGGCGCAGCAGTTCGCGCACCTGCTCGGGCTCCAGGATGCCGGGCAGGCCGATGAAGTCGAGCTCCTCGTCGCTGCCGGTCTCCGCCGCGAACCCGAACTCCTCGCCGTCGAAGAACACCCGGTCGAAGTTGGCCTCGGATTCCAGCGCCTCCCAGGTGAACTCGTCGGCCAACTCGTCTGACGTCGCCTGCTCACGGTTCTCCTGCTCGAGCAGCCCATCGTCCAGCAGCCCGTCGTCGGCCTTCTCGCGGTCGAGCGCGTGATCTCGCTCCAGCTCGAGGGTGGAGGCCAGGGCGATGAGCGTCGGAACGGTCGGGAGGAAGATCGACGCCGTCTCCCCTCGCCGCCGTGCGCGCACGAACCGGCCGACTGCCTGGGCGAAGTACAGCGGGGTCGCTGCTGAGGTCGCATAGACGCCGACCGCGAGCCTCGGGACATCCACCCCCTCCGACACCATCCGGACCGCCACCATCCAGCGCCGCTCGCTGGCGGCGAAGGTCTCGATCCGGGCCGACGACTCCTTCTCGTCGGAGAGCACGACGGTGGGCGTCTCCCCCGTGATCTCGTGGAGCAGTTTCGCGTAGGACCGCGCCGACTGCTGGTCGGTCGCGATCACCAGGCCGCCAGCATCGGGAATCGAGTGTCGCACCTCGCTGAGTCGGCGATCCGCTGAGCGCAGCACCGACTGCATCCACTCGCCCCCGGGGTCCAGTGCGGTGCGCCAGGCCTGCGCTGTGACATCCTTCGTGTCGCCCTCGCCGAGCCGGGCCTCCATCTCGTCGCCCATGCGGGTGCGCCAGCGCATCTTGCCGGCGTACGCCATGAACATCACGGGGCGAACGACCCCGTCGGCGAGGGCGCGCCCGTAACCGTAGGAGTAGTCGGTGACGGAGGTGCGGATGCCGTGGTCGTCTGGCGCGTAGAGCACGAACGGGATGGGTGCGGTGTCGCTGCGGAACGGGGTGCCGGTCAGTGACAGCCGGCGGGTGGCCGGCCCGAACGCCTCACGAATGGCGTCGCCCCAGCTGAGCGCGTCGCCGCCGTGGTGCACCTCATCGAGGATCACCAGGGTGCGGGCCGACTCGGTGATCTCCCGGTGCAGGGATGCCCGTACCGCGACCTGCGCGTAGGTGACCGCCATGCCGTGGAACCGTCGACCGCCGTAGCCCTCACCGTTGCTGTACGCGGGGTTCAGCCGCAGTCCCACCCGATGCGCGGCGTCGGCCCACTGGCGCTTCAGGTGATCGGTCGGCGCCACCACGGTGACCCGGTCGACGACGCGGCGGGCGATCAGCTCGACGGCGAGCCGCAGTGCGAACGTGGTCTTGCCCGCGCCCGGAGTGGCCGCCGCGAGAAAGTCGCGGGGTTCCCGCTCGAAGTACTGGTCGAGGGCCTCCGCCTGCCAGGCGCGCAGTTTGTCGGCCGTACCGCGCGCGGCCCGCTCGGGATATGCGGGCGAGAGGTGCTCGGCCGCGAACGTACCGACGGTGGGGCCGGGAAACGAGGTCACCGGGTCAGGCACGGGGTGAGCAGCAGCGGAAACGTCGGCCGCGGACGCGGACTCGGGCAGGGTGCTCACTTGAGACGATGTTACCCGCCACCACCGGCACGACGACTCGGAGGTCGCATTCTCAGCGTCGGTGAGGCGCGTACACCCGCAGGCGACGGTCGTCGATGCGCAGCCGCACCCGGTACGAATCGTCGGGAGAGATGACCTCGCCGTCGTGGGCGAACCCGAGGCCGTCGTGCGCCGCATCCACCGTGAAGTCCAGCTCACGGGCCGTGAACGCCTCGACCCCGATCATGCGGCTGAGCGACGGGAGGCGCTGCAGCCAGCCCGAGATCCGACCGCCGAGGGCGAGGCTCGCGAACATCCGGGAGCGCGAGACCGAGACATCCGACCGCGCGATTCGCACGTCGAGAGTGCCGTCGTCCAGGCGCCTGCGATGCTGCGGGATGATCGACCGCGGGTAATAGCGATTGACCCCGATGAAGGCCGACCAGGCCCGGATCTCCCGCCCGGACAGGTCGAGGTGCACAGGGCGCACGGTCGGAAGGATTCGCCGGGCGGCGACGAGCGCCGCGGGCCACTTGCCGATGCGGCCCTCGAGCTTCTCGCGCTCGGCTACGAGCTCGGGGTAGACACCGATCGACGCGGTATTCAGCACGGTGAAGGGTGCGCCATCGTCGATGCGCGCCGTCGCAACATCGGCGAGGATCCCGTGTCCGCGCCGGGCGGCGCGGATCGCTCGCCGCAGGCTGGTGACGCCCGCGGCCCTCGCGAAGTGATTGAGAGTTCCGCCGGGCAGGACGAGCAGCGGCAACCCCGTGCTGAGCGCGATGCCGGCGGCCACGCCGATGGTGCCATCTCCTCCCGAGGCGCCCACCACGTCGGGCCGGTGCCTCCGGATCCCCTCGGTGAGCACCTGGGAGAGGTTCTCACCCGGGGCCAGGGTGTGGACGACCGCCTCGGGTAAGGCGCGGCGAAGGGCTGCCGGGTACCCGATGCGAAGCGCCCCGGTACCCGAGCCCGGGTTCACCACCAGGAACAGTCCGCGACCGCGGCGGAGTCGTGGAAGGCTCACGGGCTCGCCGGCCGCGCGGTGATCCGGCGGCGGAGCGACGAGGCGCCCGAGCCCGGCGATCGTCGCCCCGATCGCCAACCCCCCGACGACGTCGGAGAGCCAGTGCGAGCCGGTGTGCAGGCGGGAGTAGGCAACCCCGGCGGCCAGCGGGGCGGTGATGACCAGCGTGCCCGGATTGTCGACCGCGGCGCCGAGCGCGAAGCCGGCGGCGCTGGCGGAGTGCCCGGACGGGAACGAGGGTGACGTCGGCGGCTTCACCAACCGCCGCGAGATCGGCACGTCGTCGAGCAGCGGTCGATCGCCGCCGAACAGTTCTTTGCCGATCAGGTTCGCGATGACGCTGGAGACGATCAGGGTCAGGATGCCCCGGGTTGCCGCCCGGCGGCGGCCGAACACGGCGAACACCGCGGCCAGGGTGAACCACAGCACACCGCGGTCGGCGCGGCGGGACAGCTCGCGCAGGCCGGCGTCGACCACCGGCGGCAGCGGCAGCGCGTTGCGGCGATCGGCGGCCCGGGCGTCGATGCGGCGCACCCACCCCGGGAGTCGCCGTCGGGATGAGCCCCCGAAGTGCAGTCGCAATGGCAGTCGCAATGGCAGTCGAAATCGCACAGGCACCCTAGTCCCGCTGCCCGAGGCTGGGTCGCGCGCTCGCGCGATGTCCGATCAGCCGCGCCGGCGTCACGGCGCCGCGGCCGAATCGGGCGGTGGCGGCATCCATCACGTCCTCGGCCTCCCGCCAGCCCTCCGACTCGTCCCAGAGCCCGAGCTGGGCGGTCGCTGCATCCTGCAGCTGCTCGGCGCGCACCCCGACGAGCCGGATCGCCGCATCTTCCTTGCCCGTCGCCGCGTAGATCTCGCGCGCCTCCTCGTAGATGCGTCGCCCGAGGTCGGTGGGCTCCCGAATCGTGCGCGACCGGGTGATCGTCGTGAAGTCGCCGAACCGCAGCTTCAGAACCACGGTGCGCGCCACGAACCCACCCTTGCGCAGGCGCACGGCGACCATGTTCGACATGCGCAGCAATTCGCGGCGAATGGTCTCCGGGTCGGTCACGTTGGTATCGAAGGTCATCTCGTGCCCGACCGACTTCTCGTCGTCGCGGGTGTGCACCACCCGGGGGTCGATGCCCCACGCGAGGTCGTGCAGTCGCTGTGACCCTGCCTCGCCGACCACGAGGCGCAAGTCGTCGACCGTGGCCGCGGCGAGGTCGCCGACCGTGTGATAACCGCGGGCCCGCAACACCTCCTCGGTCTTGCTGCCCACTCCCCACAGCCTGGCGATGGGGAGCGGATGCAGGAAGCCGATGGTCCCGTCGGCCGGAACGACGAGCAGCCCGTCGGGCTTGGACAGCCCCGAGGCGACCTTGGCCACGAATTTGCTGCTCGCCGCCCCCACCGAGCAGACCAGGTCCGTTTCATCCCGAACCCGTTTACGCAGCAACGCGGCCACCTGCATCGGCGACCCGAACACCCGGCGCGCCCCCGCCACGTCGAGGAACGCCTCGTCGATGCCGAGCCGCTCGACGATGGGAGTGAGGTCGTCGCAGATCGACATGACCTGCTCCGAGAAGTAGTGGTAGCGCTCGAAATGCGGCTCCAGGATGACCGCCTGCGGGCAGCGCTTCAGGGCGATGGCCATGGGCAGGGCCGAATTGACGCCGAACTTGCGGGCCTCATAGGTGGCGGCGGTCACGATCGAGCGGGGCGAGTTGTGGCCGACGATGACCGGCCTGCCGCGGAGCTCGGGGTGATCGAGCAGCTCGACCGACGCGAAGAACGCGTCCATATCGACGTGCAGGATCGTGGCGGTGCTGTCGTCGATGGGCCCGGAGGTGACCTGTCGGTCGCGACCATCCTGCTTTCCCATTCCGCAATCCTGTCACCGCCCGCTGACGATCGTGGTCAGGCGGTTAACGGAAAAGGGGCGGTGCGCATCAGCGCACCGCCCCCTATGAAGCGTCGGAGTTAGGCCCGACGGCTTCCACGAGTCACGAGGCCGTAGATCAGCAGAACGACGATCGATCCGGCGATAGCGACGAGCCAGGTCTGGATGGACCAGAACTCCTCGAGGCCGATACCGAATACTGCGCTGCCGATGAAGCCGCCGAGAAGGGCACCCACGACTCCGAGGATGAGGGTGGCGATCCAGCCGCCGCCCTGGCGTCCGGGCAGAATTGCCTTAGCGATAGCGCCGGCGATAAGCCCAAGTACGATCCAGCCGATGATTCCCATTGTGACGACCTCCCAGTCGGTCATTTACTTCCGCCCCGGTTCTCGGGGCCGTGGACTACTCAACCGTTTCTGGCAGTAAACCGGCAAGCCATTGCACCTTTCGACAGTCTCTGGTAACAACCAGCGCCGATAGGGCATCATGCTTCTTACATGAATGCGCACCACCCCTGGACCCGGTATGTCGCCATCGGTGACTCGTTCACCGAGGGACTCGGTGACCCCGAACCTCTGAGCCCGGGCGGCCACCGCGGCTGGGCCGATCGAGTGGCGGAGGTGCTGAGCGCCCAGTCCCCCGGCTTCGCCTACGCGAACCTCGCCATCAGGGGCCGCCTGCTCCGACAGATCGCCGACGAGCAGGTCGACGCGGCGTTGGAATTGCAACCCGACCTGATCTCCGTCTCGGCAGGGGGCAACGACCTGATCCGCCCGGGAACCGACCCCGACGACATCTCGCGGCGGTTCGATTCCATGGTGACCCGGCTGCGCAGTGGAGGTGCGACCGTGCTGATGTTCAACGGTCCCGACATCGGCATGACCCCGGTGCTCGGCAGAGCGCGCGGCAAGGTCGCCATCTACAACGAGAACCTGCGGTCGACGGCCAAGCGCACCGACTCCATCGTGGCCGACATGTGGTCGCTGCGCGAGCTGACGGACCCGCGCATGTGGGCACCCGACCGGCTGCACTTCTCGCCGCTCGGGCACCACACGATCGCCCGAATGGTGCTGGACACCCTCGGCGTCGAGCACACCCTCGAGGCGCTCAGCCCCGAGCCGCTGCCCCACGTGCTCTGGCGGCAGGCGCGCGCCGACGACCTGGGGTGGGCCCGGGAGTACCTGGTGCCGTGGATGGTGCGTCGCGTGCGGCACCAGTCATCCGGAGACAACGTGGCCCCGAAGCGCCCGCAGTACTGACGCGGTCAGTGTTGAAGCGGTCGCTCAGGCGCCGTAACCGCCGCGCGCGGCAGCCGGGCAGTCGAACGGGTCGCCGTCGGCTCCGAGCCCGACCTCGTTGAGGTGGCGCACCACGATGCCGTATGAGGTGACGAGGCCGACCTCGGTGTAGAGGATGCCCTTCGTGGCGCAGTACTCCCGCACGATCTGGCCCGCTCGGCGCAGGCTCGGTCGCGGCATGTTCGGGAACAGGTGGTGCTCGATCTGGTAGTTGAGCCCACCCATGAAGTGGTTCATGAAGTGACCGCTGCGGATGTTGCGGCTCGTGAGCACCTGGCGGCGCAGGAAGTCGACCTTCGAGTCACGCGGCAGGATCGGCATGCCCTTGTGGTTGGGGGCGAACGAGGCGCCCATGTACAGGCCGAAGATCGCCAGTTGCACACCGAGGAAAGCGAACGCCATGCCGAGCGGCATGAACGAGAACAGCACGGCGACGTAGCCGACGTTGCGCACGGTCAGCAGCACGATCTCGAGGGCGCGCTTGTCGACCTTGCCCTTGGAGAACACGGTCTGGAACGCGTGGCGGTGCAGGTTGAGGCCTTCGAAGATCAGCACGGGGAAGAAGAGGTAGCCCTGGCGGTGCGCCATGAACTTGGTGATGCCGGTCAGGCCGGTGGCCTTCTCCTTCTGGAAGATGATGAAGTCGGTCTCGACGTCGGGATCCTTGTCGACCGTGTTCGGGTTCGCGTGGTGGCGCGAGTGCTTGGTCATCCACCACGAGTAGCTGATGCCGACCACCAGGTCGGCCATGATGCGGCCGAGGAAGTCATTGGTCTTGCCGGACTCGAACACCTGCCGGTGGGAGAGCTCGTGCGTGATGAAGGCGTACTGGGTGAACAGCACACCCATGACGGCCGCGATGATCAGCAGGTACCAGGTGTCCTGCAGCAGCGCGAAGCCGAACCAGGCCCCCACCATCGCCAGCGTGATGACGCTGAACGTGATCGCGTAGAACCGGCGCCGACGATGCAGCAACCCCGCGTCGCGAATGGTGTGCAGCAGCGCCGAGAACTCCGAGACCGGGTTCTTCAGGCCGCGCGGCCCCGTCCGGATGATGCGTGCTGGTTCGGCAGTAGTCACGTGACCTCAGAAGTCTTGATGACTTCGCAGCCAGACGTGTGAGCAGGTTGCTCTAGATGTATGAAGCGTAGCGGGCGAGCCTGTGAAACCGTCGCACGTCAGAGCAGCGCGGCGGGGTTGGTGAGACGCCACCACGGGCCCGGGTCATCGATCTCGGCGGAGAGTTCCAGCGGCACCGTGATGACCCGATCTCCGGCCGTGAAGGTCACCTCCCCCACCGCCGATCCGGCGGGGGCGAGGGCGACGTCATCCACATCCAGACTCGCGGTGACCGGCGTCGCTCCCCAGAGCACAGTGGTCGCGGTCTGCGTCGCGACCGCGGTGGCCGTGTCGCCCCATGCGGTCTCGAAGCTGGCGTATTCGGTACCGTCGGTGGTGAGGGTAACCTCCCGGAAGCCGGCATCCACCTCCGCCAGCAGCGAGCGGATGGCGGCGTTGATGGTGGCGTGGTCAGGACCGCCAAGCACCACGCCGACCACGGTGATGGTCTCGGCGCCGACGGCGACATCCTGTGAGAACAGCAGGCAGGCTCCCGCCGCGTCGAGGGTGCCGGTCTTGATCCCGTCGATTCCGTCCACCCCGAGCAGCCCGTTGCGGTTGTCGACGACACCCACTCCCGCAACGTCGAGGGTCTGCGTCGCAACGATCTCGGCGATGACCGGATTGGATGTCGCCCGCCGGGCGATCTCCACAAGGTCGGCCACCGTGCTGGCGTTGTTCGGCGACACCCCGGTGGGCTCCTCGATCGTCGTCGAAGCGAGCCCCTCGCGATCCAGCCACACGCGAGCGGCATCGGCGAACGCCGCCTCCGAGCCGAACGCCCAGGTGGCGAGGGTCTCGGCGTAGTTGTTGGCCGACGCCATCAGCATGACGTCCATGACGTTGCGCTGCGACATCACCTGCCCCGACCGCACCGGCTTGGTCACGCCCCCGATCGCGCGCTGCGCGAAGTAGAAGTCCTCATCGATGCTGCCGAAGGTGAGGGTGGGCCCGGCCTCCCCCGGCGCCAGCGGCTTCGCGTCCAGCACCACGAGCGCGGTGATGATCTTGGAGATCGAGGCGATCGGCAGAGGCTCGGTGGCGCCGGCGCTGGCGAGAACTCCCGGGTAACCCACGGCTCCGACGCCCGACGCACCGTACCCCGGGAAGGTCACCGGCGGCGGGGTCGCCGCGATGCCGGCGGGCTGCTGAACCTCGGGCGCGATCGCCTGCACGGGCGCGAGCAGGGTGAGGGGCAGGTAGAACCCGATACCGAGCACCAGCAGCGCCGCAACGGCGACCGCGATGCGGCGGCGGCGGTAGACGCGGCGACGATGCAGAGTCGCTCGATTCTGCGACTGAGGGTTCTGCGACTGGGGGTTCTGCGGCTGAAGGTCCTGCCGCTCTGGGATCAGCTGCTCAGACTCCCGCACCTGGCTAGCCTAAGCGCGCCCGCCGTCGACCGACCGCCGGGGCGGCACCGTTTCCTCGGGCACCAGTACCGCGGTCGTCTCGTTGAGTGTCTCGCCCCGGAAGAACGGCTTGGCGGTGGCGAAGAACGACCACACGATCATCAGCACCACGCCGAGCGCGAGCGATCCGATCCCCACCACGAACACCCCGCCGACCCCGAACAGCACGGTGTACCCGTAGTCGGGGTTGATCATGTCGATCGCCGAGAACAGGAAGGCGGCGGTGAGCATCAACGCGCCGAGCAGCGGGAACAGGAACTTGAAGAAGAAGTTGTGCGCGTTCTCGAAGAGCTCGCGCCGGAAGAACCACACGCACGCGTATCCCGTGATCGCGTAGTAGAAGGCGATGGCGAGGCCGAGCGACAGGATGGAGTCGGAGAGGAAGTCTTCGCTGACAATGGTCAGCCCCACGTAGAAGACGATCGCCACCACCCCCATGACGATCGTCGAGAATGCCGGGGTCTGGTACTTCGGGTGCACGACGCCGAAGCGCTTGGGCAGCGCCTGGTACACCGCCATGGCGAGCGTGCCGCGTGCGGTCGGCAGGATGGTGGTCTGGGTGGATGACACTGCCGAGACCAGTACGGAGACGACCAGCAGCCAGGCGAACGGCCCGAACAGCACGTCCTTCAGCGCGAAGAACACGTCTTCGGCGTTGTCTTCGTTGCCGAGGCCGACCCCGCTCGTGCCGAGGCCGGCGTAGGCCATGGCTGCGACGGTGACCCCGACGTAGGTCACCAGCAGGATCACGGTGGAGAGGATGGCCGCGCGGCCGGGAATGTGCTTCGGGTCTTTGGTCTCCTCGTTCAGCGCGAGGCAGGTGTCCCACCCCCAGTAGATGAACAGGGCGAGCAGGATGGCCTCGACGAAGCCGGAGGCCGACTCGAACGCGAACGGGTTGAACCACGAGATATCCACCGGGGTCGCACCCTCGGGCGCCGTGCCGGTCGAGACCGCCACGATGGCGGCGACCACGAAGATGCCGAGCGCCAGGTACTGGATGCCCAGCAGCACGTTCTGCAACTTCTGGCCGATCTCGGTGCCGCGGTAGCTGATGAAGGTCATGAGCGCGATGAACACGACCCCGGTCGCGGTCACGACAACCGGGTCCTGTGCGATGTCTTCGTTGATCAGCAGCCAGAAGTACTTCCCGCCGATCTGGGCGAGATTGGCGAGCACCACGATTCCGGCCACCGCGACTCCCCAGCCGCCCATCCAGCCCACCCGCGGACCGAACGCCTTGGTGGCCCAGGTGAAGGTCGTACCGCAGTCCGGAACGGCCCGGTTCAGCTCGCGGTAGGCGAAGGCGATCAGCAGCATCGGGATGAACGCGACGATGAAGGCGATCGGCGCCTGCGCGCCCACGGCGAGCACCACGAAGCCCAGGGTCGCCGCCAGCGAGTAGACCGGCGCCGTCGAGGCCAACCCGATCACGGTGGAGCCGAACAATCCGAGAGTTCCGTGGGCGAGGCCCTTGCCGGTGGGCTGCTCGACGCCGGTGTCAACTGCCATGGAGGACCTCCATCATCGGGGATATCGCGAGCCTACAACTGGCGACCCCGCTGGCGCAGCGCGTACAGGGCGACCGCGCTGGCCGAGGCGACATTGAGGGAATCGACGCCGTGCATCATCGGGATCGTCACCACCGTGTCGGCCGCCTGCAGCGCAGCCGAGCTGAGCCCGTCGCCCTCGGCTCCGAGCACGATAGCCACTCGGTCCGGCGGGTTCGCCGCGAACCGGTCGAGGTCAACCGCGTCGTCCGCGAGGGCGAGCGCCGCGACGTGGAACCCAGCGGATTTCAGCTGCTCCGCACCGGCGGGCCAGTCGGCGAGCCGCGTCCACGGCACCTGCAGCACCGTCCCCATGCTCACCCGCACGCTCCGGCGGTACAGCGGGTCGGCGCAGCGCGGGGTCACGAGCACGGCGTCGGCGCCGAGGCCCGCCACCGAGCGGAAGATGGCGCCGACATTGGTGTGGTCGACGATGTCTTCGAGCACCACCACGCGGCGAGCATCCCGAAGCACCTCCGCGACCGGCAGCAGAGCCGGCCGGTGCATCGCCGCCAGCGCGCCGCGATGCAGATCGAACCCGGTCAGGTCGCGCAGCAGCTCCGGCGGGCCGACGAACACGGGAACGTCGTGACCTGCCAGCAGCCCTTCCAATTCCGGAAGCCATTTCTCGAGCACCAGGACCGACCGCGGCACGTGACCGGCGGCGAGAGCGCGCCCGATCACCTTCGGCGACTCGGCGATGTACAGCCCGCCGGCGGGCTCGGTGCGCCGCCGCAGGGCCACGTCGGTGAGGTTGGCGTAGTCACCGAGGCGTTCATCGCTGATGTCGTGAATGGTCACGATCTGCATCCGAACCCCCAACCCGCAGCAATCGGAAACATATCGGAAAACTTCTGTGTTTACTCTTGGGAAGGCAGGAGGGAGCATGATGCCGGACGCAGCAACGCACGTCAGCACTCCCCATATCGACACCCAGAATTTCGAAGCGGCGGTCGCCGCCCTCTCGGGACGTCGCATCGCGGTGCTCACCGGAGCGGGCGTCAGCACCGACTCGGGCATCCCGGACTACCGGGGCGAGGGCGCTCCCGTGCGCAACCCGATGACGTTCCAGCAGTTCCTCGCCGATCTCGACTACCGCAAGCGCTACTGGGCGGGCAGCCACCTCGGGTGGAAGCGGTTCTCGGCGGCCCGGCCGAACGCGGGGCACGAAGCTCTCGTGAACCTCGAGCTATCGGGCATCGTCGATGGCATCATCACCCAGAACGTCGACGGGCTGCACCTGCGCGCCGGCTCCCAGCGCGTGGTCGACCTGCACGGTTCCATGGATCGTGTGGTGTGCCTGACCTGCGGCCAGTACTACGCCCGGGCCGGCGTGGCCGAGCAGATCGCCGACGCCAACCCGTGGCTCGATACCCCTGAGGCGGTGGAACTCTCCCCCGACGGCGACGTTCAGGTCGCCGATGTCGACGCGTTCGTACTGCCGGCGTGCACCGTCTGCGGGGGCATCCTGAAGCCCGACGTCGTGTTCTTCGGAGAGTTCGTGCCGCGGGAGAAGTTCACCGAGGCCAGCGCCCTCATGCAATCGGCGGATGCCCTGCTGATCGCCGGCTCGTCGCTCGTCGTCAACTCGGGGATCCGGCTGCTCGAACAGGCCAACCGGCGAAAGCTTCCCATCGTCATCGTCAACCGCGGCGCGACCAAGGGCGACAATCGCGCCACCGTTAAGATCGATGCGGGAACCTCCGAGACGCTCGTCTCGTTGCTCGAGCACCTGAGCTCGTAGCCGCCGGGGCCCGCCTCGAGAGGAACGCGTGCTGCTCTACCTTGTCCGCCACGGCGAGACCGACTGGAATCGGCAGCATCGCATCCAGGGCAGCACCGACATCCCGCTCAACGAGACCGGTCGGCGCCAGGCCCGGGCAACCGGCGAGCTGCTGGCGCGACGCCAGTGGGACGCCGTGGTCACGAGTCCGCTCTCCCGCGCGGTGGAAACGGGCGAGATCATCGCCGACGTGCTTGGGCTTCCCGCCCCGACAACGCTTCCGGGCGTGGCGGAACGCAACTACGGCGCGGCGGAGGGCATGACCTACGAGCAGCTGGAGGCGAGTTTCCCGCACGGCACCGCGGTACCGGGTCGGGAGACGCACCCCGAGGTGGCGGCGCGCGCCGTGCCCGCCCTGCTCGAGCTCGCCCGGTCGCACCCGGGCGAGGCGATCATCGTGGTGGCGCACGGCGGGGTCATCCGTTCCGTCCTCGGGGCGGTCGACCCCGACGGCGATCACGGCATGATCACCAACGGTTCGGTGCACAGCTTCGAGTACGTCGACGGTGCGCTGAACCTCATCGCGTTCGATGACCCGATCGAACTGGAGTCGATCGATGGTGAGGACGTGCGGGAGCAGAATCCTGCGGAGGCCGGCGCTTAGCCTCGCTTCGCCGATCGTCGCTCGTAGGTCTCCGTCAGCACGTCGAGCAGCTGCCGCGCCGCGTCCGGCCAGTTGTAGCGCCTGGCCCACTCGAGCGATTCGGCACTCCGCCTGGCCCACTCCGCGTCGTCCTCGAGCTCGCGCACGGCGGCCACGAACGAGTCGGTGCTGTCGGGGTCGAAGTACCCTGCCGGTGCGCCGCCGATCTCGCGGAAGATCGGGATGTCGCTGAGCAGCACCGGGGTGCCGAGCGCCTGCGCCTCGACGACGGGCAGCCCGAAGCCCTCGTCGCGCGACGCGCTCACCAGGGCGGTGGCCGCGAGGATCGCCGCCTCGTACTGCTCGTCCGAGGCGCCCCCGAAGAACTCGAGGCTGCCGTCCGGCGCGAGGGCGGTCAACCGGGCGCGCTCGTCGTCGGAGATCCGGCTCATCAACTGGAGCCGGTAGCCCGGTAGCCCGGCCATCGCCCGCACCAGCAGGTCGACGTTCTTGTACGGCATGAACGACCCCATGTAGACGAGCGTGCGCTGCTGCGGGGTGAGGCGGGCCGGCAGGTCGGGATGCTGCTCCGTGCCGAGCAGCACGACGTGCGTCGGGTTGCAGGTCAGCCGATGCTGCGTCATCAGGTCACGCGTCGTCTCGGAATCGACCAGGTGCGCGTCGGCGCGGTTCAGCAGCGCCCGCTGGAACCCCCACCACAGGTGGTAGCCGCGCCAGAGCAGCCGCAGCGCCGGATTCAGGTCGCGGGGCGGCGTGCGGTGCCGGTAGTAGATCAGGTCGTGCACGGTGGTCACCAGCGCGTAATCCCGTCCGCCGGGCCCCATCGTCTGCATTGGGGTGAACACCACGTCGGGCTTGTGCGGATTGACTCGGCGCGAGATCCACGGCTCGCTCGCCGCGGTCGGGTCGGTGCCCATGATCCACGGCAGGTCCGGCAGCATCGCCAGCTGGCGCTCGTCGGAGATGAGCATGGTGACCGGATGCAGCTTGGCGAGCTCCTCGACGAGGCGCGCCCCGTAGCGGCTGATGCCGTCGTGTCGGCCGAGTCGGGTGTACCGGCAGTCGAAGACGATCTTCACGCCAGCTGCCCGTCGCCCAAGAACTCCACGATCATCGCCGCAGCCTCGCGCGGCTTCTCGTAGTGCACGAGGTGACCGACACCGGGGATGACCTCGAGCCGGGCATCCGGGAACAGCCCCGCCAGCTTCTGCTGGTCGGCGACGGTCGTGATCGGGTCGCGGTCCGAACCGATCAGGAGCGTGGGCACCGCGATGCGCGCGGCGAACATGCTGACGTCGGAGGAGATGGATGCCTGAAACCCCTCCACCACGGAGTCGCGGTCGGCGTACCGGCTGAAGTAGGTGTGGTGCTGGTCGTGGATGAATCGCCGGAGCGCCGGGTCCTTCGTCTGGCTGAGGAAGACACTCATGAACCGCACCACGAGCCAGCTCGACAGCAGCGCCTTGCCGAGTCGCTCGGGCAGCGCCTGGCCGACCCGGTACCAGCCGAGGGTGACCTTGCTCATGAAGGCGTTCGGGCCCTCGAGGGCGGGCGCGGCGATGGGGTTCACGAGCACGAGTTTCGGGGTCGACAGGCCCGCCGCGATGGCGGCCGAGACCACGATCGACCCGAAGGAGTGGCCGAGGATGACGGCACGGCCGGTGAGTCCGAGGGCGGCCACGAACTGCGTCAGCCACTCGGAGTAGCTCGTGATGTCGTGCACCCGGCCCGGCAGCGGGTCGGACTCTCCGAAACCGGGCAGGTCGGGGCTGATGATCCGGAGGCCGCGCAGCTGCGCGATGACGGGCTCGAGCCCGTGGTGCTCGCCGCGGTATCCGTGCACGACGACGACCGTGGTCACATCGTCGGCGGCGTCATCCGGACCGTACTCCCAGTACACGGTGTCGCCGCCGAGCACCCGCACGCGGTGCTCGCGGGCCGGGATTTCGGCGAGCAGTGCGGCATACGGGGATGGGGTCGGCACAACAAGCAATCCTAGGCACCGGGTTGGTGCACAACCGCTTTCACAGCACCCATAGACTCGAATGGTGACATTCACTGCGCCCATTCAGCTGCCCGGACTAGCCCTCGACCCGCAGTGGTACAGGCGTGCAGTTTTCTATGAGGTGATGGTCCGGTCGTTCTACGACAGCAACGGCGACGGCTCCGGTGATATCGCGGGTCTCGTGGGCAAGCTCGACTACCTGCAGTGGCTCGGCGTCGACGCGCTCTGGGTGCCGCCCTTCTACAACTCCCCGCTGCGTGACGGCGGGTACGACGTCTCCGACTTCATGACGGTGCTGCCGGAATTCGGCACTCTGGATGAATTCAAAGACCTGGTCACCAAGGCGCACGAGCGCAACATGCGCATCGTCATCGACTACCCGCTGAACCACACCTCCGACGCGCACGAGTGGTTCCAGCAGTCCCGCGAAGACCCCGAGGGCCCGTTCGGCGACTTCTACGTCTGGAGCGACACCGACGAGAAGTACGAGAACATCCGCATCATCTTCGTCGACACCGAGGAATCGAACTGGACGTTCGACCCGGTGCGGCGCCAGTTCTTCTTCCACCGGTTCTTCTCGCACCAGCCCGACCTGAACTTCGAGAACCCGGCCGTACGCGAGGCCGTGATGAACACGATCCGGCACTGGATGGATATCGGGGTCGACGGGGTGCGGCTCGACGCCATCCCGTACCTCTTCGAGTCCGACGACGGCAATGGTGAGGGCGAGCCGAAGACGCACGCCTTCATCAAGGAGATCCGCGAGATGGTCGACCGGGAGTACCCGGGCCGCATCCTGATCGCCGAGGCGAACCAGTGGCCGCAGGAGGTCGTGGCGTTCTTCGGCACCGAGGAGGAGCCGGAGTGCCACATGGCCTTCGACTTCCCGGTCATGCCCCGCATCTTCTACTCGCTGCGGTCGCAGCACGCCGGTGAGCTGGTCAGGGTGCTCACCGAGACAACCGAGGTGCCCGAGGGCGCTGCGTGGGGCGTATTCCTGCGCAACCACGACGAGCTCACCCTCGAGATGGTCAGCGAGGAGTACCGGCAGGCGATGTACGGCTGGTACGCCTACGACCCCCGGATGCGCTCCAACATCGGCATCCGGCGCAGGCTGGCCCCGCTGCTGGACAACTCCCGCGCGGAGACCGAGCTCGCGCACGCCCTGCTCTTCTCGCTGCAGGGCAGCCCGTTCCTGTACTACGGCGACGAGATCGGCATGGGCGACAACATCTGGTTGCCCGACCGCGATTCATCCCGAACCCCGATGCAGTGGACGCCGGACCGCAACGCCGGGTTCTCGACCGCTGACCCGGGCAAGCTCTTCCTGCCCGTCGTGCAGTCGCTGGTCTACAACTACAACCTCGTCAACGTCGAGTCGCAGCTGGCCCAGTCGCGGTCGCTGCTGCACTGGGTGCGCAACGTCATTCACGTGCGCAAGGGCCACCCGACGTTCGGGCTCGGCAGCCTTCGGGTGCTGAAGACCAGCCACGAGTCGGTGCTCGCCTTCGTGCGCGAGTACCAGGGCGCCGGAACCCAGTTCGGCGATTCTGCCGAGAACGTGCTGTGCGTGTTCAGCTTCTCGCACAACCCGGTGTCGGTGACGATCGAGATCGATGGGTACGAGGGGGCAACGACCTTCGACCTGTTCGGTGGCGGCGAGTTCCCGACCATCGGCGAGGACGGTTCGCTGACGCTGACCCTGGCCACCCAGAGCTTCTACTGGCTGCACCTGGGTGACGCCCACTTCGCAGGCAGTCGCACCTAACAGCGCGCCGTCGCTGTGCTGTCGCCCGCCCGCCTTAACCTGTAGTCCATGACCAACTGGGGCCGTCTCGGCGTGTTCGATCTCGAGACCACCGGTGTCGACGTCGACACCGCGCGCATCGTGTCCGCCTGCGTCGCGGTGCTCGACCCCGACGGCTCGGTCGTTGCGCGCTGGGACTGGTTGGCCGACCCCGGCATCGAGATCCCCGAGGGCGCGGCGGCCGTGCACGGCATCACCACGCAGCGGGCGCGCGAACTGGGCCGGCCGGCCGATGAGGTGGTCGGCGAGATCACCCAGACCCTCCGCGTGCTGTTCGGTCTCGGCCTGCCGCTCGTGGTCTACAACGCGCCGTACGACCTGACCCTCCTCGACCGGGAGTGCCGCCGTCACCAGCTGCCAGCACTCGAGCTGCCCGGGCCGGTGATCGACCCGCTCGTGCTCGATAAGGCCGTCGATCGCTACCGGCGGGGCAAGCGCACGCTCGAAGCGACGGCGCTGAAGTACGGCGTCACCCTCGACGACGCTCACGATGCGGGCGCCGACGCGATCGCCGCTGGTCGGGTCGCGCAGGCGCTGGTCCGCGCCTACCCGGAGGAGCTGGATGTCTCGTCCGCCGACCTCCACGGCCGGCAGGAGACCTGGTACGCCGAACAGGCCGCGAGTTTCGCCGACTACATCAGGCGGGTCAAGGGCGACGAGCAGTACGTGGCCGACACCGAGTGGCCCGTGCGCTCACCCCAGTTCCCCACGAGCATCCTCGACACCCAGCCGATCCCCCGGCCGGAGCCGCGCCCCAGCCGCACCGTGCCGCACCTCGACTTCGACACCGGCGTGCTCGAACTCGAGGGCGTGCCGATGCCGCCGTTCGAGTTGGAGGCGCCGCGCCAGGCGCGTCGGCGCCTGCGCGCGGAACTGGCGCCGGCACCCTCCGCCTCCCCCGACCTGCAGCTCGAGCTGGAAGCGGGCTTCGAAGTCGAGGTGGAGGTCGCGTTCGTGCTCGATGTCGAGCCGGAGCGGGAAACCGCCGCGGAGCCCGAGGTCCCTGCCGAGCCTGACGTCAGCGCGCCGCCTCAGGGTCCTGCCGAACCCGAGGCCCCTGCGGAGCCCGAGGTGCCTGCTGAGCCCGAAGTGGCCGCGGATTCGGACCGTGCCAGCGAGCCAGACGACAGCGCTGTGCAGGAGAACCGCCCTGTGCTGCCCGATGATGGCCCCGAGCCGGACGACAGCGCTCTGCCAGATGACAGTCATGCGCCGGCTCACAGCGCGCTGCCTGAGCCCGCGCCCGCCGCAGCCCCCGAGCCGCCGCCGACCAGCTTCTCCGCCGCCTACGCGTCTGCTCCCCCGCCCAGGCGACCTACGGTGCTGCGGGTGGCCGCCGGCATCATCACCGACCCGACCGGTCGCACCCTCCTGGTGCGCAAACGCGGCACGTCGGCGTTCATGCAGGCGGGCGGCAAGATCGAGGAGGGCGAGAGCGCCCTCCAGACCCTCGGCCGCGAGCTTCGGGAGGAGATCGGGCTCGAGCTCGACCCCGGAGTCACCGAGTATCTCGGCAGCTTCCGGGCGGTCGCGGCCAACGAGCCCGACACCGTGATCCGCGCGGAGGTCTTCGCCCTCACCACGAGTCTGGACTTCCTGCCGTTCGGTGAGATCGAGGAGATCATCTGGATCGACTCCGACGAACCCCAGGGGATCGAACTCGCGCCGCTCACGCGCGACACGATCCTTCCGCTCTGGGTCTCCCGGCGCTCGGCGCTCTTCTAGAGCGGAGTTCCAGGCGGTTCTAGAACGGGCGTTAACGACGAAAGGCGACCCGAAGGTCGCCTTTCGTGTAGCTGGTGGGTTCGACTAGTTCTTCTTGGTGCCGAAGCCCGCGTAGCGCGAGTTGAATTTCTCGACGCGGCCGGCCGAGTCCATGATGCGCTGCTTGCCCGTGTAGAACGGGTGCGACTCCGACGAGATCTCAACGTCGATGACCGGGTAGGTCACGCCGTCGAGCTCGATCGTCTTGTCGCTGCCCACGGTCGAGCGGGTCAGGAAGGTGGCACCGGAGGCGAGGTCGCGGAAAACCACTGCCTGGTACGTGGGGTGGATGTCGGACTTCATAGTGATTCCCTGATTGTGAGATGAATGGAGAGAGAAGACTGAGGCGGCGCGGGGCCGACATGCAAGCTTATCAGACGGCGCGGGCGGCGAACCGGCCATTATCGCTGGTCACCGAGAGCGCGAGGCCGAATGCGTCGCTGAGGTTCTCGGAGGTGATGACCTCGCCGACCAGCCCGGCAGCGCGGATCTCGCCGTCAGCCAGCAACAGGGCGTGACCGAAACCGTCGGGGATCTCCTCGACGTGGTGGGTGACCATGACGATCGCCGGTGACGAGTCGTTGCGCGCGAATCCACCGAGCAGGCCGACGAGTTCTTCACGAGCGCCGAGGTCGAGGCTCGCAGCGG
>Ga0247742_10000392_pt1 | contig 36938 bp, 28 predicted proteins | sample UWRJL208509C2_FD_180944 | JGI IMG/M metagenome (GOLD analysis project Ga0247742, IMG submission 180944) | Plant litter microbial communities from Arlington Agricultural Research Station in Wisconsin, United States - UWRJ-L208-509C-2 | ecosystem: Environmental > Terrestrial > Plant litter >...
ATAGTCCTTGAAGCTGGGGAATGAGGGGAAGGCAGGCCGCAGAGTGAGTGAGCCTTCAACGCGTCGATCCGCTGCCGGCGTGCCGAACAGGTTCTGCACGTCTACCAGTGCCTTTAGCTGCGCCGGCTTCACCCAGCCTTCCGTCACTGCTGTGGAAAGCTTGGCGGAGACCTTCATGCGGTCGGGCTGGAACTCCTTCACCTGGACCGTGGTGCTGCCGATCTGCGAGTACGGCTTGCCGTCCTTGGCGATATACAGATTGACCGTCCAGTTGCCGGTCGGCGAAGTCTCGGCGGTCGTGTGGTCGAGTTCGGCGAAGCCGGCCGCGTCCATCGACACGGTCTGTTGGCGCACGGTGGTGCCGCGCGGATCGACCACCTCGGCGATCAGCGGCATGCCAGCGACGCTGCGCGTCCAGCTGTTTGCGCGCACGATCATGCCGATATGGAAGAGGTCGCCGGGGCGGTAGATGCCGCGGTCGGAGAACAGGTAACCGGACAGCTGGCCCTGGCTGTGCGCGTTGGGCTCGCCGCCGATGTCGAAGCGGGAGAAATCCAGCGTGCGGTCGTACGAGGTCACGGGCAGGAAGGACAGGTCCTCACCCTGGCGTACCACGTACATGGCAGGCGCCTTCTCCTGCGTGAAGCCCTTGAGGTTGGCGAAGTGCGCCCGACCGTCCGCACCCGTGTTCTGGGTGAAAAGGGTGCTGCCGTTCTTCGCGATCACCGCGACGGAGGCGCCCGACACCGGCGAACCGGTACGGATGGACTGCACGAAGATGTCCTGGCTGCCGTCCATCGACTTCTTGGCAATCACCCCAAGGTCGGTGATCACGACCAGGCGTTCGTCCTTCGGCCAGTCGTACGGAGCGTGGCCACTATCGTCGACATCCTTCTCCGCATCCGCCGCCGCGGCGTCGGCATCGGCGCCTGCGTCACGAGCCGCGGCCTCGCGAGCCGCCTTGACCCGACGCTCACGGGCTTCCAGCTCGGCCTTCTGGTCGTAGCCCGACAGCTTGAGCAGGAAAACGCCCCGCTTGCCCGCCGCCAGGTATTGGCCAAGATCGAAGCCTTCGTAGTGCGCCTTACCCGGACCTTCGTCAGGGAAGGAAACGTTCTTTACGAAGCGGTCGACGATGTGGTCCGGCGTGAATCCGTACATCTCCGGCTTGGCGTAGCTGCCGGAATTGAGCGATACCAGGTGCTGCAACTGGTCCGGAAGCACCCGGCCGACCTCGACGTGCATGCCCGGCATGTTTCGCGAGACGACGGAGATTCGCTTGTCCCCGCTCAGCGAAAGCAGGGAGCCGTCGGCCATGAAGCGAAGCAGGCGGGGGTAGCTTGGCACGGTAAGGATATCCACGCGCGGCTTGGCCATGACATAGCCACCGAACGATGTCATTCCCTTGTCCACGCGCACGTAGATGCGCTGGCCGGGTTCGGCGTGGTAACGGAAACTCTGCGTGGCCGACCAGTCGTTCTCGGTCGGCACCACTTCCGGTTTCAGCGGGGTGAAGGATCGAAGGTCGCCTTCGCTGATCTCGCTCGCAGACCAGGCATGTTGGTTGTCCTTCGGGATGGCCCAGGCACGCAGGTGCTTGCCCAGCTCGGCATCGCTGACCGGACCGCCGAAGGCCATCACCACGACCTGCTCCGGTTCGAAGCGCGCGTTGTCGACCAGGGTCGGCGAGACGTCGTCAAGCGTGAGGCTGTACAGGCCGGGCACGCGCACCGCGGTCTCGAGCGCCTTCTCCGTGCCATCGCCACCCCGGCTGCTGCGCGCGCCGTCGTCGAGTTTGAGCCCCACCGATCCATCGTCGCGGGGGAGCTGGAGTGGCTGGGAATGCACGAAGGCATTGAGGTGGTGTTCGTCGTAAGTGACGCTGAACTTGAGCTCCGCGCCGTGTTTCTCGTTGCGATTGCGCAAGTCGAGCGCGAGGCGCTTCTCCAGCTGTGCCGCGTCGACCGGATAGTTGAAGCCCAGCTGGACGATGGTCTTCTTCTTGGTGGGGTCCTGCGGATCCTGGTAGAACTCGCCGTTGACGACGCGTGCCGTGAAGGGTGCCGTGGCCACCTCGAAATGGTCGTCCGCCAGGAGCACGTGCGGCGCGAACACTTTGGTCTTGTCGAAGCGAACCTCGATCTTCCGACCCACGGGCCAGTCGGCGGCGGGGACGAATTTCAGCGTGCGGTCGTTCTCCCACGTCCACTGGCCAGCGAGCTTCGGATCCATGGCGATGCCATCGGTGACCGGCTTGCCCAACGACTCCAGCCTGGCGGCCGAAGCGGAGAAGGACACCGTAAGGGGGTGGATGACCACCGGCGCGTGGTCGTAATCGCTGATGTCCGGCGCAGGCGCCTCGAAGGTGATCCGATTCGGTTCCACCGGCTTCGGCCGATTCTCCCACCAGTGCCAGCCAAACCAGCCGGCAGCGACAAGGATGAGGACGCCAGCGATGGTGCCGGTGAACTTCAGCGGGTGCTGGCGAGCGGCCCGCCCGGTCGCCGGCACCCAGGCGGGTGCGGACCAGGACATATTGCCGAATACGGGACGCAGGGCCGTGGCGATCAGCCAGAGCAGGCCGCGCAGCAGGCGCACGGGCAACGACGCGATGAAACGAAGAAGATCCATGTTCCCTTCCGATCCTTTTGATTCGTGTGACGGCGTAAGGCCGTGACTGCGGATACGTCAACGCCGGCCACGCGCACTGGGCGGTGTTCCGGCAGTTTTCCTACTTATCCCCAAGGTCATGCTGCGCCCGACCCCTGTCGTGACAGCGTCCGGATTCTGACATAGGGGCGCCAGCCTTCGGGCGATTTGGAGGCCGCCATCGCTAGAACGCGCAACAAACCCGGCTCGCCATGCATCCGCAATAGAAGAAATCGGAAATCACTTACGTATTTCACGTCACGTGACCGGTCTCACGCCTCCGCGACGGAGGCGTTCAACGGGCGCATCACTTGCGATATCGTTGACCAGCACGGGGACGAGCGAAGGGGAAAAGGATGTACGACGAGGCTAAGAGTCCTTACGAACGAGCCCTGTCAGCCGGCGACCGCGAGTTTCGCGAACTGGCCGATTTTGCTCCCGTCATGATCTGGCGGTCCGGCATGGACCAGATGTGCGACTGGTTCAACGCCCCATGGCTGACCTACACCGGCCGTCCGATGATCGACGAGGTTGGCGATGGTTGGGCCGACGGTGTCCATCCCGAGGATCTTCAACGCTGCCTTTCCACGTATATGGGCGCCTTCAAGGCTCGCGAGCCCTTTTCGATGGAGTACCGACTTCGTCGGCACGACGGCGAGTACCGTTGGCTACTCGATAACGGCAAGCCCTTTTATCGTGACGATCGCTTCGCCGGCTACTGGGGAAGCTGCGTCGATGTCACCGCGCACAGGGACGCCGAGCATGCGCAACGCATCCTGGTCAACGAGCTGAGCCACCGGGTGAAGAACACGCTGGCGGTCGTCCAGGCCATGGCCACGCAAAGCTTCGATACCGACCGGCCGGTCGCCGAATCGATAGAGGCGTTCGAACGCCGGCTCCAGGCGCTGGCCGGCGCGCACGACCTGCTGGTCACTCATGCTTGGGAGGAGGTGGCCTTACGGGGCGTTCTGGAAGCAACCATCGCTCCACACGATCCTGGCCACTCGCGCATCGCGATCGATGGCCCCCCGCTCATGCTGGCGTCGGCAGCCTCCGTGGCGGTCGCCATGGCAGTCCACGAATTGCTCACCAACGCCGCCAAATACGGGGCGCTGTCGACCCCCTCGGGACGGGTGGACCTGAGCTGGCGGTTCGATCACGTTACGCAACGGCTGCACATGACCTGGAAGGAAAGCGGCGGCCCGGCCGTGGTCCCTCCGGCGCATCGGGGCTTCGGCATCCGGTTCATCGAACGGGTACTTGCCTGCCAGGCCAGCGGCGAAGCCGCCGTTGCCTTCGAGGCGGATGGCGTGTGTTGCACTTTTGAAACACCCGCGCGCTCCTGGGCCCAGCCAGATGAAAAAATTTCGTGCGCCTGTGTCGATTCGCCGAGGGCACAATCGACGTAGTCATGAAAGCCGGCAAATGTTCCGGTGATGACAACGGAGAAGGCACATGCGTTTCATGGTGATCCTCAAGGCGACGAAGGCCTCGGAAGCCGGCGAGATGCCCAGCGAGGCATTGATGACAGCGATGATCAGGTTCAACGAGGAACTTGTGAAAGCAGGTGTGCTTCTGGCCGCCGATGGCCTTCGCCCCAGCAGCGATGGTGCCCGTATCCGTTTCTCCGGCAACCGGCGGGACGTTACTGATGGACCGTTTGCGGAGACACGCGAACTGGTCGCCGGGTACTGGCTGATCCAGGTCCGCTCGCTCGACGAGGCCATCGAGTGGATGAAGCGGGCCCCCAACCCAATGGAAGGCGAGGCATCGGAAATTGAGATTCGTCGTATGTTCGAGATGGACGACTTCGGCGAAGAATCGCTGACGCCCGAGGCTCGCGCGACGATAGATCGGATGCACGCCGAAGTCGCCGCCAAGTCCTGACCCCTCCTCCGAAGGAAGACCACCATGACCGTTACCCCGTACCTCAGCTTCAACGGCAACTGCGAGGAGGCCTTCACATTCTATGCGAAGGTGCTCAACGCGAAGATCATCATGATGGGTCGCTACAAGGAGATGCCGCCGCAACCCGGGCAGCCCGCGTTACCCAAGGAATCGGAAGAAAAGATCATGCACGCCCGGTTGCAGATCGGTAACCAGTGGTTGATGGCCTCTGACTGTCCGCCTCATATGCCGTTCCCGGGCATGCACGGCGTCTCGATCGCCCTGGGCTTCGATGAGGCTGCCGAAGCGGATCGCGTGTTCGCCGCCTTGTCCGAGGGCGGTAGCGTTCACATGCCGATCGCCGAAACGTTCTGGGCCGAACGCTTCGGCATGTTCACCGACAGATTCGGCATCAGCTGGATGATCAATGGCGCCGAGAAGCGTCCCAACCCGTGAACGGAGGAAAGGCATGCGCTTCCTGATCGTACGTAAGGCCGACGCCGATAGCGAAGCCGGCGCCGCCCCCACCCGTGAACTGGTCGATGCGATGGCCGAGCATCTCGACACGCTGGCCGCGGACGGGCGATTCCTCGCGGGAGAGGGGCTCAAGCCCAGCCGCGACGGTGTTCGTGTCCATTTCGGCAAAGGCCGTAAGGCAGTCGTCGTCGACGGGCCCTTCGCTGAGACCAGGGAACTGGTGGCCGGCTTCAGCATCATCGAGGCCGATTCGATCGAACAGGCCGTGGCGTGGGTCTCCGACTGGCCGGAGGAGGACGCGCACGGTGCGGCCGACGTCGAAGTGCGACCGATCGGCTGCCCTGGCGGATTGTCCGGATTCGGCGACCCCGCCGAGGGCGATTCGGAACTGCCGCGCTACATGGTGATGCTCAAGGCCAACGAGCGCAGCGAAACGGATTTCGATCCCGGTCCGGAAGTCCTCGGCAAGATGATGGAAGCGAACAAGGCCGGTCATGAGGCCGGCTTCCTCATCGCTGGCTTCGGTCTGTCATCCAGCCGCCATGCGAAGCGGGTTCATTTCGGTAAAGGCCGCAGTGCCGCCGTGATCGATGGACCCTTTGCCGAGATCAAGGAGATGATCGCCGGTTTCTGGGTACTACGTGTGGGCTCGATCGACGAGGTCATCGCCTGGACGCGGACCTATCCGTTCCCGGACGGCGACGACGCCCGCCTCGAGATCCGGCCGCTTTACGCCATGCACGAGCTGCTCGCCACCATCACCTGATGCCGCAGCGCGGCTTGCCTGTCATCGCGGCGGATGTTTTGATCCGCCGTGATGACTACCCGCGATGCCCACCGTGCGATCGACGCGATCTGGAAGATCGAATCCCCGCGATTGATCGCGACCATTGCCCGCATGGTTCGCGACGTCGGACTGGCCGAGGAACTGGCCCAGGACGCCCTGGTGGTTGCGCTGGAGCAGTGGCCCACTGCCGGTGTGCCTGACAACCCGGGCGCATGGCTGACGCAAACGGCAAAGCATCGCGCAATCGACCGCATTCGCCGCGAGCGCATGGCCGGGCGCAAGCTCGAAGCGCTGGGCAAGGACATGGAAGGCATGCTCGAGTCGGCCGAGGACGCGCTGGTCGACGCCCTCGATGACGATATCGGCGACGACATGTTGCGACTGATCTTCACGGCCTGCCACCCCGTGCTTTCCATCGAGGCCCAGGTCGCCCTCACGCTTCGACTGCTCGGTGGCCTGACCACGGACGAGATCGCACGCGCCTTCCTGGTTCCCGAAGCCACTGTCGCGCAGCGGATCGTGCGCGCCAAACGCAGTCTTGCCGATGCAGCGGTAGCGTATGAAGTTCCGCGGGGCGACGAACTCAAGGAACGACTAGCCTCGGTCCTTCGCGTTGTCTACCTCGTTTTCAATGAAGGCTATGCGGCGACCACCGGCGGCGACTGGATGCGTCCGGCCCTTTGCGCCGAAGCACAGCGGTTGGGACGCGTGCTTGCCGAATTGATGCCGGCCGAAGCCGAAGTGCACGGCCTGGTCGCCCTCATGGAAATCCACGCATCACGCGCCAGCGCACGGACCCGGCCCGACGGCGAACCGATTCTCCTGCTCGAGCAGGATCGGGGTCGGTGGGACCGCCTGCTGATCGGCCTCGGACTGAAGGCGCTGGAGCGGGCGGAGCGGCTGGGCGGCGCGAAAGGCCCCTACGCCCTGCAGGCCGCCATCGCCGCGTGTCATGCGCGCGCAACTCGCGCTGAGGACACCGACTGGGCGCGCATCGCCGCGCTCTATGCGGCCCTGGTCGACGTCGTGCCCTCGCCCGTCGTCGAACTCAACCGTGCAGTCGCGGTGTCGATGGCGGAAGGCCCCGAGGTGGCCCTCGATATCGTCGAGTCATTGGTGGACGAACCTTCGATGAAGGACTATCACCTGCTGCCCAGCGTGCAGGGCGACCTCCTGTTTCGTCTTGGACGCTACGCCGCGGCGCGCGAGGCCTTTCTGCGCGCCGCGGGCATGACGCGCAACGAGCGGGAGCGCGCGCTGCTCGAATCCCGTGCGGCTGCATGCATCGAATGAGTGGCGTATCTTGCTGAGCGCTCGCGTCAGTGCTTGACCTCGATGTCCACATCGGCGCCATCGGGAAGGTCGTCAAGCTGATGCAGGATGGAACCGGTGAGCTCGAAGTGCTCCTTCGCGGGAACCGGGTTCAGGTTCTCCACGGTGTACTCGCCTTCGACGAAGATCGGCAGCGTGACATAGGTGTAGCACTCGCCTTCCGCGCGGACCTTGCCGGCCTCGAGTAACGCCTCGACCAGGCCGGGCAGCAACCAGTCGTCGGCGGCTTCTTCACGGAGCAGGTTGTTGAACTCGGGGACGTTATCCGCAACACGCTCGACTTCGGCCGTGCCGGTGTTCAGCCAGAAGATGCCACCGGCATCGGCTTCGAAAAACATATCGCCCAGCGCCGTGAAAAGCAGCGGCGTGAATGCGTCACCGATGAGCCAGTTCCAGGATTCGGCGAGCGCATCGATCGCTTCCTTGTCCGGCGTGCAGATGAGGTCGTTCCAGGTAAGCGCCATGGGGCTGGCCTTCGTACGTATCGGGGGAGGGTCCGGGGATTTTAAGCCCATTCTCCGGGGCCGGGGCCGGTGGCGAGAGGTCTCAGCGGTCGAGGCCCGCGATAACAGCCTGGACGAAAGCGGTGCGCGCCCTGGCCTGCTCATCGTTCGTGGCCGCCGGCCATGCTGCCATCTGCACGATCACCAGGTGGCGGGTGGGATCGACATAGAGCAGCTGCCCGAAGATACCGATGCCCGCAAAAGCGCCGTTGTCATACGTCCACCACTGGTAGCCGTAACCGCGGCCGGGCACACCGATATCGGCGTGCTTGTGCGTCGCATCGGCAATCCAGCCCTCCGCAAGCACAGGCCTTCCGTTCGCGATGCCGCCATCGAGGAGGAACTGACCCAGGCGCGCGTAGTCGGCCAGTGTGGCCGAGACGCCCGAGCCGCCGGCCTCCGTCCCATCGACCTCGTCTTTCAGCCACAGCGCGTCGGACGCCATGCCGTACGGCGTCCAGATTTTCTCGGACAGATACCCGGCCAGCGTCTTTCCGGTGGCACGTGTGACGAGAATACCGATCAGGTCGGTCTCGCCGGTCTTGTAGACCCAGCGTTCTCCCGGGGCGAATTCACGCGGCAGCGGGGCCATGTAGGTCACGAGCAAGGGCACACCGGGGTGTCGCACACCTTCGTACATCATCGCGACGTCGGACCTGGGGTCGACGTAATCCTCGTTCCAGCGAACGCCCGAGGTCATCGTCAGTAACTGACGCACGGTGACATCCCGATATGCGCCAGCGGCAAGCTCCGGGATGTAACGGGTGACTTTGTCGTCGAGGCTGTGGATCGAGCCATCGCGCAGCGCCGCCCCGACCAGGGTCGAGGTGAACGACTTTGCCACGGAGAAGGAGGTCCATCGCGTATCCGGGGTCGCGCCAAGGCCGTAGCGCTCCAGACGGACACGACCGTCCTGAACGACCATGACGCCGGCAACGTGATGTGCCGCCATGTACGCCTCAAGCGTACTGGCGTCTGCAAAACGAGGTTGAACCAACGCGCCAGCCGGCAGCGAATGCACGATGCCGTGCCGCACGACGTTACTGGCGTAATGCGTCTGCATGGCACGGAAAGCCGCCTCGCGTTGCGGCTGGTTCCAGAAAAGAACGTCGGTGCGTCGGGCGTGCGGCGTCGCGCAGGCGGCCAGGAACGTCGCGGCGAAAAGAACGAGACAGCGCAGCGCTTTCACCCGGCCTTCCTCGTACGCCGGCGTACCTCGTAGACCCCCACAGCCAGCGAGGCCAGCAGGAACGGACCAAGACCGTAGATCGCGCGATATGCCAGCAGCGCGGCAAGCACCTGCGCACGTTGTTCCTGCGGAAATGCGGCGAGCGTGATCGCCTCGAACGCGCCGATGCCGCCGGGCGTGTTGCTGACGATGCCGGCGAGGATCGCGCCCACGTAGATCGGCGCGAAGTCGAGGAAGCTCCCGGCGATATCGGTGGGCAGCAACAGGTACATCGCGGTGATCGCGCCGATCATCTCGATCACGCCAATGACGATCTGTGCGCCAGCCGAACGGGCCGACGGTACCGGCGTGGTGAACTTCCAGATCTGCAGTTCATCGTGCTTGCCGGCCAGCCAGCGCAGCAGGAGAACGAAGAGGATGATCAGCGACAAGCCGAGCCAACGACCCCAGCCATGCGCGATGGCCGGCTCCAGCATCAGTGCGATCGCGGTGACTCCCGCGAAGCCCATGCCCACGGCAAGACCGACCAGGCCGACCACTCGTGCGACATCCGGCGCGCCAACGCCATGGGTGGAGAGCATGCGGTAGCGAAGCGCCGTACCGGTGATCGCGTGAAAGCCGAGCGCGTTGCAGATGGCATGCGTCGTCGCACCGGAGAAGACCTTCATGCGCATCGACACCTTGCCGGGCACGACGGTTTCCACGGCGAATACGTCATAGGCGGTGAGGCAGGCCCAGCTGACCAGGGTCGCAAGGATCGAGCCGACAACGTGCCAGCGCGGGATCCGTTCGATGGCGGCAAGCACGTCGTGCCAGGCCATCCTTGCGATGTAGCGATGCAACAGGAAGATCGCGCCGCCGACGATGGCGGCGGTGAGCAGATACTTGATGGCGTGGGTCGCGATGACCTTGCCGTCCTGTTTGTCGCGCCCTGCCGTCACTGCTGTCGCCTGTCTTGCGGAATGGTCACTCACGAAAGGCGGGCATCATCCCACGAGCGGGGGCCTGTCGGGGGTGCCCACCACTCTGCCGTCGCGGATTTCGAACGTGTGGCCGTCCAGCGCCTCGACGTCCGCGGGGTCGTGGGTGATCACCATGAGCTGGAGATCGTGGCGGGCCTGCAGCGCCATCAGTTCACTGCGCATGCGGCCACGCAGCGCGGGGTCGAGCGCCGCGAACGGCTCGTCGAGGACGACGATGCTTGGCTCTGACACCAACGCCCGCGCCAGCGCCACGCGCTGCCGCTGCCCACCCGAAATACGCGACGGGTAACTATCGGCGACATTCCCCAACTCGAAGCTGTCGATCCACGCACGCACGCGTTCGTCGTGCCGGCGCCGTCGAGGGTTCAACCAGCCACGGTCCAACCCGAAACCGATGTTCTGCGCCACGGTTAGATGGGGGAACAGGGCGTAGTCCTGGTATACATAGGCCACCTCACGCGCCCGCGTGGGCAGGTCGACGCGAGACGCCGAATCGTAAAGGACGCGCCCATCGACAAACACATGACCCGCATCCGGCGTGAGTAGCCCTGCCACCGCGCGAAGGGTCAGGCTCTTGCCTGAGCCTGACGGCCCGAAGAGCACGATGCGTCGCTGCTCCGAGGCGATCGCCACATCGAGCTCGAAGTGGCGATCGTCCGAACGGAGGGTCTTGCGGATGGCGATGTCCACGCTCATGGGCGCGACCGCCGCAGGTGATCCGGTGCCAGCCAGCCCGCAAGCAGCAAGGCAATCACGCAGGTCACCGAGGTCACGGCGACCATCACGCCTGCGGTGACATCGTCACCCGACTGCACCGCCGCATAGATTGCCACCGACAGGGTCTGCGTGCGGCCCGGCAGGTTACCCGCGATCATCAGCGTGGCCCCGAATTCGCCGAGCGCACGCGCGAACGCCAGCAGGGCGCCTGCGGTAATGCCACGTGCGGCGAGCGGCAACGACACGCGAAAGAACACCGCGGTCTCAGTCAGCCCGAGTACGCGCGCGGCGCTCTCCAGCTGAGGGTCCACCGCCTCGAAGGCTGCCCTGGCGGCTTTCTGCACCAGTGGAAAGGCCACCAGGGTCGAGGCGATCACCGCACCCTGCCAGGTAAACACGAGTTCGACGCCAAGCCGGTCCAGCCATGCACCGAACACGCCACGCCGCCCCAGCAGCACGAGCAGGTAATACCCGAGTACGGTCGGCGGCAGCACGAGTGGCAGGGTGAGGATGGAATCGACCACCTCGCGCGCATGCGAACGCCACCGCGACAAGCCGAAGGCGATCGCCACGCCCAACACGAGGTTGATCGCGGTCGCCCACAAAGCGACCTTGAGCGTCAGCGCAAGCGGTACCCAGATCTCGCTCACGGGGCCTCAGGGCGCCTGGAAGCCAAATCCGGCGAGGATGCCGCGCCCCTCGGGAGATCGCACGAAAGCCTCGAACGAAGCGGCATCCCTTGCCTGCTTCGATCCGGCGACGACGGCGATGGGATAGGTGATCGGCTTCGGCGTCGGCACCGTCGCGGCGACGTCGACCTTGTCCTTCATGATGGCCGCGTCCGTGGCGAAGACGAAGCCGGCATCTACCTCCCCGCGCGCCACGTAGTCGAGGCTCTGGCGGACGTTCTGCGCCAGCACGCCCTTGGCCGAGACGGCGTCCCACAGTCCCTGCTGCTCGAGCGCGGCCTTGGTATAGCGGCCCACGGGTACCGAGGCGGGGTCGCCATACGCTACGCGCTTCACGGCGTCGGCCTCGAGGTCGGCCGGCGAAGTGACCCGGACCTTGCCGCCCCTGGGCACGATCAGGACCAGCCGATTGGTAGCGAAATCCTGGCGGGTAGCCGGGTCGATCGCCTTCGCCGCCACCGCCTTATCCATGGCGGCCTGGTCGGCTGAAGCAAAGACATCGGCCGGAGCACCGCTGGCGATCTGGCGTAACAGGACATCGGACGCGGCGAAATTAAGCACCACATGCGTCTCGGGATGCTTCGCCTCGTAGGCCTTGCCGACGGCCTGGAAGGCGTCGGTCAGGCTGGAGGCCGCGGAAACGACGAGATCCGCGGCCCCGGCACTGCTGGCCCCGACGAAGAGGAGGAACGCGACGAGCGGGCGCAGACGCATGAGGTCGGTCCTTGGCGGGAGGTCCCGCAATATAGGTAGGGCCATATCGCAGGGTCAACGATCCTCTTATCCCGCGGCGAGCACCACGAAGCTGCGCGGCGGTGCGATCAGCTTGCCATCCTCGGCGGCCGTGTCGATGGGGAGGTCCGGATCGGTGGAGAAAGCCACGGTCCAGGCACCCTCTGGCAACGTGAACTCCACGCCGCCGTCGAATGCGTTGATCAGGATCAGCACCGTCTGGTCGTTGCCGCGCTCGCGCACGCCCGAGGCCTGGCTACGTCCATCCAGGAGAATGCCGATGGAGCGCGCCCGCGGATCGTCCCAATGCTCCTGCTGCATCTCGCCGCCACCGGGATTCAGCCAGACAATGTCGCGGACCTCGGCTACATCGTCATAGCGGCCGTCGAGGAATCGCGCGCGCCTGAGAATCGGGAAGCGGTCGCGCAGGGCGACCAGTTCACGCACGGCGGTTGCCAGCCCACCCTGGGTCGGATCGTCGTTCCAGTCGATCCAGCTGATTTCGTTGTCCTGGCAGTAGGCGTTGTTGTTGCCCTGCTGCGAGTTGCCGCGCTCGTCGCCGGCCAGCAGCATCGGCGTGCCCTGGGCGAGGAACAGCGTCGCCAGCAGGTTGCGCGACTGCCGCTGGCGCATGGCGCGGATACCCGCGTCCTTCGTGTTGCCTTCGGCGCCGTGGTTGAAGGAATGGTTGTTGCTCGACCCGTCCTGGTTGTTCTCGCCGTTGGCTTCGTTGTGCTTGTCGTTGTAGCTGACCAGGTCGCGCAGCGTGAAGCCATCGTGCGCGGTGATGAAGTTGAGCGATGCGTACGGGCGGCGGCCACGTTTGTCGAACAGATCGGCGGAGCCGGTGAAACGACGCGCGAACTCGGCGAGCTTGCCGCCTTCACCCTTCCAGAACGCACGCACGGTGTCGCGGAACTTGTCGTTCCATTCGACCCAGCCCGGCGGAAACTCACCGACCTGGTAGCCACCGGGACCACAATCCCAGGGTTCGGCAATCAGCTTCACCTGGTTGAGCACGGGATCCTGCGTGCAGGAATCTAGGAAGCCACCGTTCTCATCGAACCCGTAGGGCTCGCGCCCGAGAATCGTGGCGAGGTCGAAGCGAAAGCCATCGACGTTCATTTCGGTCGCCCAGTAGCGCAGCGAGTCGTTCACCATCTGCAGCACGCGCGCATTGCTGAGGTTCACCGTGTTACCGGTGCCGGTGTCGTTGATGTAATACCGCTTGTCTTCGGCCAGGCGGTAATAGCTGGCGTTGTCGATACCCTTGAAAGAGAGCGTGGGGCCCATCTCGTTGCCTTCCGCGGTGTGGTTGTAGACCACATCGAGGATGATTTCGAGCCCAGCCCGGTGATAAGCCGCCACCATGTCCTTGAATTCCCGGGGATCGCCACCGGACATGTATCGCGTTTTCAGCGCGAAGAAGCCGATGGTGTTGTAGCCCCAGTAATTGCGAAGGTTCTTTTCCTGCAGGTAGTGGTCGTCGAGATAGGCGTGGACGGGTAGCAGCTCGACCGATGTCACGCCGAGGTCGCGGATGTAGTCGACGACCGCGGGCGTGGCCATGCCGGCAAACGTACCACGCAGGTTCTCCGGCACCTCAGGGTGCAGCATGGTGAAGCCGCGTACGTGGGCCTCGTAGATCGCCGTGCGGGTCCACGGCACCGACGGCTTGCCGTGCTCCACCCACTTGTACGACGGATCGATGACCATCGCCTTGGGCATGAACGGGGCGCTGTCGCGCTCATCGAAACTCAGGTCGCCGTCAGGATGGCCGACCGTATAGCCGTAGAGCTCGTCGGCCCAGGTCAGGTCGCCGACGATCTGCTTCGCGTAGGGATCGAGCAGCAGTTTGTTCGGATTGAAGCGATGGCCGTTCTCCGGCTCGTAAGGTCCGTGCACGCGATACCCATAGAGCTGGCCCGGCCCAACGCCAGGTACGTACCCGTGCCAGACCTCGTCGGTGTATTCAGGCAGGTCGATACGCCCGGTCTCGTTACCGGCTTCGTCGTAGAAGCACACTTCCACGCGGGTACCGTGCGCGGTGAACAGCGCGAAATTGGTGCCCTTGCCGTCCCAGGTGGCACCACGCGGAAACGGGGAACCTTCGCGCACCGGCGAGGCGGCATCGTAACGGGCATCAGGCATGGCGGCGGTCTCAGGGGCGGCCCCGCAGCATGGCCAAGCGGGCGAAAGGAAAATGTGAGGAACCGCCCGGTGCCGTGCGCCCCCGCAGGATTCGCCAAGCAAGTTGGCATGGCCGGTGGCAGCGTGGCGCCGTGTCCATGGAGGAATGGCGGGGATGAAACACGCGTTACGCATCATCGGGGGCCTGCTGGTGATCGGCACGCTCGTCATCGTGCTTTTCTTCTGGCTCGATCGCACCGAAACCACGACGGACGCCTATGTCACCGGGCGTCTCCATCCGATCGCCCCACGGGTTACCGGCACCGTGGTCAGCCTTCACGTGGATGACAACCAGCATGTGAAGGCCGGCGAGGTACTGCTCGAACTCGATACCCGCGACTTTGATGTCAGGGTGGAACAGGCACACGCCGAGATCGACCGGGCCAAAGGCCAGGTCGCCAGCGCCGATGCGCAGATCGTCGAAGCCAACGCTGCGATCATCGCTGCCCAGGCCAGCGTGGAGAAGACCGTCCTCGACCTGAAGCGTGCCAGAGAGCTGGTCAACGAAACGCCCCGCGGCGTGTCGCAGCAGGAGTACGACGCAGCCAAGGCGGCATCCGACTCTGCGCGGGCGAACAAAGCCAGTGCGGACGCGCGCAAGGTCGCCGCGACGGCCGCGAGCGAGTCGGCCCGGGCACAGGTCGCGACCGCGGAGGCTTCACTACACGACGCGAACCTCGCGTACGGGTACACGAAGGTACTGGCCCCGGTCAGTGGCTATGTGGGCCGGCGTTCGGTCGAGGTGGGGGCGCGGGTCAACGCCGGGCAGACCCTGCTTTCGATCGTCTCGGATCAGGTCTGGGTCGTTGCCAACTTCAAGGAGACTCAATTGCATGGCATGAAGCGGGGCACCGAGGCCAGGATGACGATCGACGCGTTGCCGGACCTCACCTTCATCGGTCATGTGGACAGCCTCTCGCCCGCCTCGGGTTCGCAATTCGCGCTGCTGCCGCCGGACAACGCCACCGGCAACTTCACCAAGGTGGTCCAGCGCGTGCCGGTGAAGATCCTCTTCACCGACGACGACCTCCGCCGCTACAGGGAACGGCTGGCGCCTGGCTTGTCGACGATCGTGAAGATCCGGGTCCCGGAAGGCGGAAGCGGCCTATGACATCGCGGGTGCTCGTGCTGGCGTTGCTCGCCGCCAGCCTTGGCGGCTGCGTGGTGGGTCCCGACTACCAGCGCCCGGATACCCCGGTGCCGGCCGCCTGGAAGCAGGCCCCTCCGGCCACTGCACCGATCCCCGACGCCTGGTGGAACCTGTTCGGCGACGATGATCTGGACCGCCATGTGACCGCCACGCTAGCCGCCAACCAGGATCTCGCCGGCGCACTGGCCCGCTTCGACCAGAGCCGGGCGTTGCTCGGTGTCGCCCGGGCGGACGAATTCCCGGACGTGTCGTTCGCCCCCGCCTATTCGCGCGGCCGCACCTCCGGGACGGTCGCCAACCGGTTCCCGTACCTGGAGACCACGGTGTGGCAGGCACCGGTCGAAGTCGCTTATGAAGTGGATCTGTGGGGTCGCGTGCGGCGCAGCGTGGAAGCCGCGGGCGCCGACCTCCAGGGCAGTGCCGACGCGATTGCCGCGGTGCGCCTGAGTCTCGCAGCGTCCACCGTGTCGACGTATCTGTCCTTGCGCAGCAGCGATCGCGAGATCGACGTCCTTGCACGCACCGTCGGACTGCGCGAGGACGAACTCAGCCTTGCCGATCGTCGCGCGCGCGCCGGCGTTGTGGGCGATCTGGACGTCCTGCGCGCCCGTGCCGAGCTGAGCCAGACACGCGCCGACCTTGCCGATGCCCGCCGCCGCCGTGACAACCTCGAGCACGCGCTCGCCGTTCTCGAGGCGCGCAACGCGGCGGATTTCACCGTGGCGCCCATCGCCTGGACGCCTCATGTGCCCGAGGTACCCGCTGGTCTTCCCTCGACTTTGCTGGAGCGGCGCCCCGATGTCGCTAGTGACGAGCGCGCCCTGGCGGCCGCGAGCGCACGCATCGGCGTGGCCAGGGCGGCATTCTTCCCCTCGGTGAGTCTTACGGCGGCGGGAGGATTGGCCAGTGGTCGGCTGGGCGATTTCACCAGCAGCGACAGCCAGGTCTGGTCGATCGGCCCGATCGTTCATCTGCCCATCTTCGAAGGGGGGCGAAATCGTTCGCGCCTGGAAGCCGCCGAAGCGGCCTATCGCGGCGCGGAGGCCAAATGGCGCCAGACAGGCATCACGGCCTTTCGGGAAGTGCAGGACGCGCTCGCCGATACCACGTGGTTGCGCGAACGCGGCGCCGCGCTGGATGACACGGTCGACGCCTCCACGGCTGCGGCGAAACTCTCGCGGTCACGCTACGACCGCGGCCTGGCCGGCTATTTCGAAGTGGTGGATTCCGAGCGGCAAGCCCTCGGTACCCAACGTGCCGTCATCGAGAACGATCAGCAGCGGCTGCTCGCCGCCGTCTCGCTGATCAAAGCCCTCGGCGGTGGCTGGAAGGAGGGCGACGCGGTGCCGCGCCAGCCCGACACCACGGCATCCGCTTCGCCATGAACGCTACCGCTCCTGCGGCCACCGCGGCGCCCGTGCCACCCGCCAACCTTCCCTGGCTAGGCATCGTCGCCGTGTTGGTCGGGGCGCTGGCGACCACGCTCACGTCGCGACTCACATCGATCGGCCTGGCCGACGTGCGCGGTGCCGTCAGCGCCGGATTCGACGAAGGCGCATGGATTCCCACTGCGTTCACCGCCTCGCAGATGATGATCGGACCCCTGTCGATCTTCCTCGGCCGCGCGTTCACGCCGCGCCGCGTACTCCTGGTCGGCTGCGTCGTCTATGGCGTCGCGTTGTTCCTCATTCCCTTCGCACCGGACCTGACCACGCTTCTGGTTCTGCAGTGCCTGGCGGGGCTCGGGTCCGGCACCTTCATCCCACTGACCGCCGCTTTCATCCTGACCGCACTGCCAAAAAGCCTGTGGCCCTGGGGCCTTGCCGCGTATGCGATGAACATCGTGCTCGGCCTCAACCTGGCCTCGACGCTGGAAGGCTGGTACGTGGAACACGTGACCTGGGACTGGATCTTCTGGCAGAACACGGTCGTTGCCGTGCCCCTTTTCGTGCTGTACTGGTTCGGGTTACGACGACTACCCATCGACCGCGACTACCTGCGCAACGGCGACTTCCTCGGCATGGTCACCGGAGCCGCCGGATTCACGCTCATCTTCGTCGCGCTCGACCAGGGCGATCGCCTCGACTGGTTTTCCTCCACGCTGATCGTCACCCTGCTCGCGCTGGGCGCCCTATGCACGGGCCTGTTTCTTCTCCACGAATCGACGCTCGATACGCCGAGCGTGGATTTCCGCCTGCTCATGCGGCGCAACGTGCTCCTGCTGATCGTGCTCGTGCTGGCGACACGTTTCATGGTTACCGCAAGCAACACGTTGGTCGCGAATTACCTGATCCAGGTGCGCGGCCTGCGCCCGGAAGAGGTGGGGAATGCGGCCTTGTGGGTGGCACTGCCCCAACTGATCATCGCGCCGACCGTCGCCTGGCTGCTCAACCGGGTAGATGCGCGTTTCGCGATCGGCACGGGCTTTACCATCGCCGCCACGGGCTTTCTCCTCGCCACGGGCATCACCTCCGAATGGGCGGAATCGAACTTCAGTCTCGCCCTTCTCCTGCAGGCCATCGGCGAAACGCTCGAACTGACGGCAGTCATCTACTTCTTCGGCCACCATGTCGGGCCGGCGGATGGCATCACCTTCGGGGCGATCATCCAGACGGCACGACTGTTCGGCGGACAATTGGGCACGTCGGTGCTGGTGACGTTCACGCGGAAAGCCGAACAACTGCACTCCAACCTCATCGGCCAGCACGTCGTCGCCGGCGAACCGATGACGAACGAGCGTCTCCTTGCTTACACACAGATGTTTGGCGCATCGACCCAGGGCACCGGCGCGCCCGAAGCCCGGGGTGCCGGACTTCTGCTCGGCGCGGTGCGCGCTCAGGCCTACACCTTGTCGATACTGGACGGCTTTCTCCTTGCCGCCGTGGTCGGCACGTTAGCCGTCGTGCTGGTGATGTGCCTGCGCGAACCGCCGGTACTGGTCAACCCCGCCGCCGTGCCGGCCCTCCCCCCGGCGAAACGTGACACCGTGTCGCATTCCGTTCACCCCGCTTCGTGACATCATCCCTGGACCCACGTCCAGGGTATGAAACATAGGGGACGCCAACGTGCGTCGTGGTCTGGCACGAAATCGCTGGTTGGGATGGATGGCGCTGGTCGCCGTCTGGCTCACCGTGCTGGCGCCGTCGGTCTCGCGGACCGTATCGGCCGCCTTCGTCTTCCCGGATCTCGGCGCCTGGTGTGAAGGCGCTCCCCGCGACCATCACCGCGCCATGGCCAACCACGACACGGATGCCATGGGCGATGGCGCCGCGTGCGGCTATTGCACGCTTTTCGCGCAGACTCCCGCGCTGGGTGCCGTTTTCTACATCGGCCATGCCTTGCCCTCGCCCGGCTATGTCGCCGCTGACCTTCCGGTCGCACGGGCGCATGTGCCGGTGGCCATCCTGCACGCCCCACCACGAGGTCCGCCGGTCGCCGCGCACGCCTGATCGCTTCCGATCCCGCCGTACGCCACCGACCCACGGACCTATCGCCATGACCCTGTTCCCCACGGATGGACGCGCCCTGGCGCGCGCCATTGCCTGCGCCATAGGCGCTACCTGCCTGCCTGTCCACGCCGCTAACGGCCCCGATGATCCGCAACACGCGACCACGCTGCGCGAAGTGCGGGTATCGGCCGCGAGCCACGGGACACCCGTGGACCCTGATCTGCCGTCCGCCGTCGAGACGATCACCGCCGAACAGCTCGACCATCTCAACGTGATCAATGCGGAGGATGCCCTGAAGTACCTGCCTTCCTTCGGCATCCGCAAGCGCTTTACCGGTGACGAGAACGCGACCTTCTCCGTACGCGGTACCAGCAACCAGCAGAGCGCGCGTGGGCTGGTCTACCTTGACGGCCTGCTGCTCTCGAACCTGCTCGGCAACAACTGGGCCAACCCGCCGCGCTGGTCGATGGCCTTTCCGGAGAACCTGTCGCGCGTCGACGTGATCTATGGCGCTTACTCGGCGCTCTACCCTGGCAACGCCATCGGCGCGACCGTGCTGATGACCACGCGCATGCCGGAGAAGCTCGAAGTCACTGGCGACGTGCAGGCGTTCACCCAGCATGTGCACACCTACGGGGTCGATCGCGACTACGGCGGCAGCCGGCAGACCGCGACCCTCGGCGACCGGGACGGTCGCTTCGCCTTCCTCATCGGTGTATCGCACCTGCAGGCCAACGGCCAGCCGCTGGTCTATGCCACGCAGAATCGCTCGACCGTGGGGGGCACGCGCGTGCCGGTCACCGGCGCCGTCGGGGACACGGGAGCGAACGGGCTGCCGCGCGAGGTCCTCGGCATCAACAGCGAGGGCCAGGAGGCGAGTAGCCAGGACGAAGCGCATGCGCGCCTGACCTACGACATCACGCCCGAACTCACCGCGGCGGTCACCGCTGGTTACTGGAAACAGGACCTGTCGCATCGCACGGCATCATTCCTGCGCGACGCCAACGGCCAACCCGTGTGGTCGGGGCCGGTCTCCATCGGTGGGCAGCAATACACCGTGCCGGCCAACTTCTTCGCGCCAAGCACGCGACAAAGCCGTAACTATCTCTATGGCATCTCACTGGGTACGCACCGCGACAGCGGGTGGAACATCGAAGGGGACGCGTCGTACTTCGACATGGACCGCAATCGCGATCGCGTTGCCAATGCCGTGACGGATAACGGATCGGGCCTGCTCACGGCCGGCGACGGCAGCCGCTGGCGCACGTTCGACCTGCGTGCCAGCCACACGCCCGACAGCCTCGCGCCCAACACGCATTCGGTGAGTTTCGGCTACCACTTCGACGGCTACTCGCTGGACAACGCCACCTACAATCTCGCCAACTGGCGCAACGGCGACGCCGGCGCGCTCACCGCTTCGAACGGCGGCAGCACGCAGACGCAAGCGGTGTATCTGCAGGATGCCTGGCAGCTGGTGGATCGGTGGCGGCTTACGGTCGGCGCGCGCTACGAACAGTGGCGTGCGTTCAACGGCTCCCGTGCCACCGCGGCAGCGACGACCAGCTATCCGGAGCGCTCGGAAACGCACACCTCGCCCAAGGCCTCGCTTGCCTTCGATGCGAGCGAAACCGTGACGCTGCGATTGTCCGGTGCACGCGCCTATCGCTTTCCGACGGTGAATGAGTTGTTCCAGGGCACGTTCAACGGCATCGCGTTGATCAACAACGATCCCAACCTGAAACCGGAGAACGACCTCTCTCGTGAATTGTCCGCGGAGTGGTATCGACCCAACGGCGTGGCGCGTTTCACGATCTACCGCAGCGACACGCGCGATACACTGTTCAGCCAGACCGATACCACGGTGTTTCCGAACGTCACCAGCGTGCAGAACGTGGACCTCGTGCGCACACGTGGCGCCGAGGCCAGCTACGACGGCAGCGGTGTCTGGTGGTCGACGTTCGACCTCAGTGCCAACGCAGCCTATACGCAGGCGACGACGGTGAGCAATACGCGAAACCCGGCATCCGAAGGCAAGCAGTTCTACCGGATTCCTCGCTGGCGCGCGAACGTGGTCGGCACGTACCACGCCAGCGAGCATGTCGCCATGACTCTTGCCGGGCGCTATTCCGGGCGTCAATACAACACGCTCGATCACAGCGACATTCATCCGGATACGTTCGGTGGCGCGAGCGCCTTCCTCACCTTCGATGCCAAGCTGACATGGAAGGTGAGCGAACACGTGGAGCTCGGTGCCGGCGTCGATAACCTCACCAATCGCCGCTACTACGTGTATTACCCCTACCCTTCGCGCAGCTACCTGGTGGAGGCAAAGTTCCGCCTTTGACGCACGATCGAAGAACGAGGCCACGCCCACGCCACCGGTGGCCAGGTCGCAACGGATGCGGAGCAAACTCGGTTCCATGCGATACGTCTCTCTGTTTCGGGTACGACCCGGCACACGAGGCGACCCGGACGCCACCTCGTGTGCCTTCGTTTACCAACGAACCTTGCGATTACTCGGCGAAACCATCCATGTGATAGATGGAGCGGCAGTTGACTCTGCAGGTAGTTCCACCCTCGCCACCGTCGTTCTGATCCCACGCCTGGTCGATAACCAGGTTCTGGAGGTCGAGTACGTTTGGCATGACCACTCCTTCAGTTCAGCGATACATCGTGCGCCACGCGGGGAAGGCGAGGCGCGAGCCGAATCTAGGAGCGGGTCATCACGGTGCACAGTGTCGAACGGCATCGCGCACGGGCAATTCCTCGTGCGGGGCGTTTTTTTAACCCGCGTGACCGTTTTCGGTCACCGGAACCGTCCGGAATCGGACGTTGTTGTCCGCGCGCGGACACCTAGGCAGACGCACGGTGGCCACGGCTCCCCGCGCACCGCACCGCGCGGCCAGGTCGACGGTTCCCGTATGTGCCTCGACGATCAGGCGCGTAAGCGCAAGGCCGATGCCCGAACCGTCCGGCTTGGTAGTGAAATAAGGAACGAAGAGGCCGTCGCTGGACGGTAGCCCGATACCGTCATCCTCGATGGTCACGAGCACATGATCATCGTCTACTCGCCAGTCGAGGCAAACCCGACCGCCCGACTCCAATGTGGCTTCGACCGCATTGCGCAGAAGGTTGATGAAAGCCTGGCCTAGCTGGTCCTCATCGCCATCGATGACGATCGCCGTGCAGCCCTCTATCTCGACCGCCTTGCGCTGCTCCAGCCGGGCGAGTCGCGCCAGCGCGATGTCGAGCCGGAACGGCCGTCGTTGCAATGGTGGCAGGTGTGCAAGCCGCCCGTAACCGGAGAGGAAGCGCGTCAGCGAATGGGCGCGTCGGCCGATCACCTCGAGCCCCAGACGCAGTTCCTCATCTAACGCCGCGCTGTCACGCGTGTCCAGAAGGGCCGAGAGGCTACCTGCCAGTGAGCCGATGGGGGTGAGTGAGTTGTTCAGCTCGTGGCTGAGCACACGAATCAGCCGCTGCCATGCGTGACGCTCTTCTTCGCCCAGCGCCACGCTGAGGTCATGCAGCATCACCATCATGTTCTCCCTTCCGTCGTTGTACCAGACCGCCCGGCGAACGGCCCAGCGACCGGCACCGGCTGGGAACCGATGGGTGAGGATGGCACCGTCCGCGGTCGCGAGCGGGCCGGCAAGGCCGAGCGTGGTCACGTCGCGTCCGATGACCGCCGCGCGCTCGGCGCCGATCAGGCGCCGGGCCGCCGGGTTGATGAACGTGAGGCAGTGTTTGTCGTCGATAACGAAGACGGCGCTGTGCAACGCGACGAGTGTCTTGCCCAGGAACCGGGATGTCTCGGTGCGCTTACGCCGGCCATTGCGCAAATCGTCGGTCAGCAGGTTCAGGTCGGCAATCAGCCCCTGCAAAGGGTCGAGACCGGGTCGAACACGCCCTCGCACCGTGTAGTCGCCCTCGCGTATGGCAAAAAGAAGGTCGAAGGCCGTGCCCAACGTGGAGGTGATGCGCTTGCCGCCGACCCGCCCGATCAGCACGCTCAGGGAAAGTCCGGCGGCGAAGACCGCAGCCCGCAGGATCATCGAGAGGCCATCGATGAGGACAAGTAGCGCGCCACTCAGGACGAGCGGCGTCAGGAGCCTGGCGCCCCACAGAGCCGCGTCGATTCGCAGCGCAACAGAGCGATCGTGGACTGTCCCACCGCCACGCGGGCTGCGTGAAAATGGCATGCCGGACCCTCCTCAGTCGACGGCTTCGAAGCCGCTGCGGGTACGGTGCTTGTCCAGGCGTCGATACAACGACTGGCGCGAAATACCAAGTGCGTCGGCGGCGCGCTGGAGGTTGTGATCGTTACGGTCCAGGGCGTGCCGTATGAGCATCTCTTCCGCTTCCGGCAACGTAAGCCGATCCAGCAGCAGCGGTGACTCCGGGGACAGACACAGGTTGAGGCCTTCCACGTCGACCTCATCCCGCTCGGCCAGGAGGACCGCTCGCTCGATGGCGTGCTCGAGCTCACGGATGTTTCCCGGCCATTCATAGGCGCGCATGGCGCGCTCTGTGGACGGCGAAAGAAACATCGCGCCCCGGCCGCGGCGACTGCACTCGCGCAGGAGAAAGTGCCGGGCAAGCGGAACGATGTCCTCTACCCTTTCGCGCAGGGACGGCACACGGATCTGCATTGCATTGAGCCGATAAAGGAGGTCGCGCCGGAATCGGTCACCGCGAACCGCGGCGCCCAGGTCCGCGTTGGTGACGGAAATGACGCGAACGTTCACCCGGTGCGTGCGTGTCGAACCTGACCTCTCAAGCTCCCCCTCTTCGATCACGCGCAACAGCTTTGCCTGTTGAGCCATGGGTATGTTGCCGATCTCCTCCAGGATCAGGCTGCCACCCTGCGCCAGCTCGAAACGACCCGGGCGTGGCGTCGGTTCGTCATCGCCGAACATTTCCTGGACAAATCGGGACTCGGGCAGGCTGCCCATGTCCACGCGGATCATCGGGCCTTCGGCGCGCGGCGACAGCGTGTGGATCTCACGGGCCAAAAGGGATTTACCTGTTCCGTTCTCGCCAAGGATGAGCACGTTCGCCTCACTGGTGGCGATGCGGGACGTCAGCTTCATCACTTCGCGCATCGCCGATGACTCCGATGTCCGCAGCACGTCCCTCGTCTCCCGGCCGAGCGCGTTCTCGGCACGCAGACGCCGGTTTTCTTCGCGAATCTCGCGCAAGGCGATCTGACTGCGCACGGTGTGTACGATGCGTTCGTTGCTCCAGGGTTTTTCGACGAAATCCGCTGCGCCCAGGCGCATGGCGCGTACGGCCAGGTCGACGCTCCCCCAGCCTGTCATCGCTATGAGGGGGAGATCGGGCACCTCTTCGCGGAGGCGGGCAATCAATTCGAGACCTTCAAGGCCAGACGTGGTATCGGCGCCGTAGTTGAGATCGAGCACGGCACACGAGAATTCGACGCGCGACACCGCATCGAGGGCGGCGGACGGCGAGGTGGCCTGGACCGTCACGATGTCGGCGGATTGAAACAGCATACGCAGTGCGACGAGCACGTCGGCCTGATCGTCCACGACAAGCACGGGGAGGGAGGTGGCGGGACGTGTAGTCATGAGTAGGTTTGCTCGTTACGGCGAGGCCATCGCGGTGACATCGTCAGTTCACCGCGCAGGATATCGGCCGGTCGAACGGCGGCAGCACGGAGCGACGGCAATGCCACGGCGACAAGGGTCATGACGATCATCATCAAGGCAGCTGCGGCAGCCACACCGGCATCGATCGTGCCCGTTTCCAGGGCCAGATCATCGAGTACCCGCTCGAGGACAACCGCGACGATCGGGCCCAGCGCGACGCCGGGAATAGCCATGCTCAGCCCCCGCGACAGGGCATGGCCGAGCAGGTCCATCGGCGTGGCGCCGAGTGCGTTTCGAAGGGCGATGTCGCGGCGTCGGGTGGTCACTTCCAGTGCCTGTACCGCGTAGAGCCCGATGCAGGCCAGCGAAAGGGCCATGCCGGAGAATATCGCGGCCAGCACGGCGTAACGCCGCGCCTCCGTGGTCGCCCTGCGAGCGAGTTGGCGGAACGATTGCTGTGCCCCTCCGGTCACGCCGGGAGCAACCTGCCGTATCAGCTGCTGCAATGCCTGAGGCTCGGGAAGCGTGGCGCCGGAAGCCCGAACGACAACAAAGGTCGGTACCAGCCTTCGAATGAAGGCGTAGGCGTTGGCGTCGACCTGCGAGAACGGCACGAATACCGTGGGCTCCGCGGGTCGCTCCGCGCCGGCCGAGCGTGTGTCCGCGACGACGCCCACGATGCGGAGCGGTCGGTTCGCTGCCAGATGTGACGCAGGCGTCACCGACGCGCCTATCCCGCGATTGTCGATGTGATCGAGATACGCCCGATTGACCACGGCTACAGGCTGGCTCGTAGCGCGGTCGTCCGCGCTGATGCTGCGGCCGGCGACCAGCGTGATTCCCATCGCCTCCATCGCCCCGGGGGAGACCATCGCGAACTGAAGATAGGACGTACCGCCGAGAGGGCGCTGGAAAGGCATGAAGAAGCCCGGGCCGATCGGCAACAGCGTGGAAAGTCCCGCCGCACTGACGCCGCGCATATGTGTCGCGGCGGTCCGAATGGCTTCGGCAACGCGGCTGACGCTATCGACGGTCGGGAACTGCGTGATGTCGGGGTTGATTTCGACGAAGCTCGCCGCGCCCTGTTCAAAGCCGAGCGGGATCTGACTGATGCGCCACAGCCGCGATGCCGTGGCCACGCCAAGGAGCAGCAGCAACGTCGCCAGCGCCGTCTGCACCAGCACCATCAGACGTCGGGCACGCTGAACCAGTCCGGCATGCGATGTCCCTCCGGACGCGAACTGCGCACGCAACAGCCTTTCCGGATTGACATGCACGGCCCCGAGCGCCGCCGCTGCCGTCGCCACGGTGACGGACGCGAACCCTGCGGCCAGGCACGCGGGCCAATCGAGGTCGATCGGCAGCGCCGAGACAAGCCAGGCGGCGGGGACGTACGGAGAGGTGGCCGCGACCAGGGCGCGGGCGACTGGCAGGCCGATGGCCAGCGCGCCGATACTGATGGCCGTCACGTCGGCAATCAGCGGCAGCTTCGAACGCCAGCCCATCCCGCCGAAGGCGATCGCCAGGCTGGTTTCGTGCGTACGCTGCAACGCACGCGTGAGCATGAGGTTGGAAAGATTGACGCCTGCGATGACAAGGACCAGCAGCGAACAACCGAAGAAGAGCAGTACGGTAGGCCTGGCCTTGCTGGTCAGGATGACGTCGAGCGGGATTGTTCCGTAGGTCGGAGTGCACCCGCACCCGGGACGCGGCGACATGGCGCTCGTTGGCAGCCTGGCGTGCATCCAGGGTCCGAGGCTCTCGTCGGACGCGCCTGGGGCAAGCCGTGCGATGGCAATGAGGGTCGCCGCGGTATCGCGAGACGCGCTTGTCGTTGGCAGAGGGAGCAATACATCGACGTCGGCGAGGAAGCGGTAGTCCGGAGGAAGAACACCTCGCACGATCATCACCTTGCCATTGACCGTGATTCGTCGCCCCACGACACGCGGATCGCTTGCCAGCCAGTCTCGCCAGAACTTATGAGACAGCATGACGCCGCGATCGAATGCGATCGACGGGTCCCCCGGAAGCACCGAACTCACGCCGAGTGTGGGCAGGAAGCCAACATCGACGTGCTGAGCTCGCGCCAGCGTTTCCCCGCTCCCCAGGCGAATGTCTACCGGTTCCGCCACCTGCGCCGCACCCCGGGATATGGCCCCGGGCGGTAGGCCGATGGCATCGTAGGCCATCGGCGAAGCCGCCCGATTGGCAGGATCGCGATCCTCCTCACCGTAGACGACGATGCGGTCGTGGTCAGGAAAGGGAGTTGCCATCAGGAGCGATTCGACCATCGCAAGGGCGCTGGTGAAAGCGGCGAGTCCGATGGCCAGCGTCACCGATGCCAGCGGCAGGAACCCGAGTGGACGCCACAGGGCGCGCCAGGTTCGCGCCAACCCGTGGAGGGACCGCTTCACGGGAACGACTCCGTGCTCCGGCGTTCGTCCAGCCCCGCCTCGGCCTCGTGCTGGCGCTGGCGAAAGGTCGTCTCATCGATGACACAGCCGTCGAGCAGACGGATGGTACGGTCTGCCACGCTGCTGAATCGCTCGTCATGGGTGACCATGCAGATGGTGCGGCCCGACGCATGCAGTCGACTGAGCAGGGCCATTACCGTCTCGCCGTTGCGCAGGTCGAGGTTGCCCGTGGGCTCATCGGCAAGGAGGATGGATGGCTCGCCGGCGAGCGCCCGGGCGACGGCCACGCGCTGCTGCTGTCCTCCGGAAAGCTGGTCGGGATAGTGGCGCATGCGATGTGCCATGCCGACGTCGGCCAAGGCACTGGCGGCACGATCCGCGCGCTCGCGGCGACTCATGCCGTCGCGAAACGCCAGCGGCAGTTCGACGTTTTCGGCGACCGTCATGTCGCCGATCAGGTTGAAGGCCTGGAAGACGAAGCCGATGTGCTGGTTTCGCAGGCGTGCCCGTGCGCGCCTGCCCAGCCCCGCCATCGACTGCCCCTTCAGGCGAAACGTCCCATAGGTCGGAATGTCGAGCGCGCCCATCAGGGACAACAGCGTGGTTTTCCCACAGCCGGACGGCCCAGCGATCGAAACGAATTCACCCCGACGAATGTCCAGGTGGATATCGCAGAGCACGTGTACCTCCATCGCACCGATGTCGAACACCTTGCCGATGCCGCGCATCTCGATCACTGGAGGAGCGGGAGCCGATTGCACCGTCACTACCTCGCCACGTTGACCCCCGTCGAACGATTGTGACGGGGCGCACGCGCGCGCGCGGATCGACTCGCCATCATTTGCCGGAAACGCTTTGCGATCAGCCTTTCCTGATCAATATTTTCCAGCAACTACGTTACGGCTTACGTTAAGCGTCTGGCTCCGGCCTGGCCGACCAGTTGCCGCCATGCGGCTGACGGTGGGATTTCCCGGAATGCAAGGCGCTCCGGACGGTTCTTGAGAGCATGTCGAATGCTTTGCGCCCCAAGGCCGTAATCGTTTACGTGTAACGTCATTTACATGCCCACTTAGGGCGCTGATGCCGGTATCCTTGCCCGCTTACGGCACCGAAATGCGTGCCGACTGTCTCCAGGCCAAGACCACCATGATCCGTGACCCCCGCATCGAAGACCTTATCGCCCGCATGACCGTCGAAGAGAAGGTCGGCCAGCTGGGTGTATTCGCCGATGCCGTGCGCCCGTTCGCACCCGATATCAATCCCGAGGCAAATGCTCGCGGTGCGTCCGAAGTGCTCGATCAGGTGCGCGCCGGGCGCGTGGGCGCGCTGTTCAACGGCGTGGGCGCGAAGGACGGTCGCGAGGCCCAGCGGGTCGCCGTGGAGGAGAGCCGGCTGGGCATTCCGTTGCTTCTGGGCGCCGATGTCATCCATGGCATGCGCACGGTGTTTCCGATTCCGCTGGGCGAAGCGTCGACTTTCGAACCGGACCTCGCCGAGCGGACGGCGCGCGCGACGGCGGTCGAAGCCACCGCAGCGGGCCTTCACTGGACTTACGCACCGGCCGTCGACATCGCGCGCGACCAGCGATGGGGTCGCGTGGCCGAGGGCGCGGGTGAAGACGTGGTGCTCGGTTCGGCCTTCGCTGCGGCGCGCGTGCGCGGCTTCCAGGGCACCGACCTCACGGCCGACGACTCGCTTCTCGCCACGCCCAAGCACTTCGCCGCGTACGGCGCCGTGGCCGGCGGCATGGAGTACAACTCGGTGGATATCGCACCGCAGACGCTGCGGGATGTCCACCTTCCGCCCTTCAAGGCGGCGCTCGATGCAGGAGCGCTCAGCTTCATGAGTGCGTTCAACGACATCAACGGCGTGCCGGCCTCGGCGAACCACGAGCTCATGACCGACATCCTCCGCGGCGAGTGGGGCTTCAAGGGCTTTGTGGTCTCCGACTACACCGCCGACATGGAACTCATCGCGCACGGCTTCGCCGAAGACGAGCGCGACGCCTCGCGCCTGGCCTTTCTCGCCGGCGTCGACATGAGCATGCAGAGTGGTTTCTACGCAGCGCACCTGCCCGACCTCGTCGCGAAGGGCGATGTGCCGATGGACGTACTGAACGAAGGCGTGCGCCGCGTCCTCAATGTAAAGAATGCGATCGGCCTGCTGGATAATCCCTATCGCTCGCTCAACCCCGTCGTGGAAGCCGATACCTCGAAGAACGCAGAGCACGCCGCACTGGCTCGCGACGCGGCGCGCCGCTCGATCGTGATGCTGCAGAACGATGGCGCCCTGCCGCTGCGCAAGCAGGGCCAGAAGATCGCGTTGATCGGACCGTTCGGCGCGGACATCGACAATCTCGAAGGATGCTGGACGCTCTTCGGCGACAAGACGCGCCATGTGAATATCGAGACCGGCCTGCGTGATGCGCTGGACGACGGTGCCGCGCTCGAGGTAGTGGCCGGCAGCGGCATCGAAGAAGCCATCGATGGCGGGATCGATGCCGCGGTTGCCGCAGCGAGGCGTGCGGACGTGGTGCTGCTCGCCATCGGTGAGCCTCAGGTGTATTCCGGTGAAGCGCAGTCGCGTACGCACATCATCGTGCCTCCGGCGCAGCAGGCTCTTGCCGAAGCCGTGGCCGCGACGGGTACGCCCGTCGTGGTGCTGCTGAAGAATGGCCGCGCGCTCGCCCTCACTGGCGCGGTGCGCGAAGCCAACGCGATCCTCGTTACCTGGTTCCTCGGCAGCCAGACCGGCCCCGCTATCGCCGACGTGGTGTTTGGCGACTACAACCCGGCAGGACGCCTGCCCGTCAGTTTCCCGCAGGACTCCGGACAGCAGCCCTACTTCTACAACCATCTGCGTACCGGCCGGCCGGAACTCGTCGACCAGCCGCCCGCGTTCAAATCACGCTATCGGGAAACCACCTTCGATGCGCTGTATCCCTTCGGTCACGGGCTCAGCTACACCACCTTCGCGTACACAGCGCCGGCGGTGAAGCCGCACGTGGCATGGAACGACACCATCGTGGTCAGTACCACGGTCACCAATACCGGCGACGTGGCGGGCGAAGAGGTCGTGCAGCTGTACATCCACGACCGTGTCGCGAGCCGCGTACGACCGGTGCGAGAGCTCAAGGCATTCCGCAAGATCTTCCTCGCGCCGGGTGCCACCGAGGAAGTCTCCTTCGAGCTCACCCGCAAGGACCTCGCCTTCACCCATCGCGACGGAAAGACGTTTGAAGCCGAGCCGGGCGATTTCCAGGTCTGGATCGCCGGATCGTCCTCAAAGGGTGAGGCAGCGACCTTCGTCCTGGGGAAACCCTGAGTCATGCATGACCTGGCAGGAAAAGTCGCGCTCGTCACCGGCGCGGCGAGCGGCATCGGCCGTGCGATCGCGCATGCATATGCGCAGGCCGGTGCGCGGGTCGTCGTCGCCGACATCGCGGCGGACAAGGCCCGCGAAGTCGCCGCGTCGATGGGTCATGGCGCCATCGGTCTGGCCATGGACGTCACGGATGAAGTGCAGGTCGATGACGGTTTCGCGCAAGTCGCGCGCGAACTGGGCCCTGTCGACATCCTGGTCAGCAACGCGGGCGTGCAGATCATCTCGCCGCTCGTGGATTTCGAGCTCGCCGACTGGAAGCGCATGCTCGCCATCCACATGGACGGTGCCTTCCTGACGTCACGCGCCGCGATGCGTCAGATGATCGCGTCGAAACGTGGCGGCTCGATCATACTCATGGGCTCGGCACATTCTCACGTCGCCTCGAAATTCAAGGCGCCTTACGTGGCCGCGAAACATGGCCTTCTGGGTCTCGCGCGAGTCATCGCGAAAGAAGGCGCAAAGGACAACATTCGCTCCAATGTCATTTGTCCGGGTTTCGTACTCACGCCATTGGTCGAAAAGCAGATTCCCGAACAGGCGCGCGAGCTTGGTATCAGCGAGGACGACGTAGTGCGCAACGTGATGCTGCGCGACACCGTGGACGGCGAGTTCACCACGCTGAAGGATATCGCCGACACGGCGCTTTTTCTCGCGGGCTTCGAATCGAACGCCCTCACCGGGCAATCACTCGTCGTGACGCACGGGTGGCACATCCAGTGATCGTCGGTTCCGGCTCATAAGCCGGAACATTCCTACAGTCGTCCCGGCAATCCGCGCGCTTTACCCTGCCGAACGCCGATATGACTGGCGGATTTTACCGCGTAGCTTCGTGGTCCCCTCGAAAAACGAGATCCGCGCAGCGTGGCCTTCTTCCGTCGCCCCCTTTTCGCCATGGCCGTCCTGGCCAGCTCTCCTGCCACCTGCGGCGCTACATCGAGTCCATCGATCATCTGGACGGCCTGCCCTGAAGCCTGGGTGGGCAGGACGTCCGGCGCGCTCGGCACGCGGCTTCAGTGCGGCACCATGAGGGCGCCGATCGACCACGTCGAGCCCGACGGACGCTGGATCGACGTCGGCGTCATCCGCATTCGGGCCGGCCAGCCGTCGCTGCGCGAAGGTGCCATCTTCTTCCACGTAGGCGGCCCGGGCATGCATCCGGGAAAACTCCTTCGATCCATGGGTCAGGCGTGGTCGGGCATGGATTACGCCGATCCCGACGAAGGCGATAAACGTCGGCTTGCCGACCGCTACGATCTCGTTGCGGTCATTCCGCGGGGCTTGGTCGGAAGCGGTGCACTGCGCTGCGAGGGCGATGCGGCGCCACCCCGTGCATTCCTGCCTACCCATCCGGACGATGCCAACTGGCGACGCACAGTCGCCGGAGCGCAGGCGACGGTGGATGCATGCACGGCACCATCGCAGGCTCGCTACGTCAACACCGAACAGCACGCGCACGACATGGACATGGCGCGCCGCGCGCTGGGTGACGAGCGCCTGAACTTCTATGGCATTTCCTACGGCGGCATGGTCGGCGCCTGGTACGCGTCCATGTATCCCACGCACACCGGCCGCCTGCTGCTCGATTCAAGCATGGACTTCATCCATGGTTACCGCGCCGCGGCAATGCTGGCGATGGCCGCGAAGCAGCAGACGTTCAACGACGATGTCGTCGCACCGTTGCTTCGCAATCCCGCCCGCTTTGGGCTGGGCGACAGCCGCGACACAGTTGCCTCCGCCATCGACGATCTTCCTCCGCGAGCCCGCGAAGCCTGGGTTGGCCACCTGGACTCGCCAGCCAGGCTCGCGGCCGCACTCAGGCTCGTCGAATGGCTAGGCTCCGACAACCCTCCGACGCTCGAGACGATGAAGCGACTCGTCGACCGGACGACCTTCAGCATCGACCCGGGACTGGACAGACGCCTGCGCTGGGAGGCTGGCCAACTGGCAGGGCTCCTGTACGCCGCACCGGCAACGGAAACCTCGACCGAACTGGAACCGGAAGCGGACTTCGTGCGTGTGGCCACAGGTTGCAACGATGTTCCCTGGCCGCGAGGCGAGGACGAGATCCGCGAGTCGTCCCGGCGCTATGCCCGGCGCTATTTCAACTTCAAGGGTGACGAAACGATGGAGGAGCTCACGTGCTCGCGCTGGGGTGGGCCACGCGCCCGTCGCCCGGACCTCACGCCGCTGGAGCGCGCCTCGACCTTTCTATTGGTCCAGTCGGAGAAAGACACCTCCACCCCGCTCACGGGCGCCAGCCGGATCCTCGACGCCTACGCCAATGCGCGCATGCTCCTCGTGCGCGGCTCGAACGTACACGGCGTTTTCAACTTCACCACGTCGCCATGCATCGAGCGGACCGTCGCACGCTACCTTCTCACCGGCGATCTTCCGATCACGCCTTCACGCGTATTCGCCTGTAACGACATCTTCGACAACCCGGTCGATGCGCTTCCCGGGAGCCCTACTCCGTCATCTTCGGAACCGGTCGCGATGGATGCGCCTCCGGTATCAACGAATCGCCAGGAACTCTGACGGCGAAGGCCCACACACTCACGCTGCAGGCGCCGCTCCCGGCGGAATCGGCGCCTGCCTACCGTAGTGCTCCCGATAAGGAGCATGACGATGAATGAACGAGGAAGTGGTCTTGTCGCCTGTGCGATGACGCTTCTGCACTACCTACCGTCGCTCGCCCAGTACTGGGACGACGCTTACAGCGAGCACGCCGTTCACGGTACGAAGAAGCGGCTCGCTGAGCAGTTCGGTCTGATCGGCGTCGTCCCTCGTGGCCTGGAAGGCGGAACGATCTTCAAGTGCGCTTCGTGGCGCCTGTTTCCCGGCATTCACCGACCCGAGCCGTTCCAGCTCGACGCATTCGACTCCGTGTTTTCGGCCGTGATGTGCAACGACATGCCTTACGACGGCGACACCGAACACCACCAAGCGAGGATAGTGGTGCTTTCCAATGCCTTTCCCGCCGCCAGCGGAGCAGGTATGCAGTTCCACTGCGCTTACCGGGAAGGCGCGCAGGCGGTTCGTCCTCCGCTGAGCCGCCTGGCCGCGGCAGGAGACATTCTTCTGGTTCACGCTTTCCTTGATCCGGTCACTCCTCTTCAGAGCGCGCGGACCGTTTTCGAGCACACATCCATGACGCATGTTCTGATCGCCGACGGGATCGAACGGCACGGCGTTTTCGGCTTCACGGATTCCGCCTGCGTCGAGGACACGATCGGGCGCTACCTGCTCACGGGCATCCTCCCCGCAGGGCGCGAGTACCGCTGCGCCGCGGAGCCGGCGGCCCACGGGGGACCCCGAAATGGCTTTGCACATCCACTCCGGGCGGCATCGCTTCGTTCGGAGCTATCTCCCACGCAGACATTCTTTAGGCGCCCTTTGGAGGAACGTCCGTGAACGCATCACTCGCGCGTCGTGCGCCAACGCTCGTTGCCCTGGCCGTATCGCTCGCCGTTCCGTGCTACAGCGTCGGGGCCCCGGCTCTCACAGAATCCGCCGCGCCGGCGATCTCCTGGCAACCGTGCGTCCCGGAACTGGTGGACAAAAACTTCATCGACGCGTTGGGTCCGCGACTCGAATGCGGCACCATGCCGGCGCTGTTGGACAAAGACGCGCCTTCCCTTGGCTTCGTCACGGTCGGTCTGGTGCGCTTCAAGGCGGGCGATCCGGCACAGCGTCGGGGGGCGATCTTCTTTAACTTCGGCGGCCCCGGCGGCAACCCGCTCGATTTCCTCCCCGGCTTCGGCTACCTGTGGTCGACCCGCTCCCTCGATCACCCGCTGGACGGCGACAAGCGGAGGCTGGCCGATCGCTACGATCTGGTAGCGGTGATTCCGCGGGGACTTCGCGGCGGTTCGCGCTTCACCTGCCACGCCGACGAAGCCACTGGCGGACACGATCCCACCGTCGACCTGGCCGACTGGAACTGGGCGGGCTTTGTCGAGGACGCCCAGGCCTATGCTGCCGGTTGCGCCGCAGACCCGCTGCACCCGCACGTAGGGACGTTGCAACACGTCAGGGACATGGAGCAAGCCCGACTTGCGCTGCACGAGCCTGTTATGAACTTCGTCGGCATCTCGTACGGAACCTGGGTCGGCGCGTTCTATGCTGGGACATATCCGACCCAAACCGGTCGCATGGTTCTCGACTCGGTCATGAACTATTCCGGCACGTTCCAAGGCCAGGTCGCGATGGAGCCCGATGAGCGCCAGGCCTTCTTCGAGCGCGGCGCACTGCGCCCCGCTATCGCAGCACCGGCGGTTTATGGCCTGGGCTCCGATGCCGCCGTCGTGTTGGCGCGAGTACAGAACATGCCGCATCGGGCGCGGGAGGCGTGGGCTCCGCTTATCGACACGCCGGCGCAGCTCGCTGCGGCGTTGACGCTGGCAGACTGGATCCGCGATTCAGGAGATGAAACACAGAAGGCCTTGCTTGCACGAATGCAGGGCTTTCGTTTCAGTACCCATCCTGCCGTCGACAATGAAATCCGTGGTGCAGCCATCGAATTCGCTGCAACAGCCGAGGGCGGTCGGATGCCCGATCCCATAAGCCCCATCTTGTCGATTTCTCCGTGTATAGCGCTGTCGTATGCGGCGACACGATCTGGCGGAATGACCTGAAGTCGCTCCGCACCACGGCAAACAACATTTCCGCCAGGTATCCCGCCGCCAGCGGCGACTCGGTCACCATCGGCCTGATCTGCTTGCACTGGCCGACGGCCGCTCGATGGCGCCCGCCGATGAGTCAACTGGGAAAGGCCCCGCCACTGCTTCTGGTTCAGGCCGAGTTCGACCCGGCAACTCCCATGAGAGGAGCCATTCGCGCGTTCAGCGCCACGACCAACTCTTACATGATCGTTGCCAGGGACATGACCGGTCACGGGGTGTTTGGAAGCTCGGCGACGCCCTGCATCGAACGAGGCGTCAGTCGCTTCCTGCTCGAGGGCGAGCTACCGTCCCAGCGCCTGTCCGGATGCGACTTCGTGCCGACACCCCCGACGCGATCTGCACGCGATGTGCATGGGACGCTGAGCGAGAGCACGGTCCGTGATCATCTTGCGCGTCGGCTCCGACAGATCTGACCTAAACCCCTGATGCGACATGTGACCCATTTCGTTTACCCTTCTCGCCGCCGCTCTCGCCACGGCGCCGCCCGTCCCGGCAGAGTCCGCTTCCCCGCTCACCTGGGCAACCTGCGGGGGCACGAACCAACCGTCGTCCAGCGACATCGCCTCACGTACCGAATGCTCGAGCCTCGTCGTACCGCGCGACTACGCGAATCCGGCCGAGGGCACGCTTCCCGGCGAGAAACTAACCCATTGCAGATTGCCCGAGCCAATGCCGTAAGAAGGAGCGCGCGATCAGAACATGATCTGCGCGCGCACCTCGACAACACGGGGATCGACGTGGATATCGCGTCGATCGCTGATCGCACGAACGTAGTTGCCCTGCAGCTTGAGGTACTTCGTTATGTACCAGTTGGCGCCGAGCGTCCAATCGTGTTCCGTGCCTCCGAGCGTGGGTCCGTCGTCGAGATCGAGCGTGCTGTAACGGACCAGGAACTCCAGGGCGCCCCAGCGACCCTTCGGTAACACGTCTGAGACATTTCCACCGCTATATGTCCGGGATTCACCGGTCGCCACCCAGCTTCCGAACGCGTACCAGCCATGAGCCTCATACGCAGGTTTGCCTTCGAGCTTCACCTTCGCATCGAGGTACTCGCTCTGCACCGACCAGGGGCCGCGGATCCACAGGCCCTCGAGGCCACGCCGGTCCACGTGGTCGGCAACACTGAGCACGCCGGAATCGATGAGACGCTGGGTAATCAAGCCTGCCTCGGGCAGCGCACGCAGACGCACATTCGGCGGCGTATAGCGCCCGCGACCATCGGTCGTCCCATACGGCGTTTCGCGCGACACCGACCCACCCATATGCAATACGTTGCCCGGGTCGTTCAGTGGCGTCCACGCGGCACGACCGGCGACCATGCGGCCGTCGAGATCTCCCTGCAGGTTGCCACCGTTGTAGTAGCCCAGTTGCACCAGGTAGGCCTTTCGGGTCAACGCCCAGTCGATACCCATGCGGCGGTTCGCGTAGACAGCCTGCATGGGTAAGGACTGTTCCAGGAACGATGTCGTACCGGTGCTGGTGTTTCCCTCAAAGCCGACCGGCGTCTTCATGAAGCCGACGCGTACGGCACCATAGTCTTCGCGGAGCACGGCCTTGCTCTGAAGGCGGAAGAACACGTCGAGCCAGGTCTTCGCCTGGAAGTCGAACACAGCAGTCGCGTCGTACACGCCCTTCTTACGAATGAAGAAGCCGAATTCCTTCCGTCGATTCGTCTGCGCATTCTCGTAGAGACCGTCGTCGTGGGAAAAGCGGTCGATGTCGTACTGATACTTCACGGTGAGGCCGAGATCGGTGCCATCAGCGAATATGTAGTGCGTCGGCCAGTTGGTGCGCCAGTCGTAGCTGTTACCCGGCGCATCGGCAGCCGACGCGAGCACGGGCGCGATCAGCGCGAACGCGCTGAGGACGATCTTCTTCATGTGGGTACCCCTCCCAGGGATCAGCCGGCGGCACCAGCTGACATATGGGAGGACTATACCGTGGCCTTACGAAAGTCGCGTGATCTTGCGGCATGCGCGTAAAAAAAAGAGGGACGCCGAAGCGCCCCTCTTTCCTCACCCCGAGATTGATTTAGCAATCAGATCGCGTAGTACATCTGGAACTCGAGCGGGTGCGTGCTGGCGCGGTAGCGCGTGACTTCCTGCATCTTCA
>Ga0247742_10000395_pt1 | contig 36720 bp, 36 predicted proteins | sample UWRJL208509C2_FD_180944 | JGI IMG/M metagenome (GOLD analysis project Ga0247742, IMG submission 180944) | Plant litter microbial communities from Arlington Agricultural Research Station in Wisconsin, United States - UWRJ-L208-509C-2 | ecosystem: Environmental > Terrestrial > Plant litter >...
GTGACAAACACCGAAGTCACCAGCAACAGCGATGCAGATGATGGTGCCGCAGCCCACGGAATGGACTGCACCTGACTGACAGTCAGGCACGCCCCGGTCATCGCTCCACTGCCTTATCCCGACTCAAGATCTCGCGGTGTTGGTTTCGTCAACTAATGCAGCCTCCACCCGCCCACCGGTAACGGTGTTCAGGAGGCCAGATCATGAGATGCCCAAGCTCCCGGTCGTAAAGAGCCGCCAGTCCCGCGTTAGTGGACAACCCTCACAGGTCGCAGGGGCCTTGATCCCTGATAACACTCAACATTCGTGGCGGGATGACGTGGGGAAAGACTTCAGAGGTTTGGCTTGAAGAGGAGTTCGATCATGGGATTGGTGGGTAGCCGAGATGGGCGCAATTTTGGCTATGGACGGCAACTGAGTTATGCCGGGCCACAGGCATTGAAAGATCTGTTTGGCGGTGGGCATTACGGCACGGTCAAGGCGCACATTGATCGGTGGCTGGCGTTTGTTCGGTGGTGTCGGTCGGAGGATGGGCCAGGGTTTAACGATGCGCGGCAGATTGATCGGCAAACCTTACTGGACTACGCCGGATATCTGCGTCACCAAGTTGAACAAGGCGAACTTGCCATCGCGACCGCGCAAAATCGGTTGTCCAGTGTGAACCGAACCATAGCCGCGCTTCGCGGTGATCAGTATGTAAAAGTGCCGAGTCCAAGCAAGGCGCTGGGAATGCGGCGCACCAGTGTTCGTCGTTCAGTGCCGCAAGGCCAAGACCGCGAACAGGTGAAGCGGATCGTAGAGGTGCTTTGCGAAAACCAGCAGCCGCGCGCCGCGGCCATCGCTCAGTTAGCGCGAGTCACCGGTATGCGCTTGCGCGAGGCGATATTGGCCGACCTTCCCCGTCTAAAACGTGAAGCTAAGCAATTCGGCAAGATCAACATCCAGGATGGCACCAAAGGTGGCCGTTCAGGCGCTTCAGCACCTCGCTGGATTACGGTAGATAATCATATTGTCGACGCACTGAAGTTTGCCGAACAGGTTTTGCTCGACGGTAGCTGCAACCTGCTTGCACCGAACGAAAGCTACCTCGATTTTGTGCAGGGAATCGTCCGTCCCGCACGGGACATCATCCATAAGCACGACCTCAAAGGCTTCCACGAATTGCGGGCAGCCTATGCGTGCGAACGCTATGAAAAAATCACCCACTACGCCGCACCCATCAACGGTGGCCATTGCTATCAACTCGACCGACGCCTAGATCAGGAGGCCCGAGTACAAATCAGCTATGAGCTGGGGCACGGCCGTATCGACGTGGTATCGGCTTATATCGGTGGTCGAACATGAGCAAGCCATTCGATATGGAGCTGTTCCTGGAGGGCGTCCTGACTGGGTCTCACACCACGCGCCAACGCCACCTTCGTCAGGCGAAGACTATCCAAACAGCAATAGCTGAGCGCTGGCAACGCGACAATCCATGGACTTGGCAGAGAAAACACCTTGAGTGGTTTTTGAATCACCACCTAAACCAGCGCACTGAATCGACGCGCTATTACTACTTGCTGACCATGCAATTACTCACTCATCGCCTAGGAAAATCCTGGCAGCTCATCCGCTAAGCGAAGGTCAGAAAACGGCAAAGGCAGAGGGCTAAGAATAGATCTGCCCTTTTCTTCGTCCCCTTTTCTTCCAAAAATAGATCTGAGAATCATCTGGCCGGCCTCCCCACCTCCTTGTGGTGGAAGAGGCTGGCCAGATGATTCTCAGAGTACGTTTTCTTCGTCTTACAATTTGAGGTAGATCATTTGCCTTTCTTTAGTCTAGGTACCTATTCGAGCAGCCTAGACGCGGATAGCATAGTGCCACCTACTGGCTTGCTGCTGGTTGCGACAAGGACGTCAATGTGTACATTTCTACCGCTTCCCAGTCTTCGGAAAATTTTTTTGTCTGCCATGCAGAACAACGCATAGAACCGCGGAAGCCTCAACTTACTGTTGATTTTTTTTCAGTTAGAAAAACGCCAATAAAACTTAGCCCGATAAGTTTAATCATATTTAACACTAACACTATTAGTGTGCAAAATATTAAAACCCCACACACCCAAACACATCACACAAAAGATTGTCGAGTCAGCGCTGTGATGAAAATTTAAACCCAGTCAACTTTAAACAACGAGAACAACATGGCTTTCGACCACGAAATTGAGGCCTTCATAAAAGAGTTTGTGAAGGATATTGCCGAAAAGAACGTTGCGATCTTTGCTGGCGCAGGGATGTCAAAAAGTTCAGGTTATGTAGATTGGAAAGAACTACTAAGGGACATCGCAGACGAACTTGGTTTAAAAATTGATGATGAACACGACTTAATTTCACTTGCGCAATACCATGTAAATCACCGAGCCAGCAAGGCAGGAATAACAAAAAAAATCCTTGAGGAATTTTCCGAACAAGCTGAAAGCTCGATTAACCATAAAATACTCGCAAGACTTCCAATACCTACATATTGGACAACAAATTATGACACATTGATCGAAGACAGCCTTAAAGAAGCACTTAAAGTTGTTGATATAAAGCATGAAATAGACCAGTTAGCGAACACTAAACCTAAACGAGATGTTGTCGTTTACAAGATGCATGGAGATGCAAGCTCTCCATCCAAGGCAATAATTGCAAAGGAGCAGTATGAAGAATACTACAAGACACATGAACAGTTCATCACAGCTCTGAGCGGTGATTTAATATCAAAGACATTTCTTTTTATCGGCTTCAGCTTCACCGATCCAAACTTAGACTATGTTTTAAGCAGGCTTCGTACCAGCAGCAACAAACAACATTACTGCTTCATGAAACGTGAAAGTCGACTCAGCAATGACTGCGACGAAGCATTTAAATACAAAACCAGAAAACAAGAACTTAAAATAAACGACCTGAAAAGATACAAAATTCAGACGGTACTCGTAGACGAATACGAAACCATAACAGAGATACTTAAAGAGATAGAAATACGTTTCAGAAAGAAAACTATATTCATATCAGGAAGTGCCGAAGAATATGGCGATTGGCAAAGATCTGAAGCGCAATCTTTTATTCACGAACTAAGCAAAAAGCTCATCATCACTAACTTACGAATTGTAAATGGTTTTGGATGGGGAGTCGGGAGCGCAGTAATAAACGGTGCGCTTGAGGCAATCTACTCTGCCCCTGAAAAATTCTCAGAAGACCAATTGATTGTTAGGCCTTTCCCACAATTTGAGACTAACAACAAGAATCTCGCAGACCTATGGGAAGATTATCGCCAAAGAATGATCGCGCTTTCGGGGATCGCACTCTTCATTTTCGGAAATAAAAAAAATGATAACGGCACTATCATTCCAGCAAATGGCGTAATGCGAGAGTTTGAGATTGCGGTTGGTAATGGCGTCATCCCGATCCCTATCGGAGCAACAGGATATATGGCAAAGATCATAACTTCACAACTTGAAGAAAATCCGACCAAGTATTTCGGAACCAACACTTGGATTTATCCGTTAATAAAGGAACTAAACAACGAAAAACTTACACAACATGAAATAATCAAAAAAACCATTAACATCATCCAACGCTTAGGAAAATAAAATGGCTAAGACCAAAGTTTTTTATAGTTTTCACTTTGACAATGACGTAATGAGAACCCAACTAGTGCGTAACATTGGCGCATTAGAAAGCAATCAGCCTGTAGAAGCCAACGATTGGGAGACTGTTAAAAAGAAAGGAGACAAAGCTATTGAAGATTGGATCGATAGCAAAATGAAAGACTGTGACTGCGTGGTTGTTCTAGTGGGCGAAAAAACTTCTGAACGGCCTTGGGTCAAGCACGAGATCAAAAAAGCATGGAATGACAGAAAAGGTTTGCTCGCGATACATGTAAACGATCTCAAGGACCCTAACGACGGCGTTGGTAAAAAAGGAAAAAACCCTCTCGATCATTTTACATACAAACGGAATGGTGTATCCAAAACACCTCCTTGTATCACCCCAAAAGCTTCAGATGCTTATAACGATATTAAAAATAACATAGAAAGTTGGATTTCAGATGCAATCAAGGTCAGTAAAGGCTGAATCATAGGTGACAACGCGGGAATAGGGGTTAGACCACGTTTTCAGTTAAATAACGAAAATCGTGGTCTGACCCCGTTTTTTTAAACTGAGCTTTTATGGATGTTAATTTTGAACTTAGAGTCAATGAACGATGGGATTGAAGATTTTATTGGATTCTACGATGAGAAAGGCTTTTGGGTTGAGGAATGGATTGATTTTGATGACCAAGTCGAACGTAAAAAACTTCGAGGTATAATTCCGGAACCCGTCATCTGGCATCACACGGGAAAATTCTCTGCGGCTGTATGTATTGATGGAATGATGCTCCTTCGAATGACAGAACTTGCCAAAACAAGACCGCCAATGAGTGATCCAGACCAAATAAATCAGGCTGTTCAATGGTGGGACGAGCATATGGATTATGCAAATGTAATGCAATTATTTATAGAGTCAGAGTCTATAAAATGCCTCGACTCCGGTGAAATTTCTTTTTCCGCAGTTTCAATTGCAAACACTTGTCGAGTAGGGTTCAGGGGAGGCATACCTGTACGAAAAAGCCATTCAAATAATATATCTCTAATGGCAGCAAGATGTACATCTTTAGGAATGGATGGGGCACACGTGCCCCATCACGACATTGGAACATGGTCGAATTTTACCAAAGTTAAAAAAGCCACCATAAGCGCTGCCCTACAACAATTTGAGAAAGCCGTTGATGATCCTGTATTGATTAAACGTCTTGCGTTCATCGCTAGGGCCAAATCTGCATATCAAAATCACGATTTTAGAGGTTCATTTACAATGCTTTGGTTTGTGATCGAGTCCGTAGCTAAAGAGCTATGGCTACTAAAAGTAAAAGGTAAAAAAGCCAAAAAACCTACAATATATGAAATCCTGATTGACCTAGAGAAGGACAGTATCATTAGCTCTGCTCAATACGGAGCTATAGATGATCTCCGAGATCGTGTACGAAATGTGCTGATGCACCAGCCCGTCACAGCCGTCTGCCTGCCTGATGATTGCTTTAAGGCTGCTGATTCAGCGATGCAGTTGCTGAGAAGCAAGGTAACCACACCGGATATCACTCTTAAATGGAATTTCGGAGTCCAGTTTTAATTGTCTAGAGTGGCCTCTACAGCGACCTCCAGCACGCGGGGCTTGTGTTTACCGGGTCATACGCTGCTTTGGATAATTTACGCGCAGGCCGACAATGTGCTAACGCCATATAAATTCCGGATTCGATTTTATTTTTAGTTACTAGCTGGGTGCGCCAAATTTTCTACCGAATTCCAGGTCCGCTGAAAACCTAGCTTCATAGAAAGATACCGTTCGTCTGGTACCGCACCATACAAAACGAAGCCCTCGCAGAGATGCGAGGGCTTTGCTGTTTCTGGGGTTTGGTAGGGTTGGAGTTGTCGCACATGGGCCTTGTCTTGATTGCGCTTGCTACGCGGCTTACCCATAGCCCTCCTGACTCGCTTGCTGCGTTCCCTGACCTTGTTCGTTAACGAGTCAAACGACTTGGTATAGATTTGTGGGATTCCTCAGAGCCCCTCCCCTTTCCTCGCCCGCGCAGGGAAGCCCTACAAGACCCAAAGCTGATAGTAGACGCCCGACAATCTACGAAAAACCCAAGTTGTCGTAGACGGGGTAATGGCGTTTTGTATACTCTTGGCTCAGAGTGATAACACAATTCCGAGTGAAAATTTTTACTAGCACACACTAAGTGTGACTTTTTTGAAAGTAGCCCATCAATGGATGATATATGGTTCGAATAGAAGTTATAAGCAATTTAACAGAGTTCCTCAATCATATAGAAATTTCAATTGAGCAAAATCCAGGGCCTCGATGGTTTCGTGGAGCAGGGGACTACTCTCACGGACTTTCCCCATCACTATTTCGACATCCTGATGTAAAGAATGGAAGCATAGATCCGATAGAGCTAGAGGGACGAGTTATAGCTAGACTAAAACAAACCAGTCCGCCTTTTTTGAGCGCGCCTCCGGTCACACCACTTGACTGGATGTTCATGGCCCAACATTTTGGTGTACCAACCAGGTTGCTTGACTGGTCTGAAAATCCTTTTATTGCATTATATTTTGCACTATCGAGCTCCAAAGGAAATAATACCCCATGTGTTTGGCTATTAGATCCTTTACAGTGGACGAAACAAGCGCTGAACAATGTAAACCTACCTCGCATACCCGATCCAGCAGACAATGCAACTGTTAGATTTATTGAGAGCTTAACTGACGACCTCGCACCAAGGACCGACCCGATTGCGATTTATTCAAATCATACGAATCCACGAATAGTCGCTCAACGTGGGACTTTTACACTATTCGGACGGGGACTTACTGCGATGGAAAACATAACCTACGCAAAGAGCTGCATTACCTGCCTAATCGTAGCCGACCAAGTAAAACAAGAGCTATTTAAAAAAATACTATCTATAGGCTATACTCATTCGGTCATATATCCCGATTTATCGGGCTTAGGATCTGAAATCAAAACCAGCTTTGGATTTTAACTAATGAGCAAGCCTATGTTCGTTGTTCGCCCTTTTCAAGCAACTACTCTTTCATGGTGGCATTCAGAGCGAGACCAACTAGATCTATCTCCGCCATACCAACGCAGCCCCGGTGTTTGGTCTTCAACAGACAAAGCCTATTTGATTGACTCAATCATAAACGGATACGATATACCAAAATTTTATATTGCCGACTTCAGCTACGTTAGCAGCAATTTAAATATAACCGGAAAGCCTTATGCAGTTATCGACGGGCGGCAACGTTTTGAAGCGATATTTGACTTTCTAGATGGAAAACTTAAGCTAAACAAAAACATGGTTTATCTAGGTGATGAGCCTGTAGATATTTCAGGAATGGATTATTTCAAGCTTAAAGAAAAGCATTCAAAAATCGCACAGAGAGTGGAAAACTTTAACATTACCGTCATGTCGGTGATTACGAACCGAGAAGATATGATTAATGAGTTATTTGTACGCCTCAACCGCAACAAGCCATTAACTGGCGCCGAAGTCAGAAGCGCAATGACTGGAGAGGTTCCTAGGTTAATACGTGAAATTTCACAGACTAATTTTCTGACTAAATCTATTGCATTCTCTAACACTCGAAAACAAAGCGAAAACGTTGCAGCAAAACTTCTATTAATTGAGCATCGCGGCGGCTTTGTAGAAACTAAAAAAATAAACCTAGATCGTTTTGCATTGGAAGCTGCATTGACCGAAACGGAATTTTCGCTCAGTGCAGAAAGAGTCAAATCAAGCCTGACCGATGCCTTTCATATATTCAAAGAAAACGATCCTCTCCTGAAAAGTTCTGGAGTCATCCCCGTTTATTATTGGCTAACGCGCAATATAGGAATAGTTAACCTTCGCGATCAAATTCTCAGTTTTGAAACTTTCAGAAATGCCAGCAAAAATCATCCCGCTGTTGTTGCATACAACAATGCAAGTCGAAGCACGAATGACCCATTAAGCTATAAGCTTCGATACGAAATATTAAAGTCTTACATAACAAATGACGGAAACAGTCTCAAACTGGAGCAGGATATCCCAGGAATTTTAAATTTAGCGAGCTAGAGCTTTAGTTAGACACCAACATATTAAAGCCATAGAAAAATAGGACATGTTTATTTTTCACGGTTGCAGCCATAGAAACATCAAGCTTACCTTCATCCCGTCGCTGCCAAATCAGCGACCGGGACTGATAACCCGGCAAGATGCAGGCGCAACAGCGCCCCAACCACGATTGCAGGCGCCTTTTTATGCCGCAATTTCGTGCAATGGCGACTGTGTGTGGGAGACCTTCGGGCCTGTCGGGTTCCTGTATCTTCGGTTTATCAACCTGCGCACAGCTGCCTCCCCTTCGCCTGATAACGAACGTGGTAGCTTTCACTTTGATATGAGAGTTTTATCCATCCAAAAATCTGCATTTCCATTCAGCACGCCATGGCCATTCACCTCCCCGGAGGTGCCCAATCCCCAAGACCTCAAAACCATCGACCTCACGCCTGTCTCCATCCACTCGGACCAAGACTAATTCGGGGACAGGACATGGTTCCTGGCTCAGGAAAATATATAAACGCTAAATCAATCGTGGTCTGTCCCTGATTTTTCGGAAGCCTCATAAAACGGTGGTAGTGTTTTACGAAGTTTGCTCGCCATCTGAGCTTGAGCAAATGAGCGCAGGAGAACGAATGAAATAAACGTCAACACAGCCAGGAAATATCCAGCAATAATCCTTTGTTCCATCAAAGAGTTTTTGACTTTTTCGAGGTTGCTTGGGGAAAGCGTTTCACAGATGACGTTTACATCGTCTCTAGTTAGCCCCTTAAGAGGAAGTTCTTGACAGTCATTTTGATTGACTGAAAATTCTGGGACGTTTCGGTCAAAGATGGAGTTTGTCGCTATAGAGCCGTTCGTCCAGAAAACTACTTTCGACTCCTTGATGGTCAATAGTACGCTTTCATTACCCAGCATGTAAGCAGTGCCAGCAGCGAGCCCTCCCAATGGAATCAATAAGACTATTACCAAGATTCTTATCGTTTTCAACCATGGATTTCCGAATACCCATGGCAGCTCGCGAATCCAGCCGCGAGCAAAAGACAAGTCTTTGATATTGATATTGTGATCTCTCATCCATTGTATCGTGGTCAGAAGCACTTTCATCGAAGAAAAGTTAATACCAGTACGAAACCTGAAACCTTCAACATCACGTACATCAGCCCAATATTCCTTCAGCGTCGAATTTTGTATTTCGCCACCACCGATGATTCGCCAAACTCTGTCATATAGGAAGTGTGCGGATCGAGCACGAGAGATAGCCCATATTATCAACAAGCAAATGATTGTGGTGGTAATCCATGGATTGATATCCTTGAGACTACCTACGACACTATCGAGTAGTTGTGTTTGGTTATCCGACTCAGCCATTTAAAATAATTTCCTTATAGAGATAAAAAGCTTTCCAAGTCAAGCTGATCGCTGAGCTTGCCACTAGATTTTGCGAAGCAAGACTCTAAAGATGCCGTAGGTCGTTTGCAACATCTAACATCACTGCTACTCGTTAGCGATTTATCGCAGGGGTGACGTAAGGCCGCTAAGGAAAATCAAGGAGCCGATCACAGGAGCATTGGTCAACACCATCGCCTGGCTTACCGATAAATCAAAACTTTGTAGAGTGCCGGGTAGTGTCCCGAACGTGGTCGTGCGACAGATCATACGCCACCTATGTTTAACCATTAACTAGCTTATGCCCCTTCCCCCCTCATCAGCCTCCATTGGAAGCATCAATCTGTCTGGAATGAACATTGCCTTAGCTTTCCGATTCGCACCGCGTCACTACTGCCGAATGATCTGTTAAAACAGCACGAGAATCGACAGGACTGCGATGATCGCCCCCACGTGTGCCGTGTGAGCCTCATTGCCGAAGGTGCCGAATACTACGAGCGAGTGGCGCCGCTCCAATAAATCCCGGATTCGATTCCACTGCAAGCCATAACTAGCTGATTTATTTATAGTTACTAGTTGGGGTACGCCAAGTTTTCCACCGAGTTCCAGCTCCGCAGAAAACCTAGCCTCGCGCCAATCTACCGTTCGTCTGGTGCCGCACCATACAAAACGAAGCCCTCGCAGAAATGCGGGGGCTTTGTTGTTTCTGGGGTGCTCATATTCTGTCTACGCCTGGCGCCCAAACTGAACAAGCCGGTGAGCCTCCAGATAGACCAATTCCCGTAGCGAAGTCCCGCCTTCAGCGTTTTATGCAGAATTATGGATAGCCAATAATTATGACGTATTCATAAAGCGTCATAACTGCACGAGCCGCACGATTTTGCATCCTGAGCTGGCTGCAGGAATGGCAAACCTGCCCTTCAAGCTCAGCGTTCTGAGAAGACGCGACAGACTCATCTTCAGGCCGCCAGAACCAAGCACGGCAGCGGCAAAACGAAACAACTATTTCCTCAGTTGCGCCCACCCCACCACCACGCTACCCTCCCCCCGTCGCTGCCAATTCAGCGACCGGGCCTGATAACCCGGCAAGATGCAGGCGCAACAGCGCCCCACAACCACGATGTGCAGGCGTTTTTTTACGCCCACCATTTCGTGCAATGGCGGCTGTGCGTGGGAGACCTTCGGGTCTGCCGGGTTCCTGTATCTCCGGTTTATCAGCCTGCGCACAGCTGCCACCCATTCGCCTGATAACGAACGTGGTAGCTCTCACTTGATATGGGAGTTTTACCGATGAGCGCTCCAAATCCGTCTGGCTTCACTACCCTCGGCGTTACCCCTTTTTCATTTCATTCCGACCAGCCTCTGTTCCGCGTTAACAGCGGGGTTTCCCTGAGCGAAGCGCTGTCTCACGTTTCCGATTTGCTGCATGTGGCCAAGCTGCTGGCGGAGGATGCGGCGATGATTCGGGATACGGACCGATACGCCTGGGCTTCGCACTATTTGCAGGAGATGAGCAAGGCGGTGATTGATGATGTGGTGAAGGTGTTGGAGTCGCCGGGCAATAATCTGTAGGTGTGTCAGGTTGTGAGTGTGTTGGCTGGGCCATCGCCATCGCGGGCAAGCCCGGCTCCCACATTTGATCGTTGTTGTTTGTTCTAGAGTGCCTGGCTTGAAGCCGTCACCCACGAAAACGCCCCGAGCCATCAAGGCCCGGGGCATTTTTTATTCAGCCGTATCGCTTAGTGCCCAGCACTCTGCCCACCGTCCACATGCAGAATTTCCCCAGTCACAAACCCAGCCGATTCCAGGTACACAATCGCCTGCGCAATATCCCGCGCTTCACCCATGTGCCCCACCGGATGCAGGCTGCCCAACGCCGCATGCGTCTCTTCCCCATGCATCGGCGTCTTGATAATCCCTGGGCTCACCGCGTTCACGCGAATGCCGCGCTTGGCGTATTCAATCGCCAGCGATTTGGTGGCCGAGTTCAGCCCGCCTTTGGTCAGCGAGGCCAGCACCGACGGCACGCCATCAATCGCGTGGTCCACCAGGCTGGTGGTGATGTTGACGATGTGCCCGGCGCCCTGTTTCAGCATCTCGGTAATCGCCAGTTGGGTGATGTAGAAGAACCCGTTCAGGTTCACCGCCAACACGTTTACGTAGTCTTCGTGGGTGTAGCTGGTGAACGGTTTGGCAACGAAGATCCCGGCGTTGTTGATCAGGCTGTCGATGCGGCCAAAACGCGCTACGCCTTCGCGGATGACGCGCTCGGCGGTGGCCGGGTCGGCGATGTCGCCGGCCACGGTGAGGATGTCCGGATCCGTCGACGGTTTGATCGACCGGGAGGTGGCAACCACGCGGTAATCCAACTCGCGGTAAGCCTTCACTGCAGCAGCGCCCAGGCCTTGGGATGCACCGGTAATCACAACGACTTTTTTCGAATTGCTCATGATGAAACCTCTATATGGAAAATGGGATGGTTCAAGCAGCCGCGGCGGACATTTCCCGCAGCATCTGTTCGTAATAACTGATTGATTGCGACCCGGAGACCAGCTGGCGGCCATTGAGGACCATGGCCGGTACGGAGTTGATGCCGTGCTCGCGGTAGAACGCTTCCAGCTCGCGCACTTCATTGGCGTAGGCGGTAGAGCCCAGCACCCGTCGTGCGCCTTCAATATCCAGCCCGGCTTCGGCGGCCAGACGCGCCAGGGTTTCGTGGTCGCTGACGTTCTGGCCATCGCTGAAATACCCGCGCAACAGCGCCTTTTTCAGCTCGAGCTGGCGCCCTTGCTGCAACGCCCAAAACAGCAACCGATGGGCGTCGAAGGTGTTGTAGAAGTGGCTGCGTTTTTCCAGGTCGAAGGTGAAGCCGATGGCCGCACCCCGCTCCATCAACATCCTTTTGCCGCTGGCAACTTCTTCAGCGCTGCGCCCGTATTTGCGCATCATGTGGGCAACGGCGTTTTCGCCTTCGGCCGGCATGTCAGGGTTGAGTTCGAAGGGTTTGAAGGTCAGTTCAACCTTCACTTCGCCCGCCAGGTTGTCGATGGCTTGCTCCAGGGCGGTGGCGCCGAGGGCGCACCACGGGCACACCACGTCGGAGATGAAGTCGATGGTGACAGGCGTGCTCATGACGGGTTTTCCGCGAGCTGTTTGCGGTACTGGGTGGTGGTGATGCCGGCGTAGCCCCAGTTATCGGTGTCGACTTCTTCGATGACGATGTGGGTCAGGTCGGGGCGTTTGTTGAGGACGCGTTCGAGGGTTTCGGTGATCTCGGCAATGACCTGGGCTTTCTGCTCCGAGGTAACGCCGTCGCGGGTGATACGTACGCTGACAAATGGCATGACAAGGCTCCAGTGACTTGCCCATCGACATGGTGGGCAGGCAGTGAGGCCAATTTAAGAGGTTGCCTGAGGTGGATAAAGGTGGGGCGGAGTACTTCATTAGTGATGCTATGTAATCAATCGAGACGTCCGGCGCTGCGTTTTTTTTACTGCTCCCTGGAATAACCGCCCTCCCCGCGCGTCTTGCCTACATGCTTAAGGCAGGCTGCAAACGCCTTGAGTGCTGGCCGATAACCCCTCACTTACGGACGTGCCCCACATGCTTAAATCCACATTCAAAACCCTGTTGCTGCCTACGCTCATGGCCGCCGCGATGCTCACCGGCCAGGCCTATGCCGCCACCCCGGCGCTATCGGACACCACCGTGGTGCTGGTGCACGGCGCCTTTGCCGATGGCTCCAGCTGGAACAAGGTGATTCCGTTGTTGCAGGCCAAAGGCTTGAAGGTGGTGGCGGTGCAAAACCCGCTGACGTCCCTGGCCGATGATGTGGCCGCCGCCCAGCGGGTGATTGATGCCCAGAGTGGGCGGGTGGTTCTGGTGGGCCATTCGTGGGCCGGCAGTGTAATTACTCAGGGCGGCACCAGCGACAAGGTCAAGGCACTGGTTTATGTGGCCGCGTTCGCGCCGTCCGAGGGCCAGAGCTCTGCCGAGTCCGAGAAAGGCTACCCAACCCCGCCGGGTATCGAGACCATCAGTGCCGACGCTTCCGGCTACCTGTATTTGCCCGCCGCGTCCGTGGCGAAAAACTTCGCCCAGGACTTGCCTGCCGACCAGGCCAACCTGATTGCCGTGACCCAGGGGCCGATTCTGGGCAAGGCGTTCGACGATAAAATCACGGTCGCCGCCTGGAAAACCAAACCCAACTATTACATCGTCGCCGCCAAGGACCGCATGATCGACCCGGGCCTGGAGCAGGCCTACGCGAAGAAAATCAATGCCACCACCACCGTGGTGCAAACCAGCCATGTGCCGATGCTGTCGCAGCCGCAAAAGGTCGCAGATGTGATCATCGCAGCCGCCAGCAAGCGCTGATCGCAGGCATAAAAAAACCCCGAACCAGTCGGGGTTTTTTATCGCCTTGAATCAGGCGCGACGCCGAATCAATTAGAAAACGTTGATTGGGTAGTCGGCGAACAGGCGGATCTCGTTACCACCCACGTTGTAGTTGCTGGCGTTGTTGGAAACGCGCAACCACGACGCACGGGCACGCAGGCTCAGGTCTTTGGCCGGGCCGCTCTGTACTACGTATTTGAACTGGTTGAAGATTTCACGCTCGGTGCCACTGCCGCGGTTGGAACCGTCGTCAATGTTGGTGCCGCGCACGTAGGCGATGTTGTAGGTCAGGCCAGGCACGCCGAAGGCGCTGAAGTCCAGGCCGTAGCCTGCTTGCCAGGAGCGCTCGTCCTTGCCGTTGAAGTCAGACCAGTAGGAGTTGGCCAGCAGGATGGTGTTGCCACCGTCGCCGATGCCGCCTGCGTTGCGGTAGCCGCCGTACAGGTAACCGGTGTCACCGGTGCTGCGCTGGTGAGCCACGGTGAAGCTGTGCGGGCCAACGGCCCACGTGGCGCCCAGGCTCCAGATTTTGTTGTCGCGAGCGTCTGCGTCACCTTGGTTTTCCAGGGCGAAGCTACGGTCGAGCTTGGTCTTGTAGCCGTTGAAGTCGAAGGTCAACGATTGCTTCTCTGGCAGGGCCAGCACGTAGTTGACGTTGACGTATTGCTTCTTCAGCACGTCCTGCATGTTGGAAGCGTAGAGCGCTGCCGACAGGCTTTCGGTGAATTTGTAGCTACCGCCGATGTAGTCGATGCTTTTCAGCGCGCCACTGTCGGAACCCTCGGCGCTCTTGCGAGCTTCCTTGGTGAAGTGACCAGCGTCCAGCTGCAGGCCGGCGATTTCCTTGGAGACGATCGAGGTACCGGTATAGGTTTCGGACAACAGGCGGGAGTTGTCGTATTCCAGGACCGGCACGGCTGGCATCTGATCACCGTACTTGATCACGGTGTTGGAGATGCGTGCCTTGACGGCAGCGCCGCCCTTGGCCAGGTCGTTGGCCGCTTCGCCGCTGTCGCCTTGCTTGAAGAAGTCGATACCGCCAGCGCCGCTGCGACCTTTACCACCATCCAGGCGAATGGCGTATTGGCCGATCACGTCCACACCCACACCAACGGTGCCTTGGGTGAAACCGGATTCGAACTTGCCGATGAAGCCCTGGCCCCATTCGGCTTTGTCTTGCTTGCCGTTTTTGTAGTCGCGGCTGATGTAAGCGTTGCGTGCCGCGATGTTCAGGTGGCTGTCTTCAACAAAACCCTTCGATTGGGATTGGTCGTCAGCCATTGCTTGCGTAGCGCTCAAAATCCCCAGAGCGATCAGCCCCATCCGTTGCTTCAACATTTTCTTATATTCCTTATTACTGGTTGAGTACGCGCTGTGACACCAGGCTCCGTGTTGCTTTTCTGGTGTCGACTTTCCCAGATAAAAAAAGGCCCGCGGACGACGTGAAATGCCGCGGGCCTTTTTTTATTGGGGAAGTCATGGCGGTTAGCCACAGGCGTTGGGGCGAATCCTATCCGCGCCCTTTACTGTGTGTCAATTTCGTGAATCTTCTGTATTTAGGCTAAAAAAGTCTAAGAAACATTAAATAGCCATCATTGCGTAAGGCTCTATCAAGCACTTCCTGGATCTGCACACCCCTGCAGGCCACACATTGGTGCACTCGATTGGGTGGGTTGAATCGAAATTGCGACTCTTTGTCTCAGCCACTCAACGAAGGCTTCTGGCTTGCCCAACCAGGGGCTGATATCGAGCAATTGCAGCTGCCCATTCTGCTCCAGGGCCAGCGTGGGGAAGCCCTGGCCACCGACTTTTGCCAGCCATTGGCGGCTGTCATTGATGTGCGCTTGAGTTGCTGCGCCAAGGATTTCACTGAAAGCGGCGGTGAAGGCTTGGGGATCCAAACCGATGGATTCGGCCAGGGTCAGCAGCACGTCCTTATCGGCAATTCGGCGACCTTCGACGTAGTGCGCCGTTTGCAAACGCGCCAATAATTCCAGCCCGCGACCGGCGATTTTTTCTGCGGCCAGCACGGCGCTGGTCGGCGGGGCTGAATCGAACACCGCACCGTGGTCCCGCAACAAACCTTCGAAATACGCCTCGCCAAACGGTTGCCCGGTGTACTCGGCGATGCGCCGGTCGTGGGGCATTACGTAGTCACGCAACTGCGGCGATACGGATTGGCGATTCGCGCCGGTCATCATGCCGCCGCCGTGCAACTGGATCGATAACACGCTCCGGGCGGCGCTCAGCAGCGGCTCGGCGCCGTAACACCAACCGCACAGCGGGTCGTAAATGTAGTGAAGTGTGGCTGCCGACATGACGGGCTCCAATGGATATTGATGCCAGGCAGATTAGTCTTACGCACAATTGGGAAAAACCCCGGATCGGCTTTCAGACTGTTTCGAGAATCGGTCGAATACCCTTGAAAAACATACGCCGTAACATTTTTCAGAAAGGTCCACCCAGGAATAGATAACCTGCGCAAATAGTAAGCATTACCATTAACGCACTTTTATCCTGCCAACCTTTTTGGATACACACCCCGATGCCTGCCCTTCGCCTGACGCCCATGACCCTTGGGCTCTCTGTTCTGCTGTCTGCCGGATTTACCTGCGCTGCCACTGTCCTGCCGGAAACCTCCGTGAGCGCCGAAGCTGACGAGGACGACCCGCGCGTCAAGGAGACCAGCACCGCCACCCGCACCGCCACACCCGTGCGTTATGTGCCCCAGGCCATCGACTCGGTAAAAACCGACAACCTGCGTTCCTACGGCACCAATGACCTGGGCCAGGCCTTGAGCGGTATACCCAACGTCAGCAGCGGCGCCGACACACGGTTCGACAGCCTGCGCATCCGCGGCTTCGACGCCAGCAACGACTTCTACCTGGACGGCGTTCGCGACGACAGCCAATACGTGCGCGACCTGCACAACATCGAACGCATCGAGGTGCTCAAAGGCCCGGCAGCCGTGTTGTACGGCCGCGGCGGCCAGGGCGGCATCGTCAACCGTGTGAGCAAGCTGCCCCAGGCCGGTCGCGCCTCCAGCATCGAGGCCCAGGGCGGCAGCAATGATTTGCGCAGCCTGTACGCCGACCTCAGCACCGACCCCACCGATACCATCAGCCTGCGCCTGAACATGGGCAACCAGGACAACAACAGTTTCCGCGACGGCGTCAGCGGCAATCGCCAACTGTTTGCGCCGTCCATGAGCTGGCAACTGAGCCCCGACCTGAACTGGCTGGTGCAGTACGAATACAGCCGCTACAACCGCACGCCGGACCGGGGCATTCCCGGGGTCAATGGGCGGCCGGCAGATGTCAGCCGCGGCACCACTTATGGTGACAAGCGCGATTACATCGACGACACGTCCCAATCCCTGCGTTCGCGGCTTGCCTATGAGCTGAACGACAGTTGGCAACTGCGCCATACGTTGGGCGTGTTCACCCTAGACAGCGACTTCGATAACACTTACGCCGTCAGCTACGACCCAAAAACCGGCAAGGTCGGGCGCCAGCGCTGGCAGCAGGACTTGACCACCCGCAACATCCTCAACAACGTCGAACTGGAAGGCGGCTTCACCACCTTCGGCCTGGAGCATCGCTTGCTCACCGGAGTGGAATTGGGCAACCAGCGCCGTGACCCGAAACTCTACCGAGCGCCGCTCGCCGCTGTGCCGAGCGTGGATGTGTACAACCCCAACCCGGACCTGCGCCACTACGGTCGCCTGCCGGCATTCAGCAGCAGTCACACCGAAGCGCAAAGCCAGGGCGTGTATGTGCAGGACCAACTGCGCCTGAACGATCAATGGCAACTGCTCGCCGGTTTGCGCTATGACCGCTTTGATGTGGAGTCCACCAACAAACTGACCAACGCCTCGGAACAGGTCGTGAGCCACAGCACCAGCCCGCGCGTGGGCCTGGTCTGGACGCCGCTGGAACACCATTCGTTCTATGCCTCGTGGAGCAAGACGTTCTCGCCGACCGGCGGCGGCCTGATCGGCATCACGCCCAATGCCACGGGCAACGCCAACGACCTGAGCCCGGAGCTGACCAAACAGAAGGAAATCGGGGTCAAGAGCGACTGGCTCGACGACCGCCTGAGCACCACCCTGGCGGTGTATGAACTGGAGCTCTACAACCGCCGCACCCGCGACCCGCTGGACCCGACCATCACCCTGCTCAGCGGCGAGCAGCGTTCCCGTGGCGTGGAGTTGACCGCTACCGGCAAGGTCGTCGGCAACTGGTACGTGCGCGGTGGCGTCGGCCTGCAGGACGCCACGGTGGTGAAAGACAACAATGGCTTTGAAGGCAAGCGCATCAGCGACGTGGCCAAGCGCAACGCGAGCCTGTTCGTCACCTGGAAACCGGAGATGGGCTGGTACGCGGAAACCGGGCTGACGCTGGTGGGTGAGCGTTATGCGGATAACGCCAACACGGTATTGTTGCCGGGCTATGGGCGTTGGGACGCACTGGCCGGGTTCCGGCAGAAGGAATGGGATGTGCGGGCGGCGCTGAACAATATCAGCGACAAGACGTACTACGCGTCAGCGACGAGTGCAGCGCAGATTCAGTTCGGCGACCCGCGCAGCCTGGTGGTGACTGGCACCTATAGCTTCTAACAGGCTTGCGTGGCGAGGGAGCTTGCTCCCGCTGGGGTGCGAAGCGCCCCCAAAATAGGCGACTGTGTTTTTTCAGATAGAACTCGATGATCTGTTTTGGGGCTGCTGCGCAGCCCAGCGGGAGCAAGCTCCCTCACCACAAGGTCCAGTACAACATTGAAAACAACCGTCAGCCTTGCATCAATTCACACAACGCCTGCACCTCGTCCTCGCTGAACAGCCCCGCCGGGTACCGTTCGCTCATCACCCGGCGCGGGTCGGGCGTCCTGATCTGCCGCGAACCGTTTGCCTTCAACCAGAGCGCCAGCGCGTGGATCGCGTCACCGTTCACCCGCAAAGGGTGGAACGTGCGCGTGTACATCAGGTTGATATCGGCATTCATTTCAGCGCTCTCTCCGACGGCATGAGCGGCTAACTTACTCAAGGTTTATGACAGAACCGCTTAGTCATACACCGTGCTGTGTGTCGCAACAGCGATACAAGAGCTATGCCAATGTGCCCGGTTTGTCGGCACTTGCACACAAAAAAGCCCGCGAACCTGACGGGCCGCGGGCTTGCTGTGAGCGCGCAAAACATGGCGCACTCGATTGCCGTTAAACCCGGCACCAGGCTGTTACAAGTGCACTCAGTTTTTGTGCGGGGCCGGCTGTTGCTGGGTCAGACAGTGGATGTTGCCACCCCCCAGTAACAGTTCGCGGCCAGGCACCATCACCACTTCATGCTGCGGGAACAGGCTCTGCAGAATCTCCTTGGCGCGGCTGTCCAGCGGGTCGTCGAAACTCGGCGCGATGATGCCGCCGTTGACGATCAGGAAGTTGACGTAGGAACCGGCCAACCGCACGGTGGGATTGCGCTCCTGGGTGCCGTCTACCGGGTCCACGCCTGCGCATTCTTCCTCGGTGGCGTACAGCGGCCCCGGGATCGGCATTTTATGCACTGTGAACGAGCGGCCCTGGGCGTCGGTGCTGCTTTGCAGTACGTCCATGGCGGCATGGCAGCGCGCATAGTTCGGGTCTTGCGGGTCGTCGGTCCAGGCCAGCAACACTTCGCCCGGGCGCACGTAGCAGCAGAAGTTATCCACATGCCCGTCGGTTTCGTCGTTGAACAGGCCATCCGGCAACCAGATGATCTTATCCACCGCCAGGTTGGCGCTGAGCACCGCTTCGATTTCCTCACGCTGCAGGTGCGGGTTGCGATTGCGGTTAAGCAGGCATTCTTCGGTGGTGATCAGGGTGCCTTCGCCGTCGACGTGGATCGAACCGCCTTCCAGCACAAACCCTTCGGTGCGATAACGCGGGCTGCGCTCGATCTCGAGGATCTTGCCGCCCACCTGGGAGTCGCGGTTCCACGGCGAGTACAAGCCACCATCAAAACCGCCCCAGGCGTTGAAGTCCCAGTTCACACCGCGCACTTCACCGCTGTTGTTGATCACGAAGGTCGGCCCGGTATCGCGGACCCAGGCGTCGTCGCTGGACATTTCCACCAGGCGAATATTCGGCACGTCCAGGCGCGCCCGGGCGTTTTCGTACTGGCCGGCCGAGACCGCCACGGTCACCGGTTCAAAACGTGCGATGGCCTTGGCCACCGCCACATGGGCGGCCTGCGCCGGCTTGCCGCCCAGGCGCCAGTTGTCCGGGCGCTCGGGCCAGATCATCCAGGTTTGGGTCTGTGGCGCCCATTCGGCAGGCATGTAGAAGCCGTCGGCGCGGGGGGTGCTGTGCAAAGTGGTCATGGCGATTCAGGACTCCAGGGAACCGTCGAGGGTTTTAAGCGCACCATACAGGTTCGGACGGCGGTCGCGGAACGAACCCCAGGCGCTGCGAATGTGTTCAAGTTCATCGAGATCGAAGCGGTGCACCAGGATGCCTTCTTCGGTTTCGTTGAGTTCTTCTACTTTCTCGCCGAACTGATTGGCAATGAAGGACGAGCCGTAGAAGGTGATGTCGTAGCCGTCTTGCTCTTCGTTACCGATGCGGTTGCTGGCGATCAGCGGCATCAGGTTGGCGCCGGCATGGCCTTGCTGTACCCGCTGCCAGTGGTCACGGGAAGAAATTGTCTTGTCGTGGGGCTCGCTGCCGATGGCGGTCGGGTAGAACAGGATTTGCGCGCCTTGCAGCGCCATGCTGCGGGCGGCTTCCGGGAACCACTGGTCCCAGCAGATGCCCACGCCGATCTTCGCATAGCGGGTGTTCCACACCTTGAAGCCAGTGTCGCCGGGGTTGAAGTAATACTTTTCATGGTAGCCCGGGCCGTCCGGGATGTGGCTTTTCCGATAAATCCCGAGGTTGGAGCCGTCCGCGTCGATGATCGCAATGCTGTTGAAACGCGCGCGGCCGGCCAGTTCATAGAAACTGATGGGCAACACCACCTGCAGTTCCCGGGCGACCTTCTGGAAGTGCTTGATCGCGACGTTATCTTCAACCGTGGTCGCCAGTTGAAGGTAGTCCGGGTTCGGCTTCTGGCAGAAGTACGGGGCCTCGAACAGTTCCTGGATCAGGATGATCTGCGCGCCCTTGGCGGCGGCCTCACGCACCAGCCTTTCAGCGGTGTCGAGATTGGCATCAAGGTCCCAGGAACAGGCCATCTGGGTCGCGGCAACGGTAACGATACGGCTCATGAATCATCTCCTCGGCGGCGGGCAAGTGGACGCCTTTATAGCGGATAAAAATCGGCTTTTGAAGCTAATAAATATCCACCCATCGAAAAATGATCAAATTTTACCGATAACAATCGAGTTTATTGTTACAAGCCTTCCTCCAGAACCTTCGCCAGCATGTCGACGAAGAAATCCACACTGTGCCGTGAGGTGACCATCGGCGGCTTGATCTTGAGGATGTTCAGGTAGTCGCCGGTGGGCTGCATGAAGATCCCCAGCTCCCGCAGTCGGTCACACAGCAGCGCAGTCTCTTCGGTGGCCGGTTCCAGGGTCTGTCGATCGCGGACCAATTCCAGCCCCAGGTAAAACCCGGAACCATGCACCGCGCCCACCAATGGATACTGCTCGACCAGCGCCTCCAACCGCGCCTTGAAGTGTCCGCCCACCTCCTGGGCGTTTTCCCACAGCTTTTCTTCCTCCATCACATCCAGCACCGCCATGCCGATCCGGCAACTCACCGGGCTGCCTCCCGATGAGGAGAAGAAGTAACCCTCGGCCTCCAGCGCCTCGGCGATTTCCCGGCGGGTGATCACCGCGCCCAACGGCTGGCCATTGCCCATGCCCTTGGCCATGGTGATGATGTCCGGCACCACGCCCTGCTCTTCAAAGCCCCAGAAGAAATGCCCCATGCGGCCGTAGCCCACCTGCACTTCGTCGGCGATGCACACGCCGCCCTGCTCACGAACCAGCGCGTACACCTGCTGCAAATAACCGGGCGGCAAGGAAATCCCGCCGGCATTGCCGTACACCGGCTCGCAAATGAAACCCGCCAGTTGGCGATTCTGCGCGGCGATTTTCGCCAGGTTGTGTTCCACGCTGCGTACGTAGTCGGGGGCGCTGTCCTGCCCGCGAAACTCGCCGCGATAGGTATTCGGCGCGGTCACCGGGTGCACCCAGTCCGGGCGGCTGCTCAAGGCCTGGGGGTTGTCGGCAATCGAGGTCGACACCGCATCCGCCGCCACCGACCAGCCGTGGTACGCCTCCAGCACGCTGAGCATGTCGCGCCCGCCGCTGTAGGCCCAGGCCAGGCGAATCGCCAGGTCGTTGGCCTCGGTGCCGCTGTTGACCAGAAACACCCGGTCCATGGAGTCCGGCGCCAGCGCCAGCAAACGCTCGGAGAATTCGGCAATCGCCGCATAGTGGAAGCGCGAGTTGGTGTTGAGCAGCGACCATTGCCGCGCCGCCACCTCGGCCATGCGCGGGTGACCGTGGCCGAGGACGGCGACGTTGTTGAGCATGTCGAGGTAGGAACGGCCCTGCATGTCGATCAAATGGTTGCGCCAGCCGCGCTCGATGCGCGGCGGGTCGACGTAATAGTGCTTCTGCGAGCGGGCGAAGCTGGCGTCCCGACGCGCCAGCAGGGCTTCGGGGTCCAGCTCCGGCTCGGCGTCGCAGGCCAGCCCCAGCAAGGTAGCCGGGGATGGGCACAACGTTTGCCATGCCGGCGCCCGGGAAGGCGTGCAGAACAGCGGCGGCTCAAGCTCGGCGCGGCACAGTTGTACTGTCAGCGGCGCGACCACGTCGCCGATTACCTGGCCTTTTACCACTGCGGCGCCGTGCTTCAACAAGGCGTTCACGCCCCACAACCGAACACTCAACTGGGCGCTATGCAGGCTCAGCAGGCCGTCGGCGCCATGGCGCAAGGTGCCGGCGAACGGTGCTTCCACCGTGGCGCCCAAGGGCATGTGCAGTTCTACGTGAAGCGCGAAGGTGTCGGGCTCGACGGCACTGTCGGGTTGGGTGCGGGACAGACGGTATTGACCATAACGACTGGCTGCCAGGCCATGGACCACGGCCGCTTGTTCCAGCAATCGGCGATCAATGCCCTCCTGTTCCCAGTTACCGGCCTCGAAATGCGGGCTGAGCACGCCCAGATCGATCAACGCGAATTCACGCCCAACGAGCCCCGGCAACAAAGGCGCGAAGCCTTCACCGACAATCGGCGGCAATTCGGCACCGACGCAGTTCAGGATCGCCGCCTCCATCAATTCAAAGGGCACCGAGGTGGCTACATGGAAAATTTCCCACTCATGCTCGGCATTCTTCAACAGGTACGCGTTATCCGGGTCCAGGCGTTGCTGCTGTTCACTGCTCAGCACCAACACCGCGGCCCGCGCGACAATCAGCGGCCATAGCACCTGCAACTCTTCGTGCTGCAACGGCGTGATCCGGTGGCACGCCTGGATCGCTGGCAGGATTGCGAACGGATCACCCTCGGCATGATGCAGCAGCGCCGCGCAGGTCACCGACAGGTCGGCAATGCGCCAGGTGCGCACCAGGTCGCCAAAATCGATCACCCCCTCAATCTGCCAATGCCGCTGGGCATCGCGCTGCCAGACCACGTTGTCATCGGTGATGTCCATGTGCACGGCTTGCCAGGGCAGGCGGTCGGCCAACGGCAGCAGACGCTGCCCGACCTGCTCCACCACGCGCTCAAGCCCGGCCCGGTGTGGGAGGTTTTCGAGGGTCGACAGCAAATGAGTGATCAGCTCAAGGGCATGGCGTGGGTCCCATTGCAGGGTACGTTCCAGGCCCGGATGCTCGAAGTCGGCCAGCGCCTGGCTCATCCGCCCGCAGAGTTCGCCGAAGCCTGCGATCACCTCGCGCCCCAGATGGGGCAGATGGGTCAGCGGCTGGCCGTCGATGTAGTCCAGCAACCGCAGGTGCACGGTTTGCCCGGCGACGGTCTCGGTCAGCAGTTCTTCGCCAGCAAGCGACGAGATCACCTTGGGCACCCGTACATCCGAATGGCCCTGCAGATGCTTCAAAGCGGCGTGCTGGGCCTGCAACTCGACGGCGGCGTAGTCGCCCCGGCAGATTTTCAGCACAAAGCGGCCACGCTCGCTGTCGATACGGTAGTTGAGGTCTTGCTGGCTGCCGAGGGACTGCAACGCCCCACCCAGGCCGTAATGCTGCTCAAGTAGCTGCGTCGCAGGCACAGGCCCGACTTGCGGGCATGGCAGGCTGGCGCGATGAATCAACGTGGCGAGCAACATGTGAAGACCCCTGGCTTTTTTATCAGGCGCTTATATCGCCATTGTTGACGGGGGTTACGCAACCCCCAGTCCCGCGCAGTGCCGTCAATCTGACTGTGGCCCCTTGCACCACCTGGCTCCACAACTCAAGCTATGCTCCATTCGCTTAATGTCTGTCTAAGGAAAAGGGCCTCCGACATGCGCATTCTCATCACCGGCGGCGCCGGATTCATCGGCTCCGCTCTGATCCGGCACTTGATTCAACACACCGGGCACGAAGTGCTCAACCTGGACAAACTGACCTACGCAGGCAACCTTGAGTCGCTGACCAGCATCGCCAGCGATAGCCGTTATGAGTTCGTCCAGGCCGACATCATCGACCAGGCCACCGTCAGCGCCATACTGACGCGCTTTGAGCCCCACGCGATCATGCACCTGGCGGCCGAGTCCCATGTGGACCGTTCCATCGACGGCCCGTCGGATTTTATCCAGACCAATATCGTCGGCACCTACAGCCTGCTGGAGGCCGCACGCGGTTATTGGCAGAAGCTGGAAGAGCCGGCCAAGAGTGCCTTCCGCTTCCACCACATCTCCACCGATGAAGTGTATGGCGACCTGCACGGCGTCGATGACCTGTTCACCGAAACCACGCCCTACGCCCCAAGCTCGCCGTACTCGGCCAGCAAGGCCGCGTCCGATCACCTGGTACGCGCCTGGCAGCGCACTTACGGCCTGCCGGTGCTGTTGACCAACTGCTCGAACAACTACGGCCCGTTCCACTTCCCCGAGAAGCTGATCCCGCTGGTGATCCTCAACGCCCTGGCGGGCAAACCGTTGCCGGTGTACGGCGATGGCCTGCAAGTGCGCGACTGGCTGTTCGTCGAAGACCACGCCCGCGCGCTGTTCAAAGTGGTGACTGAAGGTGTGGTAGGCGAGACCTACAACATCGGCGGTCACAACGAGCAGAAGAATATCGATGTGGTGCGCAGCATCTGCGGCCTGCTGGAAGAATTGGCGCCACAACGCCCGGCGGGCGTGGAGAAATTCACTGACCTGATCACTTTCGTCAAGGATCGCCCGGGCCACGACCAGCGCTATGCGATCGACGCCAGCAAGATCGAACGCGAGCTGGGCTGGGTTCCGCAGGAAACCTTTGAAACCGGCCTGCGCAAAACCGTGCAGTGGTACCTCGATAACCTGGAATGGTGCCGCAGGGTCCAGGACGGCAGTTATCAAGGCGAACGACTGGGCAACACCGACTTTAAGGATCTGATCGCATGATGAAGGGAATCGTACTGGCCGGTGGCTCCGGCACGCGTTTACACCCCATTACCCTGGGCGTTTCCAAGCAACTGTTGCCGGTGTATGACAAGCCGATGATCTACTACCCGATCTCGGTGCTGATGCTGGCCGGGATCAAGGAAATCCTGGTGATCTCCACCCCGGTAGACCTGCCGCAATACCGCAACCTGTTGGGCGATGGCAGCCAGTTTGGCGTGCGGTTCACTTATGCGGAGCAGCCGTCCCCGGACGGCCTGGCCCAGGCGTTTTTGATTGGCGAAGAGTTTATCGGCAATGACCCGGTATGCCTGATCCTGGGCGACAACATCTTCCACGGCCAGCACTTCGGCGAACAACTGCGCACTGCTGCCGAACGCCCATCTGGCGCCACGGTATTCGGTTACTGGGTCAAGGACCCGGAGCGTTTCGGCGTGATCGACTTCGACAGCCAGGGCCGCGCGCTGTCCATCGAGGAAAAACCAGCCAAGCCAAAGTCGAGCTACGCGGTGACCGGCCTGTATTTCTACGACAACGACGTGATCAGGATCGCCAAGGCAGTCAAGCCATCGCCACGGGGCGAGCTGGAGATCACCGACGTCAACAACGCCTACCTCAAGCGTGGCGACCTGCACGTGGAGCGCTTCGGCCGTGGTTTCGCCTGGCTCGACACCGGCACCCACGACAGCCTGCTGGAGGCCTCGACGTATGTGCAGACCATCGAGCACCGCCAGGGTTTGAAAGTGGCGTGCCTGGAAGAAATCGCCTACGAGAACGGCTGGATCGACCGTGACCACTTGCTGGAGCGGGCCAAGTACTTCGGCAAGACCGGCTACGGCCAATACCTGTATTCACTGGCCGGGGAGCAAAAATGAAGGTCACCGACACGTCGTTGCCGGGCGTATTGATCATCGAACCGAAAGTGTTCGGTGACGAGCGCGGCTTTTTCTACGAAAGCTTCAACGCCCGCGCCTTCGAAGAGGCCACCGGGCTCAAGCGTGATTTCGTGCAGGACAACCACTCGCGCTCGCAAAAAGGCGTGCTGCGCGGCCTGCATTACCAGCTCGAACATACCCAGGGCAAACTGGTGCGCGTCATCGCCGGCGAAGTGCTGGATGTGGCCGTCGACATCCGCCGCAGCTCGCCCAACTTCGGGCAATGGGTGGGCGTGCGGCTTAGCGCCGATAACCATCGCCAGTTGTGGGTACCGGAAGGTTTCGCCCACGGCTTTGTGGTGCTGAGCGACTACGCCGAGTTCCTCTACAAGACCACCGATTACTATCAGCCGAGCGCCGAGCGTTGCGTCCTCTGGAACGACCCGACGCTGGCCATCGACTGGGAACTGACGGAGACGCCGCAACTGTCCGCCAAGGACCAGGCCGGGAAAAGCCTGCAAGAGGCCGACCTGTTCCCATGAAAATCCTTATCAGCGGCCAACATGGCCAAGTCTCCCGGGAGTTGCAACAGCGCCTCCGGGGCCTGGGCGAGTTGATCGTGCTGGGCCGCGATCAACTGGACCTGGCGCATCCCGAGCAGATCCGCGACCAAGTACGCGCCCATCGCCCGGGCCTGATCATCAACGCAGCCGCCCATACGGCCGTCGATCAAGCCGAGAGCGAGCCGGACGTGGCCTTCGCCATCAACGCCACCGCGCCCGGGATTTTTGCCGAGGAAGCCAAGGCACTGGGCATTCCGCTGATTCACTATTCCACCGACTACGTGTTCGACGGCAGCAAGGCCGCGCCCTACAACGAGGACGACGCAACCAACCCGCTGGGCGTCTATGGCGCAAGCAAGCTGGCGGGCGAACAGGCGATCGCGGCCGTCGGCGGTGAACACCTGATCCTGCGCACCAGCTGGGTCTACTCGACCCACGGCAAGAACTTCCTGCTGACCATGCAACGCCTGCTGCAGGAAAAACCGCAGATGCGCATCGTCGCCGACCAGATCGGCGCGCCGACCTGGGCCGGGACCATCGCCAACAGCACCCGTGCACTGATCGAGCGCTGGCAGGCGGGCCAGGCCGGGGATTGGGGTGTCTACCACCTGACGGCCCAGGGCGAGACGTCGTGGTTCGGCTTTGCCCAGGCCATCGGCGAGCAACTACGGGCCAACGGTCGTGCCTGCGCCGAGCTGGAAGCGATTCCCTCCAGCGCCTATCCAACGCCGGCCAGGCGCCCGCTGAACTCGCGCCTCGATTGCAGCCGCCTGCAACAGCAATGGCATGTCTCGCAACCGCAGTGGCATGACGCATTGCGCGAGTGTCTTGCCGAGCAGCACTAGGCATAATGCGCCTGTACCCACAGGCGCATGACTCCCATGACTCCACCCCTTCCGCGAAGACCCCGCTGGCGCAGCCTGGCGTTGCTGGCGCTATGCCTGGCACCGCTGTTGTGGCCGCTGGAGCACTTGGCCGAGCGTTATTACCGCAACGAACTGGCCGGCCAGAACCGCCAGACGCTGGACCTGTACGTCGCCAACCTGCTGGGCACCCTGCACCGCTACGAAGTGTTGCCACAAATCCTCGGTGACCTGCCGGCCCTGCGCACCGCCATCGACGCGCCTCACGTCAGCACCAACCTGGTCAATGCCAACCATCTGCTCAAGGACGTTGCCGCGCAGGCCGGGGTGGAAGTGATGTACCTGATGGACACCACCGGCAAGACCCTCGCCGCGTCCAACTGGGACAAGCAGGACAGCTTCGTCGGGCGTAATTTTTCCTTTCGCCCCTACTTCAGCGAAGCCATGGCCGGGCGCCTCGGGCGCTTCTTCGGCCTGGGCACCACCTCGGCCAAGCGCGGTTACTTCTTCGCCGCCGCCGTACGCGATGGCGACAAGATCATCGGTGTGCTGGTGGTGAAGGTCGACCTGGACCACACCGAAAGCCTGTGGGGCAACACCCCCGAACAACTGCTGGTCACCGATCACAACGGCGTGGTGATCCTGACCTCGCGCCCGCAATGGCGCTTTCGCGCCACCCGGCCGCTGACGGATGAAGAGCGCCGCGCCATCATCGCCATCCAGCCCTATCCGACCCGCGACCCGCAGCCGCTGAGCCTCAGCCCGACGGCGTGGGTGCGCCAATCCACCGACATCGCCGAAACCGGCTGGAAGGTCGAGATTCTCGCGCCGCGCACCTTGATCAGCCGCCCGGTGCGCACCGTGGTCGCGGTGGGTGGCGCCGCCTTGCTGGTGCTGATGCTGTTGCTCGGGCTGATGATGCAGCGCCGTCGTCACTACCTGGAACGCATCGCCTTCGAAGCCAAGGCCCGTCGCGAGCTGGAGATGCGCGTGATCGAGCGGACCAGCGACCTGGAAGGCCTCAACCGACGGCTGAAGCAGGAAGTGCTGGAACGCGAACATGCCCAGCAGGAACTGGTGCGGGCTCAGGATGACCTGGTGCAGGCAGGCAAGTTGTCGGCGCTGGGCACCATGTCGGCGAGTATCAGCCATGAACTCAACCAGCCGTTGGCGGCGATTCGCAGCTACGCGGAAAACGCCGGGATTTTGCTCGACCATGAGCGCACCGACGACGCCCGTGGCAACCTCAAACTGATCAGCGAACTGACCGGGCGCATGGCCTCGATCATCGCTCACTTGCGCGCCTTCGCCCGGCGCGACCGGCATGCGCCGGAAAGCGTGGCCCTGCAACCGGCGCTGGACGATGCCCTGGCGCTGCTGGCCAAGCGGCGGCGGGCAATGGAAGTGGAACTGATCCGCGACCTGCCCGAGGCCACCTTGTGGGTGGCGGCCGGCGAAACCCGCCTGCGCCAGGTGCTGGGCAACCTGTTGGCCAACGCTCTGGACGCCCTGACCGAAAAAGGCCCGCCGCGCAAACTCTGGCTGAGTGCCCAAACCACCGAACATGGCGTCAACCTGTACATTCGCGACAACGGCCCGGGTTTCTGCATGGAAGCCCTGGGCCGCGCCAGCGAGCCCTTCTACACCACCAAGACCCGCACCCAGGGCCTGGGGTTGGGCCTGGCGATCTGCGACACCCTGATGCGCGCCTTTGGCGGTGAACTGTTGTTCGCCAACCACAAGGAAGGCGGCGCACTGTTAACCTTGAAACTGCGCGCCGGAGCACCGGGTGTCAGTCTGCAACCGTCCGAGGACCGCAGTGTATGACTATCGATAACCAGATTCAGGTGGTGTTGATCGACGATGATCCACACCTGCGTCAGGCCCTCTGCCAGACCCTGGACCTGGCCGGGCTGAAAGTCCTGACCCTCGGCGAAGCCCAGGGCCTGACCGCGCGCCTGTCCCGGGATTGGCCGGGGGTTGTGGTGAGCGACATCCGCATGCCCGGCATGGACGGCCTGGAACTGTTGAAGGAACTCCACGCCCAGGACCCGGAGCTGCCGGTACTTCTGATCACCGGCCACGGCGACGTGCCACTGGCGGTGCAGGCGATGCGCACCGGCGCCTACGACTTCCTGGAAAAACCCTTCGCCAGTGACGCCCTGCTCGACAGCGTGCGCCGCGCCCTGGCCCTGCGCCGCCTGGTGCTGGACAACCGCAGCCTGCGCCTGGCCCTGAGCGACCGTCAGCAATTGAGTACGCGCCTGGTGGGCCACTCCCCGCAAATGCTGCGCCTGCGCGAGCAGATTGGCGCGCTGGCGGCGACCAAGGCTGATGTGCTGATCCTCGGTGAAACCGGTGCCGGCAAGGAAGTGGTAGCGCGTGCGCTGCACGATCTGTCGAACCGCCGCAGCGGCCCGTTTGTGGCGATCAACGCCGGCGCCCTGGCCGAGTCGGTGGTGGAAAGTGAGTTGTTCGGGCATGAGCCAGGGGCCTTTACCGGCGCCCAGAAGCGGCGCATCGGCAAATTCGAATTCGCCAACGGCGGCACGCTGTTTCTCGACGAAATCGAAAGCATGAGCCTGGATGTGCAGGTCAAGCTGCTGCGGCTGTTGCAGGAGCGTGTGGTGGAGCGTTTGGGGGGTAACCAGCTGATCCCGCTGGATATCCGCATCATCGCCGCCACCAAGGAAGACCTGCGCCAGTCCGCCGACCAGGGGCGCTTCCGGGCCGACTTGTATTACCGCCTCAACGTTGCGCCGCTGCGCATTCCACCGCTGCGCGAACGGGGTGAGGATGCGCTGATGCTATTCCAGCACTTTGCCGACGAAGCCAGCACGCGCCACGGGCTACCGATGAAAGAGCTGCAACCGGGCCAGCGCGCGTTGTTGTTGCGTCACAGCTGGCCGGGCAATGTGCGCGAGCTGCAAAACGCCGCCGAGCGTTTCGCCCTGGGCCTTGAACTGGCGCTGGACAGCACCCCGGACAGCCCTTCGCCGGGCATCCTCACCAGCACGCCCGGCGGCTTGAGCGAACAGGTCGAACAGTTTGAAAAAAGCCTGATCGCCGCCGAACTGGCGCGCACCCACAATTCCATGCGCAGCCTCGCCGAGGCATTGGGCGTGCCGCGTAAAACCCTGCACGACAAACTGCGCAAGCACGGGCTGAACTTCGCTGACAGCGGCAACAGTCACGCTGACGACGAATGACCCTTTTCCCCCTGCCACGAGGCCACCATGAGTCGCGATAGCCGTTACCTGGAATCGATCCTTCACCACGACATTCCCCTGACCCGGGAAATGGGCCTCAAGGTTATCGACTGGCAGGACCGGCAGCTGCAACTGCGCTTGCCGCTGGACGCCAACATCAACCACAAGAGCACCATGTTTGGCGGCAGCCTGTATTGCGGCGCCGTGCTGGCAGGTTGGGGCTGGCTGCATTTGCAGTTGCGTGAGGAAGGGATTGAAGACGGGCATATCGTGATTCAGGAAGGGCAGATCAGTTATCCGCTGCCGGTGACCACCGATGCGACGGCGATTTGCCAGGCACCTGATGACAAGGTGTGGAAGCGATTCGTCGCCACCTACAAGCGTTATGGCCGGGCGCGCTTGGCGCTGGAGACATGGATCGTCAACGAGGGCAGTGAAGAGCGGGCCGTGGCCTTTACCGGGCAGTACGTCCTGCACACATAACAAATGTGGGAGCGGGCTTGCTCGCGAAAGCGGCGGATCAGCCAATACATCTGGTGACTGACACACTGCCTTCGCGAGCAAGCCCGCTCCCACATTTTTGATCGGCGCTGTGCTTAAGACCGGGCCAGAGTCAGCAACCGCTCACGCCATTCAGCCTTGGCCGGCAGTGCCAAAAAGAACGGATTCAACAGCGATTCCCGCGCCGGGTAACTGAACGGCTGCCCATTCAATTCCAGCACTTCACCGCCCGCTCCTTCCAGCACACCCTGTGCCGCAGCGGTGTCCCACTGCGAGGTGGGCGCCAGGCGCGGGTAGCAATCGGCGCTGCCCTCAGCCAACAGGCAAAACTTCAAAGAACTGCCGATATTGGCCAACTTCAACTCGCCCAATCCGGCACTCAAGCCAGCAAGCAAGCGATCCTGTTCAGGGCTCGTATGGCGACGACTGGCAACCACAGTAAATGCTTCACCGCTCGCCGGGGTCTGGCGCACCTGGATTTGCTTGGGCGCAGCACCTACATCGGAACGCCAGGCACCCAGCCCGGCACCCCCGAAGTAGCACCGACCACTGGTAGGCATCGACACCACACCGAACACCACGCGGCCTTTTTCGATCAGCGCGATGTTGACGGTGAACTCCTCGCTGCCGGAGATGAATTCCTTGGTGCCATCCAGCGGGTCCACCAGCCACCAGCGCTGCCAACCGGCGCGCACGCTCTGGTCAATGTCGGCGTCTTCCTCCGAGAGCACCGGAATGCTCGGGTCCAACGCAGTCAGCCCGGCGAGGATCAAGTGATGGGCAGCCAAGTCGGCGGCAGTGACCGGTGAATCATCGGTCTTGGTGGTGACGGCAACATCGGCGCGCCAATACGGCAGGATGACCTCGCCAGCCTGGCGGGCCAATTCGATCGCGGGGGCAATAAACGGGTGACCCAGGAACAGTTCGCTCATGGCTGGAACGCTCCACGTTGAGTCAACAGGTCGCGTACCAGGTACAGCGCGGCCAATGCACGGCCCTCGCTGAACTGCTCGTTCTGCGCCAACTGCGAGAGCTCCCGCAGGTTGACCCGGTCGACGCGCATCGGCTCCGGCTCGTCGCCTTCCAGGCGCTCTTCATACAGTTCGGTGGCCAGCACCACCTGGATTTTCTGGCTCATGTAGCCGGGGGACAGCGACAGCTCGGTGATGTGCTCCAACTGGCGGGCGCCGAAACCGGCTTCTTCCTTGAGCTCACGGTCGGCTGCCGCCAACACGTCTTCGCCCGGTTCGATCAGGCCCTTGGGCAGTGACAGTTCATACTCGTCGGTACCGCCGCAATATTCTTCGATCAGCAACGCATGGTCCGAGTCGATCATCGCCACGATCATCACCGCGCCATATCCGGCACCCCTGCCCACCAGGCGCTCGTAGGTCCGCTCCACGCCATTGGAAAAGCGCAATTGCACTTCCTCCACGCGGAACAAACGGCTACTGGCGACTATTTCTCGGGCGAGGACGGTGGGTTTCTGGCGCATGAGCGGCTCCTTGGCGTGATCGGGTTACTATACCGTGGCTTTTCCGATTGTCTGTGTCGGATATCTTTTCTTACATGAGTGTTCTTTATGCCTCCATTGCCCTGGCACGCCATCGACACCGTCCTGCTGGACATGGACGGCACCTTGCTCGACCTGCACTTCGACAACCATTTCTGGATGGAGCACCTGCCCCAGCGCTATGCCGAGTTGCATGGTGTGAGCCGGGCCATGGCCGAGATGGAGCTGCAGCCGCTGTTCGAGCGTAACGCCGGACAGTTGCAATGGTATTGCCTGGATTTCTGGAGCGCCGAACTCAAGATCCCGGTACGCGAGCTCAAGCTGGAAACCGCGCACCTGATTGCCTTGCGCCCGGATGCCGACACCTTCCTGGCGGCGATCAAACAGGCGGGCAAGCGGGTGATCCTGATCACCAACGCCCATCGGGATTCGCTGTCGTTGAAGCTGGAACGCATCGAGTTGGCGCCTTATTTCGAGCGACTGATCAGCTCCCATGACTATGGTTTTGCCAAGGAAAACCCGCAGTTCTGGGACGCCCTGCACGCCGACATCGCCTTCGACCCGGCCCGCAGCCTGTTTATCGACGATACCTTGCCGATCCTGCGCAGCGCCCGGGATTTTGGCGTGGGGCACTTGCTGGCGGTGAAGGAACCGGACAGCCGGAAGGGGCCCAAGGACACGGCGGAGTTTGCAGCGGTTGGGGATTACCGGGACTTGATCGTAGGTTTGTAACAACACTGAAGGTCCAATGTGGGAGCGGGCTTGCTCGCGAATACGGTGTGTCAGCCACTGAATATATTGACTGACACACCGCATTCGCGAGCAAGCCCGCTCCCACATTGGGTCCGCGGATTACTCAGGAATACGCAGCGTCTGCCCTGGGTAGATTTTGTCCGGATGGGACAGCAGCGGCTTGTTGGCTTCGAAGATTTTGTTGTACTGGTTGGCGTTGCCATACACCGCCAGCGAAATCGCACTCAGGGTGTCGCCCTTTTTCACCACTACAAAGCGGGCCGCCGCGACAGCAGGACCGGAAACGGTGATCTGGTCATCAACACTCGCAACGCCGGCGATGTTGCCCAGCGCCAGCAATATCTTCTCTTTCTCTTCCTGGCTGGCGACTTCACCTGTCACGGTCACCTTGTCACCGTCGACGGTGGTTTGCACATTGGGGTTACCCAATCCAACCTTGGCCACGTGCTCTTTTAACTGCTCGCTCGCGTTGGCATTACCCGGTGTCAACAGGTCAATCAACTTCTCGCCTGCTTCCTTAACAAAGCTTAAAAGACTCATGGTGCGCTCTCCTTGGGATTTAATTTCCAGATGCCAAAGACTAGACCAGTCCTACAGAATTGGGTTCCAGCCTGACCAAAGACCCAAACACGCTAGAATCCCACCGCATTGGAATAAGCCCGGAGCGAAGATGGACATCAAACAGCTGAAATTCCTCATCGCCCTCGACGAAACCCGTCACTTTGGCCAGGCGGCGGCGCGCTGCCACATTACCCAGCCGACCCTGTCGATGCGCCTGCGCAGCCTGGAGGAAGAGCTGCAGTTGCCGCTGGTCAATCGCGGGCAGCGCTTCGAAGGCTTTACCGCCCCCGGCGAACGCGTGCTGGCCTGGGCACGCACGGTGCTGGCGGCCTATGACGGCTTGCAGGCCGAGGCCGCTGCGTGTCGCGGCAACCTGGTAGGCACGTTGCGCCTGGGGGTGGTGCCGTTGTCGAGCTTCGATCCGCTGGCGTTGATGCAGAAGCTGCACAAGGAACACCCCAGCCTGCGCTTTGAGTTGTCCGCGTTAAGCTCCGAGCAAATACTTGAACAACTTGCCAGCAACCGCCTGGACCTCGGTGTGTCGTACCTCGAGCGCCTGGACGCCGAACGTTTCGACTCCCTGGCCCTGGGCGAAACCCGCATGGGCCTGCTGTACGACCAACGGTTCTTCAGCTTCGGCGACAAGCCCCTGAGTTGGGAGGCGCTGATCGAACTGCCCTTGGGCATGCTCACCAGCGGCATGCACTTTCGCCAGTCCATCGACCATAACTTCCACAGCCGTGGCCTCAACCCGCAGCCGCTGTTGCAGACCGATGCCGTCCATCAATTGTTACAAGCGGTGCACGGCGGCCTGTGTTGCGCGGTGATGCCACTGGACGGCGGCCTCGACGCCCTCACCGAGCACCTGCGCCTGCAACCCATTGAAGACGCTCACACTTTGGCTCGCCTGGGGTTGATCATGCGCCGCAGTGCACCCCGTTCGGCCTTGGCGGAAGCGTGTTTTGCGCTGTACCAGAAATCGCTGATCGAGACTTGATCGACGGCATCTATCGGTAGATCAGTACTGACGATTAGACGCGACCCTTTGTCGCGCCTAGTCTTACAGCTGAATACTCCCGGTGGTAATGCCCAATGAACGCCCAGCGCCCAGTCTGCGCGGCGCCCGCCCTCGAAACGCCCGCGCCCGCCGCCAGCCAGAGCTACCAGTTTTGTAATCTCGAACACACCGAATCGGCCAGCACCGCGCTTGCCGAGGAAGTCGCGTTGGCGATTGCCTATAACGACATCAGCCAGGCGGTGATGCTGGTGACGCCGACCGACCTTGAAGACTTTATTGTCGGATTCAGCATTGGTAGCGGCATTATCGAAGACGTTAGCGACATTTATGACCTGAAAATCAGCGGTTCGGGCTCGACCCAATACGCTCAGGTGCAGATTTCCAGCCGCGCGTTCTGGAATATGAAGCAGCAGCGCCGGCAACTTGCCGGCACCAGTGGCTGTGGGCTGTGCGGCGTAGAAGCCGTGGAGCAGGCGCTGCCCAACCTCAAGGTGTTGCCCGGCGCGCCGTTGCCGCCTGCTGAATGGCTGGATGGCCTGCGCCAGCGCATCAGCGCGTTCCAACCGCTGGGCCAGTACAGCGGCGCGGTGCATGCGGCGGTGTTCATGAACAACCAGGGCGAATTGCTGCTGGGCCGTGAAGACATCGGCCGGCATAACGCCCTCGACAAGCTGATCGGTGCGCTGATCCGCCAAAAGATTCCGACCGACGGCGGCCTGGCGATTGTCACCAGTCGCTGCAGCCTCGAACTGATCCAGAAAGTCCTGCGTGCAGGCATCCAGACCCTGGTCAGCCTGTCGTCGCCCACCGGCCTGGCCCTGCAATGGGCTCGCCGGCACAACCTCAATCTCATCCACCTGCCGCAGAAAAGTGCGCCGCGGGTCTATAGCCCTGCGATGGAGAATCAAGCGTGAGCAATCATCATCAAGCCGACGACAAACCCACCCCGCGCTACAAGCCCTATAAAGGCCCGGCGGGTGGTTGGGGCGCACTGATCAGCGTGGCGCAAGCCTGGCTGACCAGCGACAACGCGCTGAAAAACATCCGCATGATGCTCAAGACCAACCAGAACGGCGGCTTCGACTGCCCGGGCTGCGCCTGGGGCGACTCGCCGGAAAGCGGCATGGTCAAGTTCTGCGAGAACGGCGCCAAGGCGGTCAACTGGGAAGCCACCAAGCGCCGGGTCGACGCGGCATTCTTCGCCAAGCACAGCGTCAGCGCGCTGCTGGAGCAGAGCGACTACTGGCTTGAGTATCAGGGCCGCCTGACCGAGCCGATGAGCTACGACGCCGAAACCGACCGTTACAAACCTATCAGCTGGGAATCGGCTTTCGACTTGATCGGCAAGCACCTCAATGCGCTGCCAAACCCGGACATGGCCGAGTTCTATACCTCGGGCCGGGCCAGCAACGAAGCGGCTTACCTGTATCAACTGTTTGTGCGCGCCTACGGCACCAACAACTTCCCGGATTGCTCGAACATGTGCCACGAAGCCAGCGGCGTCGCCCTGGCGCAAAGCGTGGGCGTGGGCAAAGGCACCGTGACCTTCGATGACTTCGAGCATGCGGACGCGATTTTCGTCTGGGGCCAGAACCCCGGCACCAACCACCCACGCATGCTGGAGCCACTGCGCGAAGCGGTAAAACGCGGCGCCCAGGTGGTGTGCATCAACCCGCTGAAAGAGCGTGGCCTGGAACGCTTCCAGCACCCGCAACACCCGCTGGAAATGCTCACCAACGGCGACAAGCCAACCAACACCGCCTACTTCCGCCCGGCGCTGGGAGGCGACATGGCCATCCTGCGGGGCATGGCCAAGTTCCTGCTGCTGTGGGAACGCCAGGCCCAGGCCGAAGGCAAGGAGGCCGTGTTCGACCACGACTTCCTCAACGAA